>Ga0180301_10004499_pt1 | contig 10754 bp, 13 predicted proteins | sample GuaBasSediGuay16_FD_121797 | JGI IMG/M metagenome (GOLD analysis project Ga0180301, IMG submission 121797) | Subseafloor sediment microbial communities from Guaymas Basin, Gulf of California, Mexico - Guay16, Core 4569-2, 12-15 cm | ecosystem: Environmental > Aquatic > Marine > Hydrothermal... | reverse complement strand
GTTAATAATTAGACTATTATTGGAGGCGTTTTGACTGCTCTTTAGATGCAATGTTTGCGGCCTAAAAGATGAAGTTGAAAATTTCCTATTAGAAATCATATTTAACCAAGAAGGCATATTTTTATCATTAACATGCCCAAGATGCGGTTCAACCAACACTCTAAAAATTGAAGAAGAGGAACAAATATTCGAAATCATGATGTCTTGGATTAAATCAAGAGAAATTTTCATGAAGGAAATGATAGATGATGAATTTTTCAGACAACCCAGAAAAATCTGAAAACTATAGACAATTAGTAGGTTATAAATTAATTTAATGTGCAGATAATAACTAATGTTGAAGAAAATGAGATTATATGTAGTTAAGGCAGATGGATCTAAACAGCCGTTTGATAAAAGAAAAATAATGCGAACATGCATTAAACTAGGTGCAAATCCAAGTCTAGCCAAGAAAATTGCTAATATAATAGAAGAAGAGGCTTACGATGGAATAGAAACAAGAGAAATCCTTCAAAAAATATATGATGAACTGGGCAAGTATGATCCAATATTTAAGTTTCAAATGGACTTAAGAGAATCACTAAGCCTACTGAAACCAAAACCGGATTTCGAACAATATATTAGAATAATATTATCTGAAATAGGATTCAAAGTGATTCATGGCCAGATAATAAAGGGAAAATGTGTTGATCATGAAGTTGACGCCATAGCCTTTAAGGACAATAGAATATATATTGTCGAAGTCAAACACCATTACAATCATCACGCCTTAACAGGACTAGATGCAGTAAGAATTCTCTGGGCTGTCTATGAAGATGTGAAGGAAGGATACAGATTAGGATTACATGACTTAAATGTAAATGGTGCCATGGTCGTTTCAAATACAAAATTTTCACACCATGCAGTTAAATATGCAAAATGCAAGGGCATTGCGTATCTTGGCTGGAAAATGCCAATAGAAGGGGGTATTGAGAAAATAATTGAAGAAAGGAAATTATATCCAGTAACATACCTAAAAGGACTAAGTAGAAATATTATAGATAAGCTAACTGCAAATAAGATAATTACATTAAAGGAATTAATCCAATACTCACCAGCAGAAATTCAAAAAATAACCTCAATTCCAAGAAGAGAGGTACTAAGCATTATTAATAAAGCTAAAGCAATAATTGAAAGAAAGATAACCTCAAATTACATGTAATGCTATTTTAGTAATAAGTTTCAAAGCTTTTCTTCTAGCCTCTCTAACAGTTTCAACTCCACTAATAATGTCATACTCCTTATTATCACTTATATAAAGAAGAACATAACCCTCAAATCCCAATTTGTTAGAATAATAATAGAAAGTTGACAACTCTAATTCTACACCAAGGATGCTATCATCCTTCTCGAAGAGTTCGTGGATATGAGTAATATCATGAAGAACACATGGAACAGATAGTATTCTACCCTCAATATAATCCATATTTAATTTATTCAAAACACTTCTTAACCTAGATAATGAAGTTTTTCTAGGCTTAATTATCCTTTTAGATTTATCTTCAATTGAAACAGGTCCAGCTTGCTCTACCACTTCAATCGGCAAAACTATTGATCCAATTGAAAGGTATTTCCCACCAGTGGACCCAATGAAAAATAATTTCTCTACATTTCCATCCTTAAGCAAGTATAATAATTCCATGACCATAGAAGCCCCATAAACATTAAAGGTTAACAAATATTCCTTCCCTCTGCTGGTTGCATACACATATTTTATCCAGGTACCCCTTATTCTGCTCCAAGAATCAAAATATCTTCGAATCCACTCCTTACGCTGAGGAAGGTAGGAACCAGCATAAATAATGCATCGATTCGGTAGGAGATCTCTTTCAAATACAGCTTTACTCCATCCACCCAATCATGATCCTCCAAATTTGATTAATTACATTAATTAGCATTGTTAAAATAACAAATCCTCTTCATATATCTTCCCTATTCACTTATCAATTTTAAAATATAACATAGCATACTTGCTCAATGCTCCCTTACTGGGGAACTTTAAGGTAACTTTGAAAAGCATGCATATGCTATTTAGATCACTATCAATAATAAAAATTAAAAATTGAAGATTGATTCTTTAAGAAAAATATACTTTAGCAGACTATTCTTCAGTTAACTCTTCAACTTCTTCTTCGCCAGCTTTTAATTCAGCAACTTGTTCAGGATCTAATTTTTTAAGTAATGCTAAAAATTCGCCGACATGTGTTTTTTCTTCCTTGGCTATGTCTTCAAAAACTTTCCTATACTTTTCATCGTCTATTGCTCTAGCGAATTGACGATATAGATTAATTGCGTCAAGTTCAGCTATTATGGCAAATCTTAATGCTTCTGCTAATTCTTCTTTAGTGAATTTTCTATTGATTGCTAAATCTAATGGATTTTTAGACATCATGATATCACCTCTATTAAAATTCTCATCACATTGTAGTTAAGTATTACGTCTACAACATATTAAAGTTAAACTTAATTGAGGTAAGAGTTTTTGTGCAATTAACAAACTCTTAAAGTAGAAATCTGTCATAGAAATAATTAGGCTGTGATAGTGTGTATAAGATAGTTGAAGTTGCAAATAAGATAAAGAGATTAGAAATTCAAGGAGCAAGAAATATTGCTATAGCTGCAATAAAAGTTTTAAATGAATGGGCTGAGGAGACTAAAGTTAAAACAAGAGAAGAATTTATAGGAGAATTGTTGAAGATTAAAGAAATTTTATTTGCTTCTAGAGAAACTGAACCTTTCATGAGAAATGCTGTTAGATGGATAATACATAAAGTTAAATCAAGCGGAGAGGATAAGGTGGAGGAATTAGTGAAAATTGTATCTATGTCATCAAAGCAATTTCTAGACATGTTAAGTAAGTCTAAGGAAATTATTGCTGAAATTGGTTCTAGGAGAGTTAGGGATGGCTCTGTGATTCTCACTCATTGTCACTCCTCAACTGTAACGTATATGCTGAGAAAGGCTAAGGAGAAGGGTAAAAAGTTTGAGGTGATATGCACTGAAACTAGACCTAGATTTCAAGGAAGAATAACTGCAAGAGAACTACTGGAGGCTGGAATTAAAACCACATTAATTGTTGATTCAGCTGTAAGATTCTTTATGAATGATGTTGACTTTGTAATAGTCGGTGCAGATGCAATTACATCTGAAGGAAACATAATTAATAAGATTGGTACAAGTATGATCGCATTGGTTGCAGCTGAAGCTAGAACACCATTCTATGTAGTCACCGAGCTACTAAAGTTTTCACCATTAACAATGTATGGAGACTATGAGAAAATCGAGGAAAGAGATCCCAGTGAAGTGTGGGAAAATCCTCCAGAGGGACTAATTATTAGAAATCCAGCATTCGATGTGACTAGAAGAGATTTTATTCATGGGATTATATGTGAAGAGGGAATAATATCACCTCATTCAATCATTGAAGTAGTGAAGAGAAGGTATCCATGGGTTTTCATGGAGTATCAAGCTTCAAATATCATTTAGCCCATTTTTCAATTGCAATCTTCAACTCCTTATGAGTCTTCGCATACTCGCTGAGTGAAACACCCTTTAAAACTGCATCTACTGCTTGTCTCATAGCCTTAGCTCCAGCCATTGTACCTAAATCATGTCCATGGATTCCTCCACCGGCTTGAATAATAACATCAATTCCAAAGTACTTCATTATTTCAGGAACTAGAGCTGGATGCAATCCTCCAGAAGCTACTGGAAAAACAGGTTTAAACCCATAGAGATCTTCTTTTAAAGCCCTTCTATTCTCTAAGACATCCTCCTTTGACTCATACATTTTACCTACAATTGTTCCTACATGAAGTTGATCTACACCAATTATTCTGGATATCTTGGCAATTACCTTCATGGAAATTCCATGCTTTGGATTTCTAGTAAAGGCAGCATGTCCAGCTCTATGGGCATGAATCACTAAGTCTAAATCAGCTTTCCTCAAAGTTTGAAGAGCAGCAAATCCACATGTTAAAATGTCAACCATTATAGCTTCTCCACCATGCTCCTTGACAAATTTAGCTCTTCTAATCATTTCCATAGTTTCAGTAGTAACGTTCACTAGGTATATTTTTCTCTCACCAGTTTCATTTTCAGCCTTATCCCTTGCTTTTAAAGTTTCAATTACTCGTTCTTCAAATTTATTGAAACGTTGATTACTCAAATTTTCATCATCCTTTACTAGATCGCAACCACCAAGCCATGCTTCATAAGCAACTTTAGCATGATCAGTAGTCTTTAACCCTAACTTTGGCTTTATTATAGTACCTATAAGCGGTCTGTTTTTGACCTTTAATATTTCACGTACTCCAGGTATACCAAATCTAGGACCCATAAAACTTTTAACAATTCTACATGGAAATTTAATGTCAAGTAATCTTAGGTTTTTAATTCCCTTTAACCCAAAAATGTTTCCCGCAATACTGCTAAGTATATTTGGCATATTTCCTTCCTCAAATAAATCTATTGGATAGGCTATTTGGATAACATTGCCCTCTATCTTGAATACTTTTGCCGCTAAATCCTTAACATACGACTTTAAGGTTGAAATTTCAGTCCATGTTCCAATGGAGCTTTCAGCAGCTATTCCACCAGCAGCCTCATTAATAGTTAACCCATCTGGCTCAACATAATAAGTGCAAATTAAATCATCTTCCCGAGGAATGTAATTTAAATTTATAAAATCAATATACTTCAAGGATACCAAACCTCAATAACACAATTATTCGAGTCGTATTAATGAATTATGCTAATAATAAAGGAGATATTTTAAAAGATAGAATAATACTTAATTATAAATTGTTAAGGGCTGATAAACATGAAACTTAAAGTAAGAACACTATATATTGAAGCTGGAGGAAGACCCATAGTTGTATTGAATAAAGAGGATGCTAAATCCCTTGGAATACATGCAGTTGATAGAATAGAAATAAAATATAAAGATAAAAGACTAGTTGCTATTACAAATATATCCACAATCTTTCCAGAAGGATATATCGGATTATACAAAGAAGTTTGTGAACAATTAAAAGTCTCAGCTGGAGAAGAAGTAGACGTTAAAGCTGCACATAGACCTGCATCAACAAGGTATATACAGGCAAAGATTCATGGTAAAAGATTACTCGAACATGAAATTAAAACAATTATTAGAGATGTAGTTGAAAGACGTATAAGCGACATTGAACTCTCAGCCTTCGTTACAGCCCTATACATACATGGCTCAAGCATGAATGAAAAGGAGGCATTAACTAAAGCCATGGTTGAAACAGGTAAAAAATTAAACATTAAGAAGAAACCAATACTAGATAAGCATAGCATAGGAGGAATACCGGGAGATAAAACCACCATAGTATTAGTTCCAATAGTAGCAGCTGCAGGCTACACTATACCAAAAACATCATCAAGAGCTATAACATCACCAGCAGGCACAGCTGATAGAATGGAAGTATTATGCCCAGTAAACTTATCCCTAGAAGAAATAAAAGAAGTAATCAGCAAAGTTAATGCATGCATAGTTTGGGGAGGAGCACTAGACCTAGCGCCAGCAGACGATCTATTCATCCAAGTTGAATATCCATTAGCAATAGACCCATTACTTCTACCATCAATAATAAGCAAAAAGAAAGCCATGGGAGCAGACTATGTAGTAATAGACATCCCAACAGGTAGAGAAGCAAAAATAAAAACAATTGATGAAGCCCATGAACTAGCCAAAGAATTCATTGAATTAGGAAAAAGATTAGGCATGAACATCCAATGCGCAATAACCTTTGGAGAACAACCATTAGGATATGCCATTGGACCAGCACTAGAAGCCAAAGAAGCACTACTAACACTAATGGGAAAGGGACCGGAAGACCTAGAAGAAAAAGCAATAAACTTAGCAGGAATACTATTTGAAATGGTTGGAGAAAGCAATGGAAAGAAGAAGGCAAGAGAAATATTAAGAAAAGGACTAGCTGAAAGAAAACTTAGAGAAATAATTGAAGCACAAGGAGGAAATCCAAAAATAAAAATTGAGGACATCCCAATTGGAAGAGAAAAAGCAATAATAACAGCAGCAAAAGAAGGTAGAATTGTTTGGATAAACAATAGAGACATAGCACATTTAGCAAGAACTGCAGGAGCACCAAAAGATAAGGGAGCAGGAATACTATTAAACGTAAAACTCGGCGACTACGTCAAGAAAGGAGACAAACTATTCACAATTTACGCCGAGAGACTAACAAAACTTGAGGAAGCAATAAAACTAACCGAACAATTAGAAGTCATTGGAATAAGTAAGGACATTAGAGATCTAATGCTAATAGAAAGAATACCAACAGAAAAAATACATGAGAAAACATTCATACTTGAACGATAAAAGACTAAAAATATTTCCATAAACTTAATCCAAAAACCAGTATCAATTTAATAGAAATTATCGACGCATTAAAAATTTATCTCTAATAAATCCAGAAATATAAAAGATAGTTCCTAAAACACCTATAATCACTGCCACCTTTAGCCTAAAATAATCAAAACTAACTTGTCTTCTAGCTATAATTCCATAAAATGGGAACTTACCAACATTATAAATGAGAATTACATAGAAATTCGGGATCTCAATTGAGAATTTCATCTCCACAACTTGATGATCCCTATCTAAATATATAGTCTTATTTAACAATGTATCGTTATTTTTATAACTGTTAATCCAATTATTAAAACGTTCTATATCAAATATCATTACATTCAAAACTGCACTTTCATTTCCTAAATATTCAAAGTAAAATTCATATTCGGCTGCATTCATTATTATAATTTCATTAACAGATTGATTAATCCCTAAGGGTGGAAAGGCTGGAAAAGGGGCGATTTTACTCTTACCATACTGATAAACAGTTTTGGGATTAGTCATGCTGGAATAGCCTAATGATAAAAAGAGTAATATTGAGATTATAAGAGATACTTGGCCGATTCTTCTCGTCCTCATCTTTTCACCTTTCAAATTCGACAAATTTACAAAATACTATAAATGAAATAAGGAATGAAAGCAGTATTATAGATAAAACAGTCAATAAAATGAAGTTTATTGGAATTTCCTCTAAAGGATGCCCTAAAAACCCAATGATAATGTTAGGATATTTAGCTATAACTGAAGATAACGTAAGTATAAATAGTATTCTCATCAATGAAACTGGAATAATATAGTAGTATGGATACGAAACATATCCAAGCTCCACCATAAAGTTAATAATAAACCATAGTGAGATTGAAACTATAGTTGATATCAACCAATTTCTCTTAATTATAATTGAGAAAAATGTTACAATTGAGGAAATATATAGGATATTTATGACTGAGCAGACAAATAAACCAAAGTAGTTAATTGGGTCAATTAATCCTGGCAGCTCTAAAAATAGTGTTAATATAGTTGGTGACAAAAATATAATTAGACTATATAAAATATTGGCAATGAGCTTCCCTGACAGATATTCAAATCGACTCACTGGATTTATTAGTATGGTTTCAGCTTCACCTCGCTCTATTGAATGACCTATGCTATATGCGAAGATTATTGGTAATAACAAACTTATGATTGAATATTGATATCTTAATAACTTAATATTCAAATATACTATGGCCTTAAATATATATGGATAAACATCCCTCAATGTGTACAATTCTAATATTGAAGTTTTGATCTCCAATTTATTTGCAAAATCAATTGGCAGGAGAAGAAAGAAAACCAATACGATCAAAATCTCTAAAAAGGGAAAGCTAAACCTCTCCTTCAACTCTAGTTTTGCAATTGAACACATGTTCTTCATTATCTAAATTCTCCTTACAAGTTTCAAGTATAAGGCTTCAATTTTATCACGTTCATTAACTCTTATTTTATATTTGTCGGTCAAATAATCAACGGGTCCATGATCCAATATAACACCACTTTTCATAAATACAATGTAATTACATACTTTAGTTAATTCAGGTAGAATATGAGACGAAATAATTACACTTATCCCTTTTTTATAATAAATTTCTTTAATCTTATTCAGCATCCTCAATCTTCCATCAACATCCATATTCGCTGTTGGTTCGTCGAGGATTAATAATTTGGGATCGCCCATTAATGCACATGCCAAAGAAAATCTTCTTTGCATACCCGCAGATAAAGTATTTATCTTTCGATGAGCTTCACCCTCTAATTCAACAAAACTTAAAACGTCTTCAATCTGCTTAATAGTTTCAGAATAGTTAAGCCCCCTAATTTCAGCAATAAAGTGCAAGTAATCCCTACATGAAAGAGATTTTGGATATATTGGTCTTTCCAGCATAACTCCAATTTTATCTCTAATTTTAGTACTTTCCTTCCAACAATCAAAACCCAAACAGTAGGCTTTACCAGATGTAGGTTTAATGAGGCCAAGTAAAATTCGTATAAGAGTTGTTTTACCAGACCCATTAGGACCAATAAGACCAATTATGCCTTTTCCTAACTTTAAATTTATATTTTTTAAAGCAACTACATCATCGAAGTTTTTATACAATCTTTCCATTACTACTAAGTCTTTCATACTAATCGTCACTTATTTAATAGAAAATATATATATATTACGTTTTAAAATAATAAAAATTGGTGATTATGTGAAAAAATATATAATATATGCATTTCTATTGTTAATAACATTCATATCCATAACAAACTTTCAATATGTTTATGCATATACAGCAGGCGATGATGATCCAGATCCAGTACGTGATCATTGCAAAGATGAGAAGTGGGGACTCTGCTTTAACCCATTTCAAATATGGAGTGTCTATGCGGAAATATGGGCGTATGAAACTAAACCAGAAGAATATACATCAGGACATGGCGAAGGTGAAGCTGATGGTTGTTGGGGAATTTGGCCAGACTACATATATGCAACTCAAGTTGTAATTACAAAGTCATATGCTTGGTGTAAGAAGAAAGCTCACTTTAGTAGTGCATGGGGAGATGATTGGTGGGCTACTGCCTATGCATACACATCAGTTTCATATGATTAAAAGTAAGAAAAATTTTTTATAATATTTATATTATTAAATACTTTACATATCTTTTCACTTATAAAAGTTGAAAACACAACCAAAATAACTTTATCGTATAATTTAAAAATACTCGTTATTCAATTTGATTCACTTTACGGTCCGGCTATATACACTAGAAGCAGCAAAAGTGCTTTTGAAGGTATTCTTAATATTACATTAAACAGCATTAATAAAGATTTCTGGCTAATGAACTTATTATTAAGTGTAAAAAGTAACAATGGAATTATCTATTATAATAGCTCATCCTATTATTTGAACAGGAAATTAAGAGTTTTATATTCACCTAATATGGAAAAGTTAGGTGTATCAGGTTTTATTCTAAATTCTCGGTCAATAAATGAAAGCTTTATAGTTGTTTCATTTTCTAACTATACTTTTAGGGGTAAAATTATAGGAGAAACAGTACAGTATGTAATTAATAACTATCAAGAATGCTTCGTGATTGAGGCTATATTAAAGGTGGGGAGATCATATTTTGGTCCATCTTATCTATATGATAAAGATACAGGATATCTAGTTTATACGGATGGAATAGTTGTGGATCCATCACTATATTACATGGATAACATATTCTTTATAATAGTAAAAGAGATGAATTTAGTTTACATCAATGTAGATTTAGGTCCAGAGGTTCATCCTTTGAGGATATTCCGAAATAAATGGATGCTATTAGCTATCATATTAACCGTGATTATTATATTGCTTCTTATATTCAAACTCTCAAAATCGAAATGCTCTACAATTAAAGAAGATTTTAAATATTTTCATAAAAGTTTAAGCCAAAATTCAGAAGTCTCTTGAAATGTTCGGTGTTTTTTGTAAGTAGTGGAATTTTATTTGAGATAGCTGTTGCTCCTATTAGTAGATCTCTATCATCTATTAAGTCACCTTGTTTTTTGAGCTTTCGCCATATTTCTGTTGCCTTTATAAGAACATTATTGTCAATAGGAATTATTGTGAACAAGTCTTCCAGTACGTCTTTAACCTCAATATAATCACTTCTTCCCCGTATGAACTCGTATAGTGATATTATTGAAATATAGAGGTCGCCTTCTGGCAGCTCACTTACTCCCTTTTCAATGTCAATTAATACGTCAGTGTCTAGAAGTATCTTCATTTAAGCTCAACCTCAACTTTATTTCTTCAAGATCAAAATCACGTTTATCCCTCGATTTACGTAGTTTAGCTACTGCCTCGTTGATGCGTTTTTTATATTCTTCTAAAGCCATTTTTCTTAGAAATTCATCCCAAGACAGATCGCCTCGAAGGCGATCTAACAGTTTTTTTGTCTCATACTTTATGGTTATAGTCGTTGAGGGCATTTTAATTACCAATTATAAATTGTAAATTATAAATTTAAATTTATTGAATGAGCAATCCCGATATAATTATTAGCGTGTTAAGTTATGCTTTATTGGTGGTTATATGAGCTTACGTAAGGGTGCAATTAATATTGCAGTTCACATCCCACCTGAAGGCAAAAATTTTGATGAAATGAAATCACTATGTCTAACAGCTGAGAAACTAGGTTTTGACATGTTTACAATAACTGATCATTTCATGAATATGGCCAACCCAACGGGGAAAGAAAATCACCCACTAGAATGCTGGACTACTCTTGCAGGATTAGCTGCGGT
>Ga0180301_10004498_pt1 | contig 10755 bp, 12 predicted proteins | sample GuaBasSediGuay16_FD_121797 | JGI IMG/M metagenome (GOLD analysis project Ga0180301, IMG submission 121797) | Subseafloor sediment microbial communities from Guaymas Basin, Gulf of California, Mexico - Guay16, Core 4569-2, 12-15 cm | ecosystem: Environmental > Aquatic > Marine > Hydrothermal... | reverse complement strand
CTTACCATAGCTCTATACCATAAAGCTTAATGGGTAACTTCAATAATTATTTATCGTAGTGAGTGATCTAATGTCTAACTTAACGTGGTTCCTTGAGGGTAATTTACATAGGGAATTCACGCCTAGACGTATGCTTATAGTATACGAAACATCCATACCCTCCGATATAATAATTTCCTTTAAAGCGCCTAAGGAGTTAGTGATAAAATCTTCACGACCGGACGTACTCTTTAAGAAAGATGACATCTATTTTTGGAGACCTTCAAGGGATGTACGCTTCATAGATGGTCGCATTTCATATCTTTATTCTATACACTTAAACGTAGGAGGTAGTTTCTTAAGCGAGAATCTAAAATGTAAGGTAGAAAATAAAGTATATGGAGAAAATCACCCCTATAAGAACCTTAAAATAAGGTATCTCTTTAGCTATAAGGAATTAGATAATGTCCGCCTTATAATAGGCCCCTGTAAGCCCTTTATTACCATCCTTGAGAAGCCTAGAGGCTCCTTACGTAGATGGAATATTCAAGGGATAGGTGAAGTCTACTTCTTAACGTTTGATGTACTCCCTTCATCTCTTGACATAGAGTACAAGTTACCCAAATACATATCATCCGTAGTAGCTGCTAGAATAGAAGGTGAAAGCCAGTGCCCTACCGGAATGGAGATAAAGGTTCTGAATGCTAATAATTTAGAGGAAATTAAAAGTTTAGAAGGTAAAGGAAGGATAATCGCTTATCTAGAAGACCTATTCCTCTGATCCTTCTTCGTATTCCTCAGCATATGTATCTAAGAATATGCTATAGTATTCCTCTCTGTATATCTCCTGTTCATCTTTCTTAACCTTCCTTAATCCGAGTTCAATTACGCCTATCTTGTAATGTTTATCAGGTGATACGTTTGTTGCAAGTACAATTTTATCCTTAAGCTGGATACGATTTCCACATGAAGTGCACACTAAATACACTTTGCCGTTAATCTTCTTAGGAACCATTAAGCTATTACATTTTGGACAGAATCTAAGCATTATGTCGCCTCATCTCAACTAGCTTGTAAAAGAAGTTAATAAATGATTCGGTTAACATTTAAATTAGAGTTTTTCACTAGATGAGCCTAAATCTCTAGTTTAAGTTCCTCTCCAGTTAGCTCTACACCAACTCTCTTCTCTATGTGCTCTATCATTCCATCTCTTATCCATACTATTCTGTCGCTTACGTCTATCATTTTTAGGTCGTGTGTTGCAGTAATTACAGTAACACCCTTCTCCCTATTTAACTCCTTCATTAGCTCTATTATCCTATGACCCGTAACTAGGTCTAGGTTTCCTGTTGGTTCGTCTGCTAGTATTATTGCTGGGTCGTTTGCTAGTGCTCTAGCTATTGCTACCCTCTGTTGTTGGCCACCACTAAGCTCAGCAGGCTTATGATGCAACCTATCACCAAGCCCAACACGCTCAAGCAACCTCTTAGCTTTTTCCATACGCTTCTCTCTTGGTACTCCTGCGAATATCATAGGTAACATAACATTGTCTAGAGCTGTGAGTACTGGAATCAAATTGAAAGTCTGGAATACATAACCTACTCTATGACATCTCATCCACGCTAGTTGTACTGAGGACAGCTTACTCAAATCATGCCCTTCTAGATATACAGTACCCTTAGTTGGCTTATCTAGACCTCCTATCATATTGAAGAGCGTAGTCTTACCAGAACCAGAAGGACCAAGTATTGAAACGTATTCTCCACGATAGATTTCTAAGTTTATCCCCCTAAGTGCTCGTACGGTTTCACCCTTTAGGAAGTAATACTTATGAAGATCTACAGCCTTAACAACAGTTTCTCTTCCGCTCATCTTAACACTCTCGAATAATATCGTGTATACGATAAATTTAAATGTTAACGTCTCTTCTCTCATAATAAAAGGCTTATGCAGGTAATTAGAATTACCTCTTCCGATAGCCTGAAGCAAGCTATTAAGCTTGCGAAGGACGTTATAGAGCAAGGAGGCTTGATAGTCTATCCAACTGATACTGTCTATGGACTTGGTGCAGATCCTTTTAATGTAAGAGTTGTAGAGAAGATATTCCTAGTTAAGAAAAGGCCTAAGAAGCCATTACCGGTACTTGCATCAAGTATATCTAATGTGCTTAGAATCTGCGAATTAGACGAAATAGCGATTAGACTAATAAGGAAATTCTGGCCGGGTGCCCTAACTATAGTAGTCAAGAAAAAAGAGGGCGTATTACCAAGCATAGTAACTGCTGGAATGGATAGCGTAGGCATAAGGATACCTAATCACGAAGTAGCACTGAAGATAATTAGTGCATGTGGTGGTCTCCTAATAGGAACTAGTGCTAATATAAGCGGTCACAAACCTCCAAGAACCGCTGAAGAAGCAATAGCAGAACTAGGTGACTTAGTAGATCTAATAATAGATTCTGGTCCAGCACCTTTAGGTAAGCCCTCAACCGTAGTAAATCTTACGGTAAGCCCTCCAGTAATAGAAAGGGAAGGCGTTATAAAGGCTGAAGATATATTAAAGGTATTGAGAACATGAGCATAAAGTTGCCTGAGTTCAATCTTCTCGTCTCTACAGGTCGGATGAGGGAATTTGACTGCAGGTCTGAGCTAATATATCTACTAAGCGAGGTAGGCGATGATTCTGCAAGGGCAAAAGTCTCTGGAATACCCGGCTTAGTCATCGCTAAGACTAGCTTAGATCCATTTGAAGCAATAAGACGTCTCAAAGAGCTGGCTGAGAAGAGACCTTGGGAGTTCCGTTATACCCTAAAATTAGTACCCATAGAACGCGTAGTACCTACTGATTTTGATAAAATAGTAGAAGCTGCAGTAGAATTAGCGAACGCTAAGATAAAATCAAACGAAAAGTTTAGGATAACAATCAATAAACGATTTACTAGCCTAAGCAGGAGAGAGCTCATTGAAGCTATAGCTAAATACATCAAACAGAAGGTTGACTTAGAGCATCCTGATAAGATAGTTCAAGTAGAGATATTAGGTGGAGTAACTGGGATTTCAGTTATAACTCCTGATGACGTTCTATCCATAGTGAAGCTGAAAAGAAAGCTAAGGCGTATTTAATCTGAAGCTTCATATATTCCTTAAGGCATTATCTAAATCCTCTATTAGATCGTCTACATCCTCTAAGCCTATGGAGAGCCTTAGTAGGCCCTCTGTTATCCCTAATCTCTCTCTCAACTTTGGATCCATGGATTTAGAGGCACTTATTATCGGATATGTTAGTAGGCTCTCCGGGCCTCCTAAACTAGGTGCTGATTTTATTATCCTTACGCTCTTCATAACCTTCATAGCCTCTTCTCTACCTCCTTTTATCTTAAAACTAACCACACCTCCATAGAGATCGTTAGTAAATAACCTTTTAGCTACTTCATGATATGGACTATCAGGAAGCCCTGGATACAATACTTCCTTTACTTTAGGATGTTCCTTAAGGAATTCTGCAATAATTAGTGCATTGGTACAATGTCTCTTCATACGTATACTCAGAGTCTTCACTCCTCTTAATACCATGAATGCATCAAAAGGCGATATTATACTGCCTAACTTCCTCCGCCAATCCCATAGCTTGATGATAGTATCCTTATTGCTTACCAACACGCCTGCTATTACATCATTATGGCCAGCTATATATTTCGTCATACTATGTATCACTATATTCACATCATCCTCTAAAGGTCTGTAAAGAACTGGCGTTACAAATGTATTATCAACAGCTAATATGGATCCCTCTTCTTTACAGACCTTGGCCACTTCTCTTACGTCTATTACCTTAAGCGTTGGATTGGTCATTGTTTCTATGAATACGAGATCATAGCTTTTATCTATTTTTTCAATTATGCAAGATGTATCTGGGTATACGGTACGTACTTCGATACCAAACTTCCTCAGATTCATTATGAGCTGTAATGTAGTGCCATAGACCTCCTCAATTATTAGTACTTTACTCCTTTGACTAAGAAGCCCAATAAAGAGAGTAGTGATAGCCGACATGCCACTTGAAAAACATAGAGAATCTTCCCCTGAATCAAGTTTTGCAAGGAGTTTTTCAAGAGCTCTTACTGTGGGGTTCTCTTCTCTAGAATACTTTAGATCAGTTCCCCGATCGGTAGTTCTTAACTTACCTTCTTTATCAAAATGCTCGAATATTGCAGTCTGATAAATGGGCACTATAAATGCGCCAATCTCTAAATCGCGGTATTCATGGCCGTGAATAGCTATGGTATCTCTTCGCATCCTAATCCCTAAGTATAAAACTATGTTATCTTTTAAGAACTTTTAAACTGTACTCCTTTTCTAGATATCCCTTAAGGTTAGAAATATGGACTATAGGTATTATTTCCTTGGCTATCTCCATCAGTTTCTCGCTTATGAGTGAGTTAAAGTATACTACCAAGAAGCTTATGTCGCTATAATATCTATTTATAAGGATATATTCACCAAGAGCTACCTTAAGCCTTGATGCATCTAAATCTACCTTACATTCGATTACCATAATTAAACTTTTAGCTCTCATGACAGCCACGTCCACTGTTACATCGTATCCTTTTAATGAAATTTTGACTTGATGCATTACATTACCTAAGGACTTGCAAATATCCTTCAGTATAAGGGCTACGTACTCTTCGAATATTATGCTTCTAAATTTGCCTATATACTGTGCTGTATAGCCCATACTCCTTAACTCAAGTATCTCCTTCATTACTAGATTTAAATCCTTAAGATCCTTACTAGTGATCATGCGATAATATGCTCTTAGGATGCTTCCTCTAATGCTATTAGGCAGCTCTTCAATGTACTCTTCTGCAGTTTTCATACATTTTATTCTGTATGCGAAACTATTATTTCTTTTATGACCTAAATTACACGAGGGCTGATAATGGGAAGACGATTAAGGGAGATAGACACTCAGATACATGCTGTAGAGTTGCTTTCTCTAGCCAGAGATGTGATGAGTCTTAGGGAATTAGCAAAAAGGGTAAATCTCTCTCCTGTAGTCCTTTCGAGGTATATAAGGGGGGAATATTTACCTTCTTATAAACGCGCATATTTCCTAGTCAGGAAGCTATCTTCCTTCATCAGCCTTAGGAGATTAGTCCTTAGTAATATAGATTACGATAAACATGGATTCGTAAATATGACTAAGGTTTTATCAAATATGATGCTTCTTAAGCTCATAACCCGTTACATAATCGAGCTCTTTACCGGTAAGCGAATAACCAAAGTAGTAACTATAGCGACTGATGGAATACCTCTTGGAGTCCATGTGGCTACTTCCCTCAACGTCCCACTAATATACGCTAAGAAGACACGTGAACTCGGTGTTACTAGTTTCTATGAGGAACCATATATAACTGGGTCTACTATAAAGACACTGTACTTACCTAGGGGCATAATAAGGAAATCAGATTACGTCTTAATAGTCGATGATATCTTAAGGGATGCTAACGAACATAATGCATTAATCAAAATATTGTGTGAACGAATCCGGACAAACCTCGTTGGGATCTTTGTTATTATAGCTATTGGTGAGGAATGGCATACACGTCTAAATTTACCGCCTGGCTCTGAGGCATATGCGCTTCTAGTATTGCCCGAGAAGCGATAAGAATCTTGTTATATACGCCCGCAAATTGATGATTAGCTTAATAATAGCTAAAGAGCTATTATAATTGGTGGCGCTCTATGAATAAACTTTACTTTAGTGACTTCAGGACGGTCTTCTGGAAAGATGGCAAAGTCTACATAGTGGATCAGAATAAATTACCATTAAGGCTCGAGTTCGTTATATGTAAAACATATAAAGATGTGGCTAAGGCCATACGTGATATGACCGTCCGTGGCGCCCCTGCAATTGGCGCAGCGGCAGCTTATGGCTTAGCGCTAGCAGCTTTTAGAAGTAGTTCGAAGAGCGTTGAGGGTTTAATGAAGGATCTAGAGAAGGCTTATGAGGAATTAAGGAGCACTAGACCAACTGCAATTAATCTATTCTGGGCCTTAGAGCGAGTAATGAATAGAGCAAGGAGTGTACGTGGTGGTGTAGAGGAATTAAAGAAGGCCATATTAGATGAAGCCCAAACAATAGCCGATGAGGATGTTAGAGCTAATAAGACATTAGGGATGATCGGTGCAAAACTCATAGATGATGGCGATGTGATCTTAACACACTGTAATGCTGGTGCTTTAGCGACTGTAGGTTATGGAACGGCATTAGGTGTCATAAGAGCTGCTATAGAGATGGGAAAGCGTGTTAAAGTCATCGCTACGGAAACTCGTCCAAAGCTTCAGGGAGCTAGATTAACGGTTTTTGAATTAATGAAAGATAGCATACCTGTTACCCTGATTACCGATAATATGGTAGGCTATGTTATGAGTAAAAATATGGTCAATAAGGTAATTGTTGGTGCTGATAGGGTATTAAAAGACGGTCATGTGATAAATAAAATAGGCACTTATACAATTGCAATTCTTGCTAAGACCCACGGCATACCCTTTTACGTTGCTGCACCAACCTCAAGCTTCGATTTAACTTCCTCTCTCGAAGACGTCATAATTGAAGAGAGAAATCCAGATGAAGTACGAAAGATAGGCAATTCCTATATAACACTACCCGACGTCCCTGTGCTAAATCCTGCATTTGATATAACGCCTCCTGAGCACGTCTCTGCAATAATAACTGAGCGTGGCATTGTTAAACCTCCTTACGAAGAAAGTATTGCAAGGCTCTTCAGCCTACAGGGATAACTCTTTCAATAACTTTTTAGCGTCACTCAACGCCTTTAGTAGCTCCCTATATCGATCAATACTCTTACTTATGTATATGGCGTTTCTAATCGCTATAGATGAGAGAGGACTGAGAACTACATATTGTACATCACCAGCAAGACCTTTAATGTATTCTATTAAGCTTAACTCAATTATGGGTGCTATTAGAATATCTACCTTATATTTCTTAAGCACTTCCTCTATGGCCTGCTTCAAGATAATACTTTTTACTATAGGATCATTATCATAATACATAGGCATAATAAGAATGAATTCTTTTTCTCTCATTAAGACCTGTATCATAGTGTACGCTTTTTTCTCTTTAATGACTATTGCTCCTTTATCACATACTTTGGAGCATCTATGACATAATATGCATCTATCTATCAATATTGTTGGCTTAGCATTAGGTAATCCCACTATAGCATTAATTGGACATGCACTTATACAAAGTCCGCATGCATCACACCTTTTATAATCAATACTTGGTATTTTGATTATACCATACTCTTTCTTATATATCTGCTCGTGCACTACATATTCCTTTAAGAGGCAATCTCCATCTATTAAGACGTACTTTCCCTTCTTTTTATTGTCAGTATCTTTAGATATTAAGTATGATATCGTATAGAGCAGTGCAAGAGGCCCTCCATGGTATAATATTACTCTCACTAAGGACACCACCGATGAATAAGCTCTATAATAGGCATAAATCTCTTTAATACTCCATGTGTTATCTGCCTTGATAATTTTATTAAATTGTCCGCTTCTATTAATTCGTATACAAAGGGGGCATCGAATAAAACGTATACATAATTTCCCTCATTTCTTATAGTCATCTTGCTTTCACTAGAATAATTCTTAACCAAAACTAAATGTGGTGTAAGTCTCATCATCCTATCAATGAGAGCTCTTACTAAGTGAGAATCGAAATCTGTATAAATTAATATCACGACGTCTGAACCCTTGGCTACATGCTTAGCATATGATACGTTTATCGGTACATCTATTATCAACAGCTGTACTTTTGAGCTTAGGCAATATTTCCTAACTTCATGTACTACGCTTAGAAACCCTTCATAGCTAGGAGGTAATGGTTTAGAAAGTATGATAAGGCCATCTTCCTTGTACATATCTAAATTTAGTTCCTCATCTCCTATTTGTCTAACCTTATCACGAAGACCCATAGCAGTCAATGAAAACAGTGCGATGTCCTTATAGTATTTTTTAAGCCCAATTCCTAAGATCGTACTTATCACTGTCTTACCAATGCCGCTTGTAGTACTTGTTACTGCTATCTCTCTCATATTACTGACTTACATTGATATACAGTCAATGTTAAATTTATCTCTCTCCTCAGAGGGAATTATAAACGGAGAAGCGATGTCTCTCAACACTAGTTTAAGTATTGCTCTTAGTAAATTAAAGGAGTTATTTCCCGATAAAAGTAAGTCTTGGTTTCGTCGTTGTGTTTTAAGATTAGATGATGTACATTCAATATATATAGGTGACGATATAGAGCAGTGGGTCGTGAGGGGCAATCCAAGACTGGGTGATAAGTACCGCTTCTATATTGTAACGATATATCCTAAAGAAGGTAAGCATATTTGCTCCTGTTATGAGCCTAATAGGAAATATGGTCGATATAGGCTGAAGAGCGTATGTACTCACGTGGGAGCTGTATATCTATATAAAATAATTAATAAGAGAGATATCAAAATTAAAATGAAATGAAGAAATTTAATGCTCTATATCTCTGCTTTCCACCATTCAAGCTCTGAGGGCTTCTTTACGCCTAACAACTTCTCTAATGTTATCCTTCTCTCTATAGCTGCAACTAGCTGTCTAGTTCTAACTACTACGTCTGGATTTACGCTTATACTATCTATTCCACATCTGACTAAGAATTCAGTGAATTCTGGATATACACTTGGAGCTTGTCCGCATATGCTGACAGTCCTACCATGCTTATGAGCGACTCTAATTAGATATGCTATTGCTCGCCTTACTGCAAGGTCCCTTTCATCAAAGTATCTCTTATCTAGCTCTGGTAATATCTGACTATCCCTATCCGTTCCAAGGATTAGCTGAGTTAAATCATTGCTGCCTATACTAAAGCCATCGAAATACTTACAGAACCTATCCGCTAGGAATATAATGCTGGGCACCTCGGCCATAGCCCATACTTTAAAGTCCCTTCCTCTCTCTAATCCTTCCTCTGCCATTATCTTTAGAACTCTCTCAACTTCCCATGTGGTACGTACGAAAGGTAACATCACCCAGACGTTAGTCAATCCATACTCTTCTCTTACCTTACGTATTGCCTGGCACTCTAGTCTAAATGCCTTTTCGTACTGTGGTGATATGTACCTACTTACGCCGCGCCAGCCTAACATCGGGTTATCTTCGTGGGGTTCATATTTCTCTCCTCCCCTTAGCTGTCTGTATTCATTAGTCTTGAAATCGCTAAACCTGACCACAACTGGTCTTGGGTATATCTCTCTTGCGACAAGGGCTATTCCGTCTGCCATCTGGTTAACGAACTTATCTTGTTGTCCTATCTCTATAAGGTATAATGGATGATCTCCTATGTAGCTTGCCATTATGAACTCTACACGCATTAGACCAATACCATCGAATGGTAAGTCTTTGTAATCCTTTATCTTCTCAGGCACTCCTAAGTTCATGTAAATTTTAGTTCCAGTAGGTATCCACTGTATGACTATTTCTGGTGCTGCTTTCTTCTCCTCTTTTGGTTTCGCCATTTCTTCTACTGCACCCTCATATACTACTCCTCGCGTTGCATCTACTGTGTATGTCCCTCCAGTCTTAAGAACTTTAGTCGCATTTCCAGTGCCTACTATACATGGAATGCCAAGCTCTCTACTAACTATCGCAGCGTGGCAAGTCATACCACCTTCATCCGTTATAATGGCACCAGCAAGCCTCATGTATGGTACCCAATCTGGGTTAGTCATCTTAGTTACTAGAATATCTCCTTTCTTTATGAGCTTCTCAGCTTCCTCTGGGCTCATTACTACTTTCGCAACTCCTATGTGAACTCCAGGGCTTGCTGGAAGGCCCTTTAGAACTACCTTGGCTTCAGCTAGTCGAACCTTGGCTTCCTCTTTTGCTTTCATTTCCTCCTTACGCACGCTCCATACAGTCTCAGGTCTAGCCTGTACTATAAATACGTTCTCCGGGAATGGTAAATCTTTGTCTATTGCCCACTCTATGTCCATATGCCTACCGTAGTGCTCCTGTATTTTTATTGCAAGTTTAGCAAGTTCTATAACTTCTTCATCGGTTAAGCACGGTTTCTCCTGAAGTTCCTCTGGAAGAGGTACTATTTCCGTCTCTCCAGTCTTTGGATCTCTAGTGGACCATACAGTCTTCTTAGCTATCCTTCTCTCAATTATTTTCATTGTGCTCTTATCTACAACGTATTCATCTGGTGTAACTGAACCGCTCACCACTGATTCGCCAAGGCCCCAGTTACCCTCTATTACGATCTTGCTTTCATCTCCTGTTACTGGATGTAATGTAAACATCACACCCGCAGCCTTTGCATTTACCATCTTCTGTACTGCAACGCTTATCAACACCTTCTCATGCTTAAATCCTTTTTCATCTCTATAGAATATAGCTCTTGGAGTAAAGAGGCTTGACCAGCATTTCTTAACTTTATCAAGAACGTCTTCAACGCCAACTACATTTAGGTAAGTCTCCTGTTGACCTGCAAAGCTTGCATCTGGTAGATCCTCTGCAGTAGCACTTGAGCGTACTGCTACGGGCAACTTAGGCTCCTTGAGACCGACTCTCTTACATAGCTCTATATATGCATTTTTAATTTCCTCCTTTATATAATCTGGCATCTCTGCCTCCTCTATCATTTTACGTATTCTCCTGCTTGCCTCTTCGTACTCCTCAGGAGCTCTAGTCTTTATGACCT
>Ga0180301_10004497_pt1 | contig 10758 bp, 9 predicted proteins | sample GuaBasSediGuay16_FD_121797 | JGI IMG/M metagenome (GOLD analysis project Ga0180301, IMG submission 121797) | Subseafloor sediment microbial communities from Guaymas Basin, Gulf of California, Mexico - Guay16, Core 4569-2, 12-15 cm | ecosystem: Environmental > Aquatic > Marine > Hydrothermal... | reverse complement strand
GAACCTCAAAGACAAGTTCATCGTGGACCTGCAAGAGCATCCTTGCCTGGAAACACATTTTGGAAATGGTCTTGTGAATCCGTATCATGGCCATCTTGATGAGGTCAGCGGCTGTGCCCTGAAGGAGCGTGTTCACTGCGGTGCGCTCTGCAAACTCACGGGCAGAGCGATTGGGGCTTGAAATATCGGGCAACCAGCGATGGCGGCCAAGTAAAGTCGTCACTTTGCGGTTTTTGCGTGCTTCCTCTATTGCCTCTTCTATAAAGCGCTTGACGCCTTCGTACCTCTGGAAATAGTTATTAATATACGTCCTTGCCATCTTCTGGCTGATGCCGAGTTCCTTGGAGAGCCTGAAGGGGCTCATCCCGTAAATGATGCCAAAGTTTATAACCTTGGCATGACGGCGCATCTCAGGTGTAATCATAGACGGAAAGAGCTGAAAAACCTCGGCCGCCGTGCGGGCGTGAATGTCCTCATCATTCATAAACGCCTCAACAAGGACAGGATCTTGAGAATAATGGGCAAGGATTCGAAGTTCTATTTGAGAATAGTCCGCGCAGAGCATGATCCAGCCCTTTCGAGGAACAAAGGCGGCCCTGATCTTGCGCCCTTCCTCGGTGCGTATCGGGATGTTTTGAAGGTTAGGATCGCTGCTGCTCAAACGGCCGGTTGCAGTGACTGTTTGATTGTATGAGGTATGTATGCGGTGCGTTTTTGTATCGATGAGATCGACCAGGACATCCACGTAGGTGGATTTGAGTTTGGCCAGCGATCGATACTGTAATACCAGCGCAGGGAGTTCATGTTCAAGCGACAGGGTCGTAAGGACATCCACATCTGTGGAATAGCCCGTTTTTTTTCTTGTCTTTTTCTGAACGGGAAGCTTGAACTTTTCAAACAAGATATAGCCTAACTGCTGATGAGATTGAATATTGAACTTTTCTCCGGCAATCGCATATATTCTATCTTCTAGCTTGTAAAGTTGAGCTTCAAAGTCTTTCCTTATTTGTTGGAGACGCTTGTCGTCTACACAAATTCCTGTCATTTCCATGTCTACCAGCACCGGGATGAGAGGCATTTCGATATCTTTAAAGAGCCCTGTAAGCCCTGCCTCTTTGAGCTTGGGATCGAGGACATTATAGGCCATAAAGGTAATATCAGCGTCCTCGCATGCGTAGGGCACAGCATCGGCCACAGGAACAATGTCAAAATCCCCGCCGGTTTTGCTCCCTCCTGTGACCTCTTTATAAGTTATCATCTTGTGATTAAGATAGCGGGCTGCAATGGCGTCCAAACCATGGGCATGACCGCTCGGGTCCAGCAGATAGGAAGCAAGCATGGTGTCAAATATGACTCCTTTTAGATCTATACCGGAGCGCTTCAGTACAATCCAGTCATACTTGATATTCTGGCCTACCTTGGCAAGGTGCTGGTCTTCAAGGAGAGGTTTTAGCTGCGCAAGCGTTTCCTCAGGCTCAAGCTGTTTGATGCTCTTGTCTCCCCTGTGGCGTAACGGAATATAGTATGCTTCATCTGCACGGAAGGAAAAGGAAATACCTACAATTGAGGCCTTCATCGGATCTTTAGCCGTAGTTTCAAGATCAAGGGCAAATTTGCCGGCGTTTTTGAGTTTCTGAATGAGGTCTTGGAGCGTGCTTTTATCCAGGATAGCCTCATATTTTTTCCGGCTCAAATCAGCCTTTACGGAAAACCTGTCTTGAAGCCTGCGAAATTCAAGGGTCTCGAAGAGACTGGCCAGCTTTTTCCTGTCAGGTGCTGAAACCTTAAATGATGAGGGTTCAACCGACAGCGGCACGTGGGTATCGATGGTCACCAGGCGTCGACTCAGCATAGCCTGGTCTCGGAATTTTACCAGGTTTTCTTTGAGTTTCTTTTTTGTTATCTTGTCAAGGTTTTCAAAGAGTCTTTCAATGCTTCCAAAGGACCTGATCAGTGAGATGGCCGTCTTTTCCCCAATGCCGGGCACACCAGGAATATTGTCTGAGACATCACCGGCAAGGGCCATAACATCCACCCACTGGCGGGGTTCCAGCCCTGAGTCTTCCTTAAAACTCTTGTAGTCAATGATGCAGTCTTTCACAGGGTCCAGGATACAGGTTGCTGGGGTCAATAGCTGCTTGAAGTCCTTGTCGCCAGTAACGATCACGATCCTGTATCCCTCCGTTTCGGCAACGCTGGCGATGGTGCCGATAATATCGTCAGCTTCATAGCCTGCGAGCTCAAACGACGGGATATTCATTGCTTCCACGATCTGTTTTATGTACGATATCTGTGTTATCAGATCGTCCGGCATCGGTGGACGATTTGCCTTGTAAGCAGCATAGACTTTGTGGCGAAAAGTAGGTCCCTTTGCATCAAAAGTTATTGCCATGTATTCAGGATCACGATCAGACAGAAGTTTTAAGAGCATGTTCGCAAAGCCAAAGGTTGCATTAGTGGGCAGACCTTTGCTTGTGGATAGATGGCGCACGGCGTGATATGCACGGTGAATATAGTTGCTTGCGTCGACAAGGTAGATAGAGTGTTGCTTGAGGGTCATGATCTTTCCCGGTGTCCGTTTAGGTTGTTGAAAGGACTAAAATGATACGGGTTATGCATTCTGACTCCGGGCTCCTTGATTCTAAGATTCTAACTCCTAAGTATATGTAACTCATAGCATGAATCGGTGGGGGTGCCAATGACTGATGTCTGGAAATCAGATTTCGAGGGTCGCCCCTCGACAGTTTCTCAGGGTGTGTATTATTAGATTCTCCCTGTAATATCCAAAGGTTAAACCAGCAGGAGGCGTTATGAAAACCGGTCGAACAGGCCTCGAAACAGAGTACCGAAAGAAGAAACCAAGGGAATATCGCTGTCACATATGCGGCCGAGAACTCCCCTTTTGCTGGACCTGCCGGTGCGGGTTTCAAATATGTTCCGACTGTATGGAGGAAAATCTATGGGGTATGTCCTGCAACGCGATAACCTGGACCTGCCCTGATTGCGGAGAGATACGGGGTTTTGGGAACCAATAGTGGTTGACGCAAAACCCAAAGATTGATACTATTCAATTAATGGTAACACTTCAGCTCTTTTAAACAATAGCGCCAATGAGCATGCGGACACTCTGCTTGGGAAACCGCATCAAACTCGACCATCTGCCTGCCGGCAGCCAGGTAACTGAGCGTAGAGAAAAACAGTATCAGGTTTCAGGTGTCAGACGGCTTGTTGCCCAAATCCCTTTTTGCTTGGGCAACGGCCCGTCAGAAAAATGAACATTTGAATCCGAAACCTGGACGGTGGCCTGTCCGCTCCTTATGGCTGTTTTTTGAAAGGGCTAAACTAACACAAAAAAGGATATTTCGCGCCAAATATCGACCTGATGGTTTTTACTATCTGACATCACCAGGGTTTGGAGGGATGGCCGAGTGGTTGAAGGCGGCGGTCTTGAAAACCGTTTCCCGGAGACGGGACGTGGGTTCGAATCCTACTCCCTCCGCCAAGGAATTTGACAGGTTGCAGCAAGAACAAGACCTTAGGGGAGTCGATCACTCAATAAGGTATCATGTCCCGGAATTTCTACAACCCATTGGGATTATAGCTATTTACTTGCGTTGTTGCACATTCGATCCGGGACTGATGGAATATGCAATATTGGAATGATGGAAAAAATAAAAATCTGTATCAGTTTAGATTTGTGAAAATGTCTGTTTTTGAAAAGAGCTAAAGTGGTACAAAAATCCTTTGTTGCCCGTTATGAGCGCAAGCTTCACTACGTGTCCATTGTTCCGGTATTCCAATTGTGAGCGAAGGGAGCTAAGTTCAGGAGATTGCGGAGAGATGGCCGAGCTGGCTGAAGGCGCTCGCCTGCTAAGCGAGTGTAGGAGGAAACTTCTACCGAGGGTTCGAATCCCTCTCTCTCCGCCAGCCACGATCTCATTATGCCCACCACCCAAGAAGATATAAATAGTCAAACTGCTACAAGCTCTCAAGAGAGTGAGAAGGCCCCCCATATCTTAGTTGTAGATGACGACTCAGGTGTCAGGGAAAGCCTGCAGGAGATCATCCGGGATGCCGGATATACATGCTCGACAGCATCGGGGGGCAACGAGGCCCTGAGATTGCTGGGCAACAGCCCAGTGGATATAGTCCTTGCAGATATAAGAATGCCGGGCATGGACGGGCTCACGCTAACAGCGATTGTCAAGGAAAAGTATGATACCGACGTGATCCTCATGACCGGCCATAAAGAAGAGTTCCTATATGAAGAGGTGATTGAAAGAGGCGCCAGCGACTTCGTATTAAAGCCGGTGAGTTCTAAAGAGTTGATTGCCAGGTTGAAGCGGGTGCTGAGAGAACGTGCCCTCATCGCTGAGTTGAAAAAGATGCAATCACAGTTGCGCGAGCTCACCATTACTGACGACTTGACGCAGCTTTATAATTCGAGGCACTTTTTCAGGCAACTGGAATCTGAAATCAACAGAACACGGCGATATGGCCGCCCACTCTCTCTGGTGCTCCTTGATGTGGACGACTTTAAACACTTCAATGACACTTATGGGCATCTGGAGGGAGACAAGGTCCTGGCCGGGCTGAGCCGGATTATTCAAGCCTCTCTACGAAAGAATGACTCAGCCTATCGCTACGGTGGTGATGAATTTACTATAATCCTGCCGGAGACCCGAGGAAGGCAGGCAAGAAAAGTAGCCGAGAGGATCAGAAAGAAGTTTCGAAGTACAAATATTGCGCCGGCTCAAGGAAACCAGGTAAATGGAACAATCAGCGCAGGCGTGGCTGAATATCAGCTCGGTGAGGGTGTAACAAACTTCGCAAAAAGGGCCGATCAGGCCATGTACACTGCAAAAAGGCAGGGAGGCGATCAGACCTCGGTAGCGTGACGTTTACCCTACCCGCCTGTTATTTCGACGATTGTAACACCGGGGTTTTCTCCTTGAAGCCCTCCGGAGCGGATTGCCTGGACCACGGGATGCCGGTTCAAAAAAGGTGTGAGCCCCCTGCGAAGCGCTCCCGTTCCCACACCATGGATGATACGAACCTCTTTCAAGCCGGCCAGCAGGGCATCATCCAGGAATTTATCCACTACGCTTAATGCTTCTTCTACCCGCATGCCTCGAATATCAACTTCTTCCTGTGCCCTGACAGGGACAGAAACCTCGATTCCGGGGACTCTATCCGGCAAGGATTTTCCGACCTCCTTCATACGTCCCAATTCTGCCTCCGGCACATGGACCTTCAGATCGCCAAAGACAACCAGCAAGCCATCAGGATCCGTATTCGATAACACCGTTCCGGCTGTGCCGACCTGTCTCCAGAAAACCCGATCTCCCGGTCTGATCTGACCCTCCACTTCATCTTTCTGTACGGCTTGACCAGCTTGTGTAGCTTCAAGCTCCTTTCTAACGGCATCTTTTTCTTCTTCTATAAGCCTTTTTGCTTCACGGATGGCTTCTTTTGCTGCTCCTTTTTCACGGATGGTGCGTACCGCTTTTTCCACGGCGGCATTTGCCTGCATCACAATAGCGCTGGCTTCCTCGGCTGCCTTGCGGCGGAATTTCTTTGCCTCCTGCACCAGACGAGCATTTTTCTCCTCGTATTCGCTTTTTAGGCGATCAATAACACTCTTGGCTGCCCTTAATTCTCTTTCTAATTGCCTATTTTCCTCTATCTGCTGCTCTATTGACAGGATCAACCCATCCAGCCGATTGGCCTGACTTCCGATTAAGGCCCTGGCGCGTTTGAGGATCTCCTCCGGAAGGCCCATGCGCCCGGCGACCTCCAGTGCATAGCTTGAGCCCGGGAGATCCGGCCTGAACCTGTATGTGGGGGTCAGCGTTTGGCTGTCAAAGGCCATAGAGCCGTTCGCAATACCCGGGGTCTCATGGGCAAACGCCTTTATGGCACCTTGATGTGTTGTCACCAAAGTGACAGCTCCTCGGGCGTTGAGAGCTTCCATCACGGACATGGCAATCGCAGCACCCTCCTGGGGATCGGTGCCTGTTCCTATCTCGTCGATGAGAACCAAGCTCCCGGAGCTTGCCTTCTCCAGGATAGTCTTGATTCCATCCAGGTGGGCGGAGAAGGTGGAAAGGTCCATCTCGATTGATTGTTTGTCTCCCACATGGGCAAAGATGTCTTTAAAGATGGGGATCTCTGAGTCTGCATCTGCGGGGATATGGAGCCCGCATGAGGCCATCAGGGCAAGGAGGCCGACGGTTTTGAGTGCTACCGTTTTTCCGCCGGCATTTGGCCCAGTGATAACCAGTGTGTTAAAGCCCTTGCCAATTGAAAGATTCAAGGGAATCACATCGGAGGAGTCCCGCCTTTTCAGGAGGAGCAAGGGGTGGCGCCCGTTTTTGATCTCAAGGATTCCGTCTCTGTTTATCGCCGGCTCGTGTTCATTGAAGACCCTGGAGGCAAGCGCCATTGCGTGGATGCAATCAAGAAAAACCAGTATCTCGAAGTTTTGCTCCAGCGCCGGCATCTGTTTTCGGACAAGGGCGGTAAGGGTTCGGAGCACTTTTTCAATCTCGTGACGTTCCTCTAATTGGAGCCGGCGGATCTTGTTGCTCAGTTCGAGCGTTTCAAGAGGTTCCACAAAAACAGTCGCCCCGCTTGCCGACTCATCATGAAGCACACCTTCAATCAGGTGGCGGTGTGTTTCTTTTACAGGAAGTACCCAGCGTCCCTCTCGCACCGTAACGAGGCGCTCCTGCAGAACACCTTTGCGCCATAACCTGTTAAGGAGGGCTTCCATATGTCTGCGGACACCTTCACGGGCACGGGCCATCTGACGGCGTATGGCCGAAAGCCGGGGGCTTGCCTGGTCTTTGATATCGAGGGATTGCAAGTCTATTGTCCCGGCTATCCGCCGGTGGAGATCAGGCTGTGGAGAAAGACCTGCAGCTGCCCTGTAAAGGAGGGGAAGATTTGAACGGTTCTTTTTTAAGAAGGTGCGGATTGCCCCGGTTTGCTCAAGTACTGTTGCGATTTCCCGAAAAGCCCCGGGATCAAGATAGCTTCTCTCAACCGATGCAGTTCTCAAATGTTGACGGATGTCTGCGAAACCGGCAATAGGAAATGTCCCGCCCGAGTCCATAAAGGTGCGAAGCTCGGTGATTCTTGCAAGGCTGGTTCGAACCCTATCCACATCAGGGAGAGGTCTCAGTTGCCGTAGGCGTTCCGCTGACAGAGGACAGTTTGCTCTTTGAGCAAGGTCTTTCAGTACCCTGTCGAACTCTAATGTTTGATAAAGTCGGTCAATCGATTCCTGTCCCAAGGTATCACTTTAGCCCTTTCAAAAAACAGAAATTTTGTAACACTTTAGCTCTTTTAAAAAACAGACATACGGAACGGACAGGCCATCCGCACTAATATTTTCAAAAATCTAAACTCATACGAAATTTTCAAAAATCTAAACTGGTACGTCCCAAATTACACCTTGACCATCGATAGTATGTCAGCTATTGATAACACCGTTGCATTTTAGCAATCTTATGGGCTTGAGGCAACTGTGAAAGAGGAAATCAAAAAGATCGCACTGTCTGCCATCAGGGCGATTCCGCAGGGACAGCGGAGGGATCCTGTTATAAAAGAGACAATAAAGTGCGCCCTTTACGGTTTTTTGAAGAATAATGGGTACCGGCCAGTGCCCTGTTTCCGTGATCCTCGCTTTCCGGAAGGCCCGGTCGACATAGCGGGGATGGCAGATGATTACACAATAGAAGTGGCTTTTTGCAGCAATCCGACAATTGAATTAAAAGACATCAAGAGCTTAGAGCGTATAGAGTCTAAAAAAAAGTTTGTGATAAGTTTTTCCCCTAACGAAAAAAAGGTCCAGATGAGCTCCTTCTTTCTCAAGCCGGGGATTGAGCATATTTATATCTACGAAAAATGATGATTGGTTCGTGTTTATTTGGCTAAGCCATCTGAACTTAGCACAGTTTAGGCAAACATTGGCAAACCTAATCCCCTTCGGGATAAAGAACCATAGGAGAAAAGTGGAAACTCCCCTACTACCTGTTATAGACACCCACGCCCATCTGGATGAACTGCCGGATCCGGATGCGGCGATCCGGGAGGCAAAAGAAGCCTCTATCCTGGCTATTATAGCAGTCGGGCAAGATATCTCTTCAAACAAAAAGACGCTGGAGATAGCAAGCAGGTATCCGGGGTTTGTCTTTCCGGCAGTCGGTTATCATCCCTGGCGCATCACGGAAGAAAGCACCGATGAAACGCTTGCCCAGATTGACGCAAACCTTGACGGATGCGTGGCTTTAGGTGAAGTGGGCCTTGATTATAAGGCTAAGGTAAAAAAGAAGATTCAGAAGGCCATATTTCACGAGATCCTTGCCATAGCCCAGCGGCACGACAAACCCGTCATCGTCCATTGCCGGTACTCTCACAAGACTGCATATAACATGGTAAAAGAAGCGGGATTAAAGAAAGCGGTCTTTCACTGGTACAGCGGTCCACTGGATCTCGTTTCCCTTATCGCTGCCGATGGTTACTATATGTCCGCCACACCAGCCCTCCTCTACAACCCGTATCACGAAAGGGCAATAGCATCCGTCCCTCTTTCCAGCCTCCTTCTGGAAACCGACACCCCCGTTCAATATCAGCAATTGGCCGCCAGACCCGTGCATGTCCGGCTCACATTGCAAGAGGTAGCGCGAGTGAAGCAAATACCTGCTGAGCAAATAGCAGCTCAAACGACCCGGAATGCAAGAGAGTGTTTCGGTCTGCAGAGTTGACTTTGGGGACGTTGTTGACTATGTTGAATTATCACTTTGATACACACCTGATAATTGCCAAACCGCCACCAACAAGCTCAGCATTTCTCTTTTCAGGGATGCCTCGCCCCAGGGTGCTTGCCATACGTCCTTCTGGCATCCGTTTCCTTCTCGCAAAACCATGAGAAAACATAGTCCCGATGCTGCCACTATTGTCTCGATGCCGCCTAACATCATCGATCCTGCGCTTCTATATACCTCTGACAATCACCTGCCCGCCATCGCTTCGCTCAGGCGAGGCAGGCAGCGCCCCGGGTGCATCCAGCCGAGCCCGTCCCGGCATATACCCCCCAACAGAACAATTCAACATAGTCAACACCGTCCCCTAACTTTCAAGGGCAGTCTTATAGTAAAGATAGTTCCTTTTCGGGGTTCGCTCTCTACAGAAACAGTGCCACCGTGCCCCTGAATTATCTTTAGTGTAAAAGTAAGGCCGACTCCTGGTCCGCGTGTCTTTGAGGTAAAAAATGGGTCAAAGATGTTTTTGATTTTATCCTTCGGGATGCCCTTCCCTGTATCAGAGACTTGTATCTCCATACGTCCATCGCTTATACGGGTGGTCATTTTCAGAATCTTAGGCTCATCTTGCATGGCTTCGATGGAATTTTGAATAAGATTGGCGAGAGCCATTTTCATCTGTTCTCGATCTATAGAAATAGGGGGAAGATTATCCCCCAACTCGGTTTTTACCTCTATGCCTCTATCTTCAATGTGCTGTTCAAATGATTTTAGAGCTTCCATAATCACATCATTGATATTTGTGAGCTCCCTGTAAGATATGGCAGCGGTTTTCAATTCAAGAAGTCCTTTCACCATATTTTCCAATCTCGCTACATCATTTATGATCATCTCCATATATCTTTTGTTGGGGTCACCTTCAGAGAGCTTCTCGTAAACCCTGCGTGCAAACCCACCGATAGAGGTGAGTGGATTCCTTATTTCATGCTCCACCTCTCCCATCATCTGTTCCAGTGCTTCTGCTTTTTCCTCTTCCACCAATTTCTCTCTTGCTTCCTTTCTGGCGACTAATGACCTGACCCTTGCAGAAAGTTCTTTATAGTCGAAAGGTTTGGCTAAATAATGATCAGCCCCCAGATTCAGCCCCTTTACTTTATCCTCTACCGTGCTTTTTGCAGTAAGCATAAGGACAGGAATATATTTCGTATTTTCATTTGACCTAAGTCTCTGGCATACTTCATACCCATCTAATTTCGGCATCATGATATCGAGAATAATTAAGTCCGGGTTGTACTCTGTGACCTGTTTAAGTGCCTCTTCACCATCGTATGCCTCTGCTGTGTCATATCCTTCAAAGCGAAGCCTCTTTCTCAGAAGTTCCACCGTGTCGACGGCATCATCCACAATTAATATCTTACTCTTCTTCTCCACCTGAGATTTTCTCCTCCTTGCCCATCAGATAGGATGTTATCAGCTCCGGTAATGCACGGACATCGATAGGCTTTGAGATGTAGCCATCACAACCCGCCTCAAGGGCCTTTTCTCTGTCTCCCGTCATTGCATGGGCAGTTAAGGCCACTATAGGGATACCCTTGAATTCCTCCCGGCCTTTAAGCCTCCTCGTGACCTCATAACCATCTATCTTGGGGAGGGAGCGATCCATCAAGATCAGGTCAGGTTTTTCCGCGATCGCTTTTTCTAATGCCTCTTCCCCATCAACAGCCTCAATCATCTGATAACCTCTGGCCTTAAGTATCTTCACCACCAGTTCCCGGCTATCCTGATTGTCGTCAACGATCAGTACCTTCTTTGACAAGCCACTTTTTGATTCTTCCATCTTCCCTTCCTCTACTCGGTGGATCTCGCTACCTTGTTGATAGTATCCTTCAGTTCTTTCAAAAGGTCTTCTTTAGTAAGAATACCCTTGTTCAATATGCCCTGTATTCTGCCGTTCAGAGCCTCTACCTCTTCTTCGGTTAGATCTTTACGG
>Ga0180301_10004495_pt1 | contig 10759 bp, 8 predicted proteins | sample GuaBasSediGuay16_FD_121797 | JGI IMG/M metagenome (GOLD analysis project Ga0180301, IMG submission 121797) | Subseafloor sediment microbial communities from Guaymas Basin, Gulf of California, Mexico - Guay16, Core 4569-2, 12-15 cm | ecosystem: Environmental > Aquatic > Marine > Hydrothermal... | reverse complement strand
AGTGCCCAAAATGCAAAAAACAAGAAACAGAAGCAGTAGAAATTAAAGAAAAACCGGAAAAATACGAAATAACTATGCAATGCAACAATTGCGGAAACACATGGACTACGCTTCGAACCAAAAAACATGAACTCTAACACCAAAACTACCAAATCAAAAATAGTAAAAATCGAAAATATTTCGAACAATGCCAAAAACTTAAACCACAAACTAACATCCAAATTTTCAAAACATTGTTCACAAAAGGTTAAATCTCAAGATGCTTTAAGATAAAGAATTCCTTTAAAATCGCAGAAAAAAGCCTAACAGTCTCCAAAAGATAATACTCATTCTTAGATTTCATAGCTATATCTGCAATTCTCTCTGCTGCTTCAATCCCTTCACTTAACATACCAGAAAAAACTAGATTTTTAGCAATTGACGACGAAATTTCAAAACGTTCAGATTTACGTTTAAACTTTTTAACGGTTTCCATCATACCTTCTATCATCCCGGCAAAAGCTTGAGCCTCAGCAATAATCAAAATAAGTTTTCTAAAGTTTTCTATTAACGGTGTCAATTGATCTGGATACATATCTTTTTCTATACATTGGTAAACAGTTTTCTTATCTATGGGGAAACTTCTAATCCGCTCTACTAACTCTAATATACTTCCAAAAATTTGCTTCCCCTCATCAACCTTCCCAGCTTTTATGAATGCTACAGCCAACTTAGCAAAAAAATTAACATACCTTACAAATTTGTCTACCAACCGTTTCATTTCAAACGTTTTTAAATATTCCGTGGATTTATCTATGTACGACTGCTCAAACTGCCTAAGCTTAAGTGATGAGGCTTTTTGACTTACCTTTCTCTCTATTTCCCTGAGTTCTTTTTCATACTCAAACTTTAAAACTTCCACATCCAAAGGGATATTCCAAACACTCACTAAATATTCTAAATCTTTCAACATTCCAACTCTTGCATATAACTCCGCAAAAATTTCCAGATGAGTATTAACTCCATTTAAAATCCTCTCCATACTGGAAAGATGTTTTAATTCATTAACATTTCCAAGAATAAATTGAAAATTCTCCAATACCTTTTTAGCCTCTTCTCTCATCCCAAGTTTCATCGAAACATTAACAAACGATAAAACATCTTTTAGTTCAAGAAATAGAGGTGAAACACCCAGCTTGTCGTAGTCTAGACATCCAGGGTCAAAAAAATCCTTTCTACCTTCTAATCCTTCTTTAATAGTTTGCTTTGCATCGAGTATCATTCCAGCCTCAAGCTGCTTTTCAGCAATAATAGCAAGTGCTTTTAAACGAAGATTATAAGCCTCTATACTTCTTGCAACCTCTTTCGCCTTCTCAAACTCTCCAAAACTTGACAAAACCGTAACACAGTAAATTTCTTTTCTAAGAGGCATTATTAGACGTGTATAAATTTCCTTTACCTCATCAAATTTCCCCATTAAAGCACTAACAATAACCGAATTTGTAACCCAAATATCTGGATCATCAATTACAGAGAAAACTTGATCAACATCTTTCAGCCTATCAATTTTCGATAAAATTAATTCAAGGATTTTTAACCTTTTAACAAGATAACTTAACCGAGAAGATCTCAACCGAGAAGCTTTAATCCATGCCCTTTCAATAAAAACTTTAGCTTTATCTATTTCTCCCACCTTAAGATACTGTTCAGCAAAATAAACCAGTGTAAAAAGACTCTTAGACCTTTTTTTACCCTTATAAAACTTATCAAGAGCCGACAAAGCTTTAACCCTAACTTTATCCAAAAAATCTGTCATCTCCGACCTTTTTAAAGCATTCATGATAGATAAAAAAGCTTCAAAACGGTGTTCATCATCCTTTATACCATCAGCGAACTGAATAGCAAGATCTAAAAATCCCCTAATCTTCTTATCTAAATCATCCACGACATCCCACCACTTCTCATAAACAATACTTAACCACCAATTTTCCGGATAATGTTTTCAGGTTCCTAATACTTAAAATTTAACAATCAAATTAAAATTATCCCAATACATACAATCCACAAACCAAAATAAATTGAACAAGCTTTAAATAAAACCACAACCTCCTTATCATGTATGGTAACTAACAACCTAGACGCTTTAGTTAAAGTTTGCATAAAGCTTGACGGACTTCGATTCAAAGGTAACATCAATCATATTGACACTTTAAAAGTCATTCAGTGATGTTTGACAAGAAAATTTTAATTTTCTATTTTCGGATGAAAACCGTTTTTCCTTTAAATAATTTAATAACTCTTCACAAGAATACATAATAATTGGTTTTGCTCTTCCCAAAATACTTGCTAGTTCATTTAATTCTTTTTCCAGTTTATCGTAGCCTTTCTTAACTTTTTCATCCATTTCCTTCCACTTTAAAACAAGAACTTTTCGCCCTAATAGCATTGCAATATCTCCAAGCCAAAATGTACCCTCACCCGAACCAGGCTCCACAAGCACTACAAACTCTGAAAGCCCTGCAATAATCTTACTTCTCTCCACAAACCTCCAACTAAGCCTTCCCTTAGGTTTCAAATAACACTCACTAATTAAAGCACCATTTCTCATAATATCTCTCGAAAGCTTCTCATTTTTACGGGGATATATAGGATTCATCCACGGCAAAACTGCAATAGTCTTATCACTAGCATCAAGAGCTCCTCTATGAACTGCCGTATCTATTCCCACAGCTAAGCCACTAACCACAGTAAAACCTTCCTCTGCAAGCATTCTACCTATCTCGTAGGCAATTTTACGCCCATTATCTGAACACTTACGAGTACCACCTACTCCAATACAACGACGAAAGTCGCGCAATGAACCCTTATGATAAATTAAACGAGGAGCATCCAAACGGCGAAGATTATACCACCTCTTCTTAAGAGAAGGATTGCGAATCTTCTTTCCCAAAGAACCATTCCAAAGCTCCTCTGCAAAAAGAGGCCAATGTATTTTTTTAAGCTGAGAGGGATAAGAATCGTCAATATAACGAATCAATGTTACATTTATGCGTCGCAACTCCTCAAGAATGCTCATAAATTCAGCTATCCTATCTTTCTCCCTAAACTTGTCCAATAACCCAATAATTTTTTTCTTTCTTTTTTGACTAAACTTCAAATCATCAAGATCCTTCTCTTCCGCATCTTGAAAAAAAGATTTAAGTGACCCAAATTTTTTAAAAATCTCATCCAACACTCTAGTTGGAAAAAGCCAAAAATTTTCACTTATAATTAACCAGTAAATGTCTTCATCCATTTTTATCACAACTACACAGTTCTAGCTAGTGCTAGCACATTTACTTCTCTTGCACCAGCTTCTTTTAAAACACGTGAACACTCAGAAACGGTAAAACCGGTAGTAACGACATCATCAATCAAAATAACCTTCTTACCCTCAAATAAATAACTCTTATTTTCTATAATTTCATAGAGACCTTTAACAATCTTTTTTCTTTCCACTCTGCTTAGATTATGCATTTTCACATTTTTAGTTTTCCTCAGAGAATATACTACTGGAATATTCACGCCTTTTTCCCTTTTCAAATACTCACTTACCACTCTTCCCAGTTCTAATGCTTGATTATATCTCCTTTCCCTATACTGGTTGCTATGAAGCGGAACAGGAACAATAAAATCCGAGTTTAAAAGTTCATGATAAGAATAACACAAAGTCATCGCTAATCCTTTTCCCAAAGGTAATGCGTACTCTTTTTCCACTTTCAACTTCAAAATATGGTCAGACAAAGAATCATCTCCGGTTCTCCGAGATGACGCAATATATTTCCCCAAAACATAAATCCGATCAAAACCATATAAATCCAAGTGATAAGTACAATCTGACGTAATAACACCAGGCATGCTACAAACATGGCAAAAAGGTTCCTCCAACAACTTGTAGGTTGCATGCAACAAATAAAAACCAGTTTCCTCATGTAAAATATAAACACGAATCTCATTACCCTGTTTCTCACACTCCCACCTATTCCAAAAACGAATTAAACCAAACGAATCCAACACCTTTCTCCAAACATTTCTTTTCTCCACATTACCACAGGAAAATATCCGACTCTCTTCCTCCAAAGATGTCCAAAAAAGCTCCTCCAAAGACTCATTCATCTTCTCATAAAAATCATCATAACCATATAAATCCCCATACTCCTCTATTTTATCCACAACATCCTCAAGCTTTTCATTAATTTCCTCCATACTTAATGAAAAACCCTCTTCCAGACAACGTTCAATCCTAACACGTAAAGCCCTTATCTCAGAAATCACCAAATCAAAATAACTTAATTTCTCATAATATTCATATAAGTTCAGCTCATCCTCGCCCATCCAATTCCTCCTACACCCTATGAACCCAAGAATAAAATATCTCACTCAAAAATTAAACTTTTTTCATTCTGAATGTTAATTTGCAAGTCTCGGAAACAATTCAAAACAAAACAAAATCATTTTCGTGTCAAAATTCAAAATTATTTTATTAACATTATTACCTAAAATAGGCGAATAAACATGTAGAACCTGAATGTTTGAACCCTTAATAAGCTATTTGAAAAGTTACAACATACTTCGATTAATATAGGAAGATAATCCGATCCAGATATCATTTCAGAAAAAGATGGAAGAAAATTAATAATCGAAATGAAAGGCAATAGCGCAACCATCAAGACAGATCGGGATACAGACCTAGGTTAACTTCCAAATTCGATGAATTTTGGAAGTAGAAGACTAAGACAGAAATTACAGGCGGCCACAAAAGATTCACTTAAAAGAGTTAAAAGAATAGCCGAGAACCACATTCAAATTAGAAGTTACAGTTTGCTGGAATTTGAATTAACACCCGAAGCGCGCGCTTAAGAGAAGGAAAACTTTCATTACAATGGGGTGAAAAGAATCCAAACATTCCAAAAAAGGATTTTAAACTCCTTATAAAGAAAGCAGAAGAAAAAGGAATCATATAATATTTAATTGCAACATCCTGATGATTGATTGGCTTTAACTTAAACCGTTTCTCCAAACTTTCATTCACCATACATCTCGTTGAATTTACAACTAGTTGATATATCATCCCAATCTTTCTTAATGCTATTTAACTATCTCTCAACTCTCTGCGACTTTCCCAATTAGCATACCCAGATTCCATCAATATCTTCTCCACAACATTAGATATCTTTGCTACCGAAGGCAAACACCTATAATTTTCCGCCTTCGCTTCGAAGAAAACATAACCATTATCCAAATAGATATTAATATCTTCTAAACTACCAAAATCTTCATAACCCCAAACTTCATCCCCATAACTTTTACACAACTCCTCCAACCTATCTAATATTTCCTCCGGCACACCCTCATCAATAATAGTCTCCGTAGCAATCTCCACCTCACCATTAAGACCATGCAGCCATAAATGAATACCATCAACATACAGCGATGAACCCCTCACCTGAGAAAAATAAATCGTTCCATCATCAAAATAAGCCTCCATCAATTCCAAACAATAGCATCCAAGAACTTCAAAAAAATAAACTTCAAACTAGGCAACTGGATTTAATTCCAGATAAAACTCTATGACAAAACTTTGAGTAGCTGAAGGTGTACCAGCTTTGCCATAGACCGTAATCGAAATCTCATGGGAACCTTGAGGTATCGTGATATTATCATTCCACCCATACCAAGTGTAAACGGGGTACTTGGTCTGACTATCTGGGTATATACATTCCTCCCAGCTCCAATACGGTTTTTCATAGTCAGCAGTTGAACCATCGTAAAAATTTCCTTGAGTAACTATAATTAGATGGATGGTTTCTCCTGACACGCTAATATTCACACAGAGATCATAAAAACAACTCTCCAAGTGCTGCTCAGCGTAATCAGAACTCTCACCATACACATTGTATTTTATCACCAATATTATGTTCGTTATTTTCACTCCTCCAGCCTCATCAACATAAATTTGAGCTACAGATGTTTTCTCAAAGTCTGTAGCCGGCAACAGTGTTCCAAAATCTATTGTCACAGCTTGTATTGAAGTCTCTGTCCCACTAACCGTCCCCTTAGTTTCAAAAAGCTTAAACCAATTAGACTTCCAAGCAACCACAGAAACAACACAACCAACCAAAACCACCAAAACCAAAACAAACAAAACCTTCCTTTTCATAACACCACCAATAAAACATACTAAACCCCAACATATAATACTTAAAACACAAACATACAAAAACAAAAACCCACTCCGCAACCCAAACAGACAGCCACTCCACCCCCATTACCCTCACATAAACACTCCACCACTAACAAAATACAAAAATCACACCCAACAAAACAAAACACCTCCATCCCCCAATTACAACAATTACCCTTTTACCCCCAAAATTTTGAAAAATGTTACCCATCAAAGAACAAAACCAAACAAACCATTCATCTCAAATAAACCCAAAAACCCAAGCAGAAACTTTAAGAGATAAAAGCTTCATAATAATGTTCTACTAGTAGTCAAGGGAGGGCAAACTTTTGAGAGAACTCCCTTGGGAAGTTGATCCTTCTAGTATCGAGGAAAATTTTGAAGCATGTTGGAGAAAAATGTGCGAAAACCTAAAAACCCCAAAATATTTCCGAACTACAGGCGGAAATAAAAGGTTTAAAGCATGGAGCAAAGATTACCGTCTCTTCTACGAAAAATCAACAGGAAACATATGCCAACTCTCAAAAAGCGATTTTAAAAAAGCTTACAAAGCATTTAGGAAAACCGGTAGTTTAAACTCCGCTAAATACAATTTCACAATGCACGGATCATACATACCACCCCTACTACACAAATACTTTGTCAAAAACAAGTCTTCCAATAAAATTGAAACCAGCAAAACACAGACCCGAAAACGAATTAAGTGAAACACTTAATTTCAGTTTCCTTCACGATCCACCTAGAATTCCAAAACCTCTAAGCTATTATCTAAGTACATTTTAACCCTAAACATTTTCAGCCGTGAAAGCGTCCATTTTCATTTTCCTTGCACGTCATTTAAATCTGCTTTCTTGGTTAAAACTCCAGCCACCTCTCTACACCACTAAACCCACCTATTTCTACAATATTTAACAAAATTTTCCAACATATAAAAGAGAAGACTCGTCAAAGATTAATAAACATGTTTAACCAAAAGCCCTTACCTCAGTTGAAGGCACATAGTATAAAGACACAAAAATAGAAATACTGTATCTAAGCATTAGCTGAATTCACAATTCTCTAGGTAAAGATTTGAAATAAGGAAGTACAAGAGGTTAATGAAAACACCATACAGAAAAGCTACCTTTTAAGTTATTTTCCTTCCTATTTCTTGGAGCTACATTTATCTAAAATTTTCTCAAGCTCACTAATATTCGCCTTTCCAGTCCTTATATATTTTCCAAGCCACCTCCTTAACTCCGGAACCTCATAAAACTTCAAACCACTACTCACTATCTTCTCCCGAACCAACTCCCAATTCTCCAAATTCCCATCCAACCAACCCTTCAAATCATCAAACCCATCACTCACAACCTCACACTCACCACTCAACACCCTCATCACCCTCAACTCCCTCAACCAATCCAACCCACCAAAAACAACATCCTCAGGTATTATTACCGCTACACCCTCCTCTTCCGCCTTCCTAAACACTTCCTCTAACACTTCTTTGCCCTCACTAAATCCCTCTTTATCTTCTACCTTTTTATTTTCTTTACCTTCTTCCACTCTTTACACCTCTATATCTTCAACCTAAACATAATCCTATCCCATAGGCATGCGCTCTACATCAGAATTTAATTTAAAGATAATGCTCAAATTAAGTTAATGAAGAAATGAAGATACAATCATACGACAATATTGTTTAAACACTATAGCCTTATTCATAAATAGGCGTTAAAAATGAGAATAAAAGAAAATATTTCGTTAAATTGGTCTAAAGAAATTCCTTCCGATTCACAAGTTCGTGATGCCCTTGGTATATGGACTAAACATCTCAAAATCCAGGAAGACTTTACGCCTGGGATCACGTCGGTAACTAGAAGAATAAGGTACTACACGCTCCTAGCATGGTATTGGGAAAACCTATACCCAGGAAAAATAATAAACCTAACCGATTACGAGAAAATATTCATATTAACATGTCTTGCGCATCATGATGGAGATTATAACGATCCACGTCTTAGCTATGTCTTTAACAAACAAGCTTTCAAGGGGAAATGGAATGAAACACGTAATTTGGATCTTAATTTTAAAATTAATGGGTTCGGAAGAATATACTATACCAGGCAACTAGAAATATTAAAATGCGCTTGGACAGATATGCTTAATAGACCTCATACTTCCCTTATAAACAAAAAATTAGCAAGTTCCTTAGACACTGTACCAATAGAAATTTTCAAGAAAAAAAGTTTTACTAAAGAAGAACTCAAAAGAGAGTTAGCAAACTTTTGCATATGCAACACTGAACATAACGAAAAAGAAAAAGAAATAATGTCAAAATTACTTTTTGGTTTCTTTACCAATAGAAATGGAGAGTGGGATATCGATGAAGAAGAATATAACTTATTTATGAAAGGGGGAATCGAACTCGACTTTAAAGAAAAATTACCCATTGCCTCGGACCCCGAATATACCAGACAATTAAATCTAAGAAGAAGGAATACTCTTTTCATGTTCTTAAAAATTATTAAGGAAACTACTCCGCCGATTCAGGAATTTCGACGATACATCTGGGATGCCATCTACTTTAAACAAAATAGAGGAAATCACAAATATATCGAATTCGAGAAACTTGAAAAAATAAGACGATATTGGGAATACTTTCAACTCAACGTTTACTATGTTTATGCCTTAGAAAAACTTCTAGACATAATACAGAAAATAGTTGCAAATAATAATGGAATCAGAAAACAAAAAATACTTTCCATATTAAACAATGACGCCTTCTACGAATACTTATCAAAACGATTAAAACATGCCATAACCCCAGATTCCAAGATATCTGATATCATTTATTGTATAGAAAAGCTAAATAAAAATAAAAGAACAAGTCTAGATTCCAAGATAAACGAATCGCAAACGTATGACAGTATAAGCGTTAATGCAAATTTATTAGAAATTCAACTTGCTAACATTCTGATAATGTTATGCTTACTCTACAATAGATACAGCATCACACCCGAAGTAGTAAGGAAATACATTTCGGTAAATGAAGGTGAACTTGCATTTGACCCCTTAGTTATTCATAATGTTTTCACTGGTATAGAAAAATGCGGTAGGGAAAAAAACGTTTTTGAATATTTAACTGATCTAGCAATTAAAATAATCAATAAACATCTTTTTGAAGCAGCTCGTAGACTCTCATGGGGTACTAGAAACTGGATTTTCACAGAAGAGGACGAAAGACTATTTTTTGCAAGAAGAGAATATGTTCTTTTTCAGCCAAGAGACAACCGATGGTTGAGCATAAAAAGTTTACTTAAAGATCTACAATTTATAGAAGAAAAAGATTCTAAAATTGTTCTTACGGAGAAAGGACAAAAATGGCTAAGCAAGATAGAATAGACTTAATAAAAGAGTTTACAAAAATCCAAAAAGATAATGATTACATAATCTTAACAACTTACTGTTTCGATCCATTCTTCTTTGACGTATATTTGCTAAACAAAATTCAAAATAATAATCCCACCGCTGAAATTATTCTTCTAGTCGATGCAGAACAATATGAAAAAAGCTACAATAGATTTACAAAAAATACAGGAAGAACATACCACCTAGTGCCAGTTTACATGAATAACGGAGTTTTTCATCCCAAATTTTTCTTGTTCTTGTCCGAATCAAAAAAGAAACTTACATTGTACATAGGAAGCGGAAACATAACCCTCCAAGGGTTTACAAGAAATGTAGAATTAATATCCAAAATAGAATACACCTTAACTGAAATGCATCCCGATATAAATAAAATACTGGAGATTTTAAACGGGTTATTAACTAAGAACCTTGTTAGTGAAACAAAAGTTGTCAAAATAATACAAGAAATTGTTTCCGTTCTTCCATCCGGGAAATCAGACACCAAAGAAAATCCAAATTATGTTATCCTTCACAATCTGGAAAAACCAATACTGTCACAACTATTAAATGAAATAAAAGATAAAAAATTTAAAGAACTCCTAATATTGGCTCCTTTTTATTCTCAAACTCCCAACGTTTTAAAAGAACTCGTTAACAACATAAATGTTGAAAGAGTTATATTAGCTCTCCAAAAAAACAACCATAATCTTAAAAATATTTCACATTACAGCGAACTATTATCAAAAAGAGGAATCTTTTTTGAAGTAAAGGAAGCATGTTTTGAAGAACCAAAAAGAACCTTTCATTCAAAAATATTATATCTTAACGGCAAAGAGCAATACCTACTTGTAGGTTCTCCAAATTTTACAGAACTTGCCATGTTAAGAACAGCTCAGAACGGAAACTTTGAATGTGCAATCCTATATAAAGATGTAAACGCCAAAAGAATTATAGACAGCATTCATTTAAACGAAATTGAAAATCTAAATGACTTGCTTAAAACGGCAGAGTCGAAACAAGAGATCTCAAAAAACAGTCATTTATTAAAAATATACTCCGTAGATTTCGACGAAATTAATCGGACACTAAAAGTTAAAACAGAAAAGATAAACGAAAAAGCCTTCGTATCCGTACTATTAGAAAACTCAGGAAAACCAATTCATT
>Ga0180301_10004494_pt1 | contig 10761 bp, 6 predicted proteins | sample GuaBasSediGuay16_FD_121797 | JGI IMG/M metagenome (GOLD analysis project Ga0180301, IMG submission 121797) | Subseafloor sediment microbial communities from Guaymas Basin, Gulf of California, Mexico - Guay16, Core 4569-2, 12-15 cm | ecosystem: Environmental > Aquatic > Marine > Hydrothermal... | reverse complement strand
GCTTTCTTTAATACTACATCAACTTTGAAATCTCCTATATCAGCTATTGTCGCTAGAATATGTCTACTCAGATTTGAGGGTTCGAGTACATCAGGATCTACTATATGCATCATTCCACGTACCTTGTATTTTAATGAAAAAAGATGAGATTCACTTGCTAGAGATTCTGTTCCGTAGTAGAGCCGTTGACGTTCTCTTAGCGCTTTACGAGAAGCCTATGAATGTTAGAGAGATAATTAGTAAGGTTAGGAGGAGTGCAACAACAGTTGAGCAGAGATTGAGAGAGCTTAAAGGAGCAGGACTTGTTGAAGAAGACGCTTCTAAAAGTTTTCCATTCAGAAGAGAACTAAGGTTAACAGAAAAAGGAAAAGAGGTTGCTGAGAAACTGATGATTCTTAGGAGTCTTTTCGTGAATGAATTGCCCTTAAAACGAATGATGTGACCTCTCTTAACATTATATGTTGTTGGCGAAATTAGAGGGTAAGACTAAGCTCCAGAAATTAGTGTTCCTGCTAGATAAAGAACTAAATATAATAAAAGATCAAGGTTATAACTTTGTACCATATAAGTACGGTCCATTTTCTAAGGAATTAATAGAGGATGTTGAAATGCTTATTCTAATAGGTCTGGTCGGAACAGAGGAAGACGTTAAGGAGTTTAACGGCGAAGAAGTTACAATTACTGTGTACAAACTAACAGATCGCGGAAAAAGCATGGCGAGACGAATATACAATGAATTAATAGATGAAGAAAAGAGGAGGATTAATAAGTTAAAGGAATTTAACATTAGAAGTGCAAAGTCATTAACTGAATATGTTCATAAAACGTATCCTGAATACGTTGCTCGAATGTAAAGCATAATATTTTATAATAGTCTTTTTTAACATTCCAGTTAAGAACCATTATATTAATCATGTTTTGACGTTCTTTGTAATAATACCTCACCTTCAACCATGATGTATAAATAGATCTTTTGCATACTTGTCAATCTAATTCATAGCTGTTGCTTGTACTTATGGAATAGTTCTAACATGGTTTTGGGTGCTCTTGTGTGTATAGGAATTACACTTCTTGGCTTAATGCCCTCTATTATCTCCTTGAACTCGTAAGGATAGTAGTGTCCGCTTAAGTGTAGTCGTAGGCTCGATATTCCAAGAAGTCTAAGCCAGTTTCCCACTTTTCTCTCTTCAATTATACACTCCTCACTGAGAGGTTCTCCAAGTACTGTAACATGTATTAAACCTGAGGAATCTTCTCCTAGCAATTTAAGGATGCTTCTCATATCCTTTATACCCGTGAGTGGAATGAAGAAGGCTACACTTCTATCCTTTAACTCGGTTAAGTCTATTGTCTCGAAGTTATCTAGGAGCTGTAATCTAGAAGTTCTAAGTGGTGTAAAGTATAATTCCCGTTCCCCTACTTGATACTCTGTGATATTCAATTGGATGTCTAACAGCTTTGCGTAGTAAGGATTCTCAAAGACGGGAATATAATCATGTTCCCAAAGAAGTTCGAGAAGTTTTAGTGTTACTTCTAAGTCAAGAGGATGAGCAGATATAAAGAGTAGGTCTTGCTTGTATTCCTCTAGTAGTTTTTTGAACTGTATTCCAAACTGTTCTGGGGTTAAATAGTTCATTCTTCTTCCAAAGTTTGTACCTTCAATAACAAGAACATCCATGCCATCCTTAGCTAATTTCTTGAGGCTGTCTAATGTATTAGTTAAACTGGGATAAGGTGACTCTAATCTAAGATCCCCAGTATAGAGGATGGATGTATCATCTGTCTCTATTCTAAATGCGTATGAAGGAAAAGCACTATGTGAAACCCTCACAGAAAGTATGTTATCGTCTTCCTCTATATTCTTGAAGCTTGTGAAAGATAGTGTTGGTGGAAATAACTGTTGCTTCCAGCCAAACCACCACGTTCTAGAAAGCTGTTCGACAACTTCTCTAGATGGAAGGTATAACGGTACGCTTTGTGGCAAATTTAAACTACCTACATGATCTAGATGAAGGTGTGAAATGTATATTGCTTCAACACCTTCGTATGCTGTTAGAGGAGGTAAGACTTTCATCTCTCTCAATTCCACGACGCTCTCTGGCTGTATAGTAAAACCATAAAACTTTTCTAACTGTATGAAATTAACGCCTTGGTCTAGCATAATTTTAGTAGAGGCGACTCTATTACTACACAGTTGCCACCTACAGTATTCAAACCCCCATAAATCTTCACTTTAGTCTTTCCAAAAGCATACTCTCGCATGTTCACGCCCTATAGTCTAAGGAAATACTCTTCTCTTTCTACCCTATAGGCTCGTTTTTGAAATGGTAAACGCTTAAGTGGGTTTCTTATGGCTAGAATTACGGGCTTTTCAGTCCTAACGCCGTAAACTAGATAAAGCCAGTACTTATCACCTTTCTCCTTAGCTACCCTTCCTTCCTCTCTGGGGAGGTTCACATTAAAGTTTCTTCCCATCTTTGTTTTCACTTCTATGAACCTCTCTTCTATTACTCTACCACTAGAATCTCTCTTAGTACTCTTCACGTCATAGTGCTCATAACCTGAAGCCCTCGTAGCTGACCTTCCTTGTAAACCCTCATAATTGAATACTATTGGTATAGCTTCATCTTCAGTCCATTCCCAGACCTCCTCGCTCAGAGCCTCCTCTACTTCTGGGAGGAAGGCTATGCTTATGAATGTGAATTTAGGCACAGTAATCTTTACTATTGGGTTTTCTACCTTAAAGAATTTGAAACCTCCTAGCTTTGCTTTAATGTTCTCATATTCTTGAACCCCTTTCATTATCTTAAGAACTCCTTTTTCTAAGACCTCGGCATAGTACGTGCTATGAGCAGTATCAATAGCAACATTAACTTTATCTCGAACGTCATCTAATCCAAATATTTCATCTACAGGTATGGATAGAGAAAGAACTTCTGTTAGTTCTTCTATTAGCTCACTTCCTCGAAGTATTCTAAATTCACCTATATCATCAAGCTTGTATAGAATGCCTATAGGCTCTCTAAACCTAACTTCGTTACCTAGCACTACTTTAGCCTCAGAGAGTAGGAGAAGCTTCTTTGAATCATCCTTAAAGACGAAATACTTTGTATAGTCTTGGGATGCTTCTTGAGGTATGACATCCCTTAATAGCTGTTCAAGCAATTTTTCGGGATTACTGTCATGCATAACAACTACTCTTCCATCTTTAAATCGCATTATGACTCTATCTTCATATTCTTCAAGTTGAGCACCAAGACACTTTGCGACTAAAGAGATTAACTTTCTTGCTACAGCTAAAGCCTCTTCAGTATCTCTAAATCCAGTTATGTGTTTAAGTTCTCTTCTAATTGCTTCTGGACTTGGTGGTGTAGGGTATATATCTTTACGTCTTATTTCTTCAAGAAGCTTTTTTAAAGCTTTTATGAAGGCTTCTACAAACGCTCTTGCATCTCTGGCAATAAGATCAATTATTCTCATTTCAGAAAGTGAGAGCTTTCTACCCTTGAACTCTACTTCTAATGGAACAAGTCCACCTACGGGCACTTGTTCTTTAATAGCATGTTCAAACAGTTCATTCCTTATTGTAGAAAGATATACCTTCTCTCCAATAATTGGCTCAAGCTTCCCTAATGAAAGAGTCATTCCGTAAAGCTTGCTGAAGACGTTATCAGCTACTTCCTTCTCTAAAGCATCAGCTAGGAATAAGTTAAACACATAGGTTACCTTATCTTGCCCATACCTCCAGACCCTGCCTATCCTCTGTTCAAGTCTTACAGGAGACCAAGCTATCTCGTAATTCACCAAAACATTAGCATACTGGAGATTAAGACCTTCACCAGCAACGTCCGTCGTGATAAGAACCTTCCTACCCCTTTCACTAAGCCATCTCTTGATATCCTCTATTTTGTGCCTATTGTCTGAGGTAAACAGACTAACGATACTACCATCACCAAACTCTTCCTCAGCCCATTCTTGTATCCTTTCAAATAAGTACTTTGCAGTATCTTTAAACTCGGTAAAGACTATCACTTTTCCACTAGATAGATCTCTAAACTCTTCGGGAAGATTTTCTGAACTTCCTTCCAATACAACTCGTAGAAGTCTCTTTAAAGTTTCTAGTTTAGAATCTCTGACCTCTCCTTTGAGAATCTTCTCTGCACTCTCCTTTACAACCTTTAACTTTTCTCTAAAGTCTTCACTAAGAAATCTATCAAAGTAGGTTGCAACTTCATTAAAGATATCGTCTAGTTCTATGGTCTCGTAGTCCATCTTTTCTCTTGAGGTATATTTGTCTGAGTCACCGCTTAGGATCTCATCAAGCTTTCTCTCTAAGTCTTCAAGTTCAGTCAGTACTTTCTCCTCTGCTCTTTCTGGAGATAACCCTTTCTCAATAAGTTCTATGTACTTACCTCTTTTCTCTATGAGTTTAGTAAATGTTGTTACACAAGCTATTGGGCTAGAGAGTCCTCTCTTTATGAGGACTGTTCTAAGTAATGCTACAAGACCTTGTATTCTACCAGTAGTCCAAGATGTAGTTTCCCTGAGATAATTGTAGTAGCGAGAGAGGTATTCTGTAGCAAGTTCAGTTAACATTCTTAAGAATATCCTTTCTGCGTTATTTGGTTCTATTAACACAGCGATCATGTTGCACGGCTTGAATATATCCTCTACTTCATAGATCTTGTTTATATCATCCTTACTCCTTCTAAATAAAATAGTATTGTGTGTTGTCCTATAGAACCCTCGCTTATCAAAGTTCTTCTCTAACGCACCCACGTTTGTTGTCCTAAGAAGCGTCGGATCTATTAATGCTAAGCGTGAAAGGTAGTCATTAGCTTTACCTCTATGAGGCGTAGCTGATAATAAGAGAACTACGGCGTTTTCATTATCTCTAATGAGCTTTCCTAAATTCTGCCATCGAATGTTAGGTTCTCTACTTGGCATACCGAGTTTATGTGCTTCATCAACCACTATAGCATCCCATTTAGTTCCTGATTTAGTTCCTGTTAATAAAGCCATGTACTCAGGACGCTTTAAAGTATCCATAGAGCCTATATACCAATTAGGGGGAAGTTCACCTAATCTTCTAGATTCCTCGATAAGGAAGTTTAAAGAGTCTCTGTCTATTATCCGTGGATTTATACCCATACTCCTCATTTCGTCTTTCCATTGATCTACCAGTACGCTTGGGACAGCTATCAGGACTCTCTTGAGCTTTCTGTACTTACTTATGACCATAAGCGTTCTGAGAGCTGTAATTGTCTTGCCTAGACCTATTGCATCAGCTATGAGCATTCTTGTTGGGATTAAGAATAAGGACTTAGAAACCACTTCTGTCTGGTGTAATAGAGGGTTCTTTCCTCCATAAATAAAGAAGGGGTTGTAGTTCAAGTATTCATTAGCTAACCAGCTAAGGAGATAAAGATACGAATTCATGTAACCACCTTAATCAAGCTTATATAACGTCTTTACTGCCCTTCCAACACGTAACACATACCATACCCATGCAGGGTTCTCAGAACCTCTTAATTCGCTGTATCTCTCTAAAGCCATTTGAGAGAGAATGTTTAGGAAGATAGCATTTAAGTTGTTAAGGACTAAATTTCTTACAGCATTTATCCTAGTAGGCTTCCTGTGTGTCGAAATTGTTAATGTAAAAACAAGGTGCCTTCTAAACGCCACCTCGCTAGGTAAGGCAACGATTGGTCTCTCATAAGAGTATTTACATCTGGGAGGAGTAACCTTCTGTACTTTTACAACTTCTCCATCAAGCTCCTTTGCAAAGTCTAATATAGCCTCTGTAAACCTCACGGGAAAAACAATTTTTGAATTATTTTCAGAAACCGCTTTTTCAGGAGACTGATCGTTAAAAACATCGTGGTAGCTAATGTAGAATCTATGAGTTCTTAGAATACCTGTGTAGTTGTAGTTAGGCTTTTTTCTCTTCTTCACAAATAAGGTAAATGCATGAGTGAACTTAGCCATTTCAGCCACCTCTCGCCCTCTCTTTTACCTTGAATTTAAAGAGTGTCGGGTGGGCTAGAGAGCCCACTACTTCCTTCAGTTCTGGCTCTCTTCCCTCTTCAAAGTACATCTTCAAGCTCATTATCGCTTCTACTTTTGGTAGTCTCGATAGAGAAGTTAAAGGTGTTATGAGCAGTCTTAAAATGTTTGGATCTCTACATCTTATATTCAGACTGACTTCCTCATCCTCCTTCTTAGCTTTTATGAAGCCTTCTATCCTTCCCTGATATTTATTAGCAATTCCGATCAAGTCTGATATAGTCTCTATCTTAGAAGCTTCTGCATAAACAACCCTAATACCATCCTCAATTGGCTCTCCTTCCTCGCTAATGGATACTTCGTACTCCTTCCACTCACCTTTAACAGAGACTGGTTGTGTTCTTGTTTCTAATAATTCACTTCCCTTATAAACTTCAACCTTAATCTCGTAATCTCCAGCTCTTGGAGTAACTATTGAGAACTCATGCTCTAATGGTGATTTGCCCTTGAACTCTGAAGGCTTTATTTCAATACCATCACTCGCATTTAATTTAACTGTAATTTCCTCGCTTAATCCTTCAACAGATACTTTTAGCTTTCCCGTGTACTCCTTATTTTCCCAGACCTCATCTGGCAAGTCTATTACCACATCTACTATGTACTTCTTCTTTTCATAGAAGAGTTTTCCAGACTTAATTACACTCATGGGATCTGGAGTCTTTAATGCATCCCTGAGGTCTATTATGTCGCCTTTTACACGCTTTACCTTAAGAACCTTGTCTTTTGGTATCTTCTCTAGAACTGACTTAACCCACTCATTAAAGGCATTCTTGCAGTAGATAAGCTCTACAGCGTCCCAATCCTCGCCTCTCTTACTAAGTATTTCACTTACTTCCCGTATGAGCGATGTACCGTCATCACCCTCCTCTGCTTTTGCCTTATCTTCATATATAGGCTTCCATAGAAGGATTCCTCCAATTCTTACAACATAATCAAGGCTTTTTATAAGATCTTTCACGGCGTTTTTGAATGTCTTATAGCTTATTATTGGCACATTTGCTTGATCAGTAGTGCGGATGAAAACCCATAACTTCTGGGCTTCTATCGGTTCTTTTTCAGGGTCTTTTCCCATATAGTCTCTTATTAGTGTTAAAAGGTTTTCTCCGCTAAATGAGCTAGGTATCAGTCCTTTATCCTTTAGGAAGTTTTCTAATGTGGGTAGTATGATTCTATCAGATAAGGTCAGTCCACCCATTACTTGTAGTTTGCCAAATCTGCTGTAATAGACTTTTTGATAGGTTCGATATATTAGAGTCCAAGCCTGTCTCTCATAATACTCTTTCTTATTTGACACTTTAGCTTTAAGTAGCTCCAAAATATCCTTAGCTAGTTCCTCCCCACCTAATTTCTCAGATGCAAACTTCTTCAACTGATCTTCAGTAATGTGTTCTTTCGTTACAATATAGTATTTAACCATCTCTAGAAGTGCATCCCAACACGTCTTTACATCAAGGTAAGCAAGTTCACTTATACCTTTTCTATCTTCTGAAGATAATGGCTGGGGTTCATCAAACCCTTCAACACATGGTGCTAATACGACAAGGTTATTTCTCCCTTTGAGAAGCTCTAGGAGACTTTCTTTATTTACTATGTCTGCAAAAATTACCGCTACAGGTTCATTTGAATCTTTAAGCTCCTTGGGTACTTCACCTACTTTTCTTACGACTTTAGAATATTCGTCTTTAAATACTTCAGGAGTAATCCTAGACTCTCTTGAAGGTCTCCCTCTCCCTCTCCTACCCTTTAAGCCATCTTCTAATAGCTGTGCAAGGTAGTTTTTAGCCTGTTCATCAGGGATGTTCTTCCTGAGCATTTCTATGAGTTCCTCTATGGATGGCACGTTAGCAAAGAACCACCTTGCTTTAGCACTTTCGGGATCGCCATGAACTATGAGTTGTGGTAGAAGGACTCTAAGCCTTTCTAGAACTCCCTTAACATCTTCTTCTGTTGGAGAAACAGAGTATATCAATTTTTCTGTTGTTGGATACACTCCCATGTTTATTGGTAAACCCAACCCTACAAGACTATGTAGCCATATTATAGATGCAAGCTTGACGGCTAACTTCATATCTTCTTCCTTTAAGGTCTTTAAGTGATCTGGAAGGAGGTTCTCCATCATCTTGCCTTTACTCATCTTTTTCAGGTTTACTAAAGTATAGGGTATAACTACATTACCTCCAAGGACTAGCCTGAAAACGCTATAATCTCTGGGAGCATTTCTGAGTAAGATTCCTGTAAGAACTTCATCAACAAATAGCGGTATGTGATAAGGCATTATGAGGTTTATGTCGTTTTCAAGCCAGTCAAATAGTCCATCTCTTATTGCTTGAACTACTTGAACTGTGATTCTTAAAGCATCTCTAGTCTTCTGAAGATAGGGTAGCTTATAAGCTAACTTCTCCAGCACTTCTAAGAATTCTGGATGGAATGGATACGTCTCTTTTATCCTCTTCCAGAATCTTTTATCATCTAGAACACTTCTAACTTGGTTTGGATACTCTTTGCCAAGCTCTTTTGCTATAAACTCTTCTACAAACTTCTCATACTCTCCCCCTCTATGTGCAAAAATCCTCTTTCTTAAGATCTCTGCCAGATCTTTTCGCCCAACAGGCTTGATGATCTCTATATGCGGTCTGCTTAAAACCATGTCTATTGCCTCTACTAGCTCTTCTCTGTGAACATATTTCATCACTTTAGGTTCTCTAGCTTTTTCTTTCACAACCTTGTAAGGAAGTGAGATTACAACAGAAACTCCTCTAGCTGTATGCTTACTTAGTGCTTCAGCTAGATTCATCAGGAAATTTGAAATACTGGTTGGTGGAAGTCCGCTTTCATCATAGTATCTACCTATCTCGTCTATTAGCACTAGGGAATGACTCTCATTAAGTAGGCTGAAGAGGACGTTAGCGTAGGGTGCTGTTTCTCTTCTATCTGCCTCGTTCACAAGCTCATATCTTCCCAATTCATAACCTAGGTACCCCCAGAGGGTCTTTATTTCCCTTCCAGCTATCTTAATAGGCTCAACAGGACTTGGGGCTAATTCACTTACCTTACAGTCAATAACTACTACTTTAATTGGCTTAGCCTTTAGTTCAGACCAATACTTTGAAACAAAGTCAGCAATATCGCTATCAAGAACACTTAACTTATTGTAAGCCTCCTCTTTACTCCTTGAGTTGTTTATGATATTGTAAACATGATAGAGGAGGATTAGTGAGTGGGTTTTCCCACCTCCAAATTCCGAAGGTAGTACTATTAGATTACTTACAGCCTCATAATCCCTGTCCCCTACAATTGCAGATCTTAAACCTAGGATATTCATTAACGACTTAATGATAAGAGACTTAATGTTATCCGTCAAGTGGGTTCTCTCAAAGAAGTCAATAGGATTTAGTATGAATGGAGGAGCTTCACGTTTGACCACGCTTGCTAAGTCAACAGCAGGTTCAAATTCACGCTCTTTAACTTCTTCCCTAATCTTCAATTCCCTTATGTCCATGTATTCACCTCTCCTCAACGTATTCTATAACTAGCTTAGATATATCAGATTCGGGGTCGCCTATGAACCCAGATAATACTCTGGCACACTCGACAGCTTCTCTAACTAAATCTGAGTGTCTAGCATATAGTTCGGTGTAGATTTTGCCAAACTCAGCTCTACCTTGTTTTGCGTAGTATTCTAACAAGTGAAGTACATCAATAGTATTTAGACTTCTATTTTTAGCTTCAAGTTTGACTGGATCTACCCCTCTTATACCTAGAAGCTTCTTAATCTCGTTTAGAGAATCTCCAAGAGGCTCTAGAAGTCTAAAGACCTTCTGTCGTGCAACTTTAGCCCCCTTAACTTTTTCAACAGGTTCTATAACCCTTGCATTAACAAAGAGTTTAACACCTTGTTCTTTCTCTTTTTCAGTTTCTGCCTTTAAGAAACCGTAAGATAATATTATTACGTCTTGGCTGGATAGTAGTATGGGTTCTGCTAAAACTTCAGTTAGTGCAGTTTGTCCTTTAGGTATAGCGTACTTGCGGAATATACCTTTACATGCTAAGTAGAATAGTGCTTCTGGAGATTTGATGGACTCGGTAGCATTAGCTATAACTCTAGTAGCTATTGCATAAGCCTCTCTAACAACATCCCTAGATGTAAGCTCCTTACCAAACCTTACAATTTTATTGTAAGATGTGAACTCTGAGAGAGCACCGATCATGGAAGCTAAGAACAAGTCAGCATCGGTAAGTCCAGAGTCAAAAGCAGATTTAAGCTCACTCTTAGCTCCCTCAAAAGCTCTAGCATAGACATCTCGGTGTTCATCAATTTTCCTGTCACCTTCTTTTCGCTTTCTCCAGACGACAACTATGCTGGACTCTAAAGCCGTCTTGCCTCTAGCAGTAACTCTCTGGAGAGACTCAGTAGCAAAACTCCAAGCTTTAGTAACTCTTAAATTAGCTCTCTTCCAACCCGCTTCGATAAGCTCTATCCAAGCCTCTGGGCTGGAATGAGCAAAGTACGTTATGAGCAAACCACCATCTTTCAATAGCTCTTCCATTTTCCTGAAAGCCATACCCATTAGCTTCTCATAGTAGTCCTCGGACTCCTTAACGCCAAAGTAATCAAGCCTACCTTTGTTATAGCTAATCTCGTTTAGAGCAAAGGACTCCCATTGAGTATTATAAATTAACGCATCTGCATGGAAT
>Ga0180301_10004491_pt1 | contig 10766 bp, 12 predicted proteins | sample GuaBasSediGuay16_FD_121797 | JGI IMG/M metagenome (GOLD analysis project Ga0180301, IMG submission 121797) | Subseafloor sediment microbial communities from Guaymas Basin, Gulf of California, Mexico - Guay16, Core 4569-2, 12-15 cm | ecosystem: Environmental > Aquatic > Marine > Hydrothermal... | reverse complement strand
GATTAATGTAATAATTAAAATTAAAAGCAGGATTTTCAATGAAGGATTTCCTATGATTTTTTGTATTGCAACAGCTGCTCCTGTACGAGTTTTTGAAAGAGTATAAAGAGAGATAAATGAAAATCCCATAACTAAAGTATTTGTTGCTCCGAGTAGAATCAAAAAACCTTTTCTACTTGTTTTAGAAATTGTATTTCCAATAACAGCAGCTTGTCCGCTTCCTAATCCCGGAAGAAAACTGCATAAAGGAGATGCAATGAGTGAACCAATGAATGCTTGTGCAAGAGGCTTATGAATTTTTGCTGGTTTTTTGATTTTTTGTTTTGGGATTTGGATTTTATTTTTTATGCTAATTATTAAAGCAGAGCCTCCAAAAAGTCCGGTTAATAGAGGAAGAAGCGGTTGGTTTAGAGAAGGGAGATTTAAAACAGACAATCCTAAAAATCCTGTTAAAGAAAATACAAGCAAGGCTTTCAACTTTTTTCTCTCTAAAAAAATTAGTAAAAAAGATATAAAGATTAAGATAAAGGGCATGATATAAGATTTAATTAAAAGACCATATATTTTACTCATAGCAATTATAGCAGGAAACGTAATTAAGATTAATGTGAAAATTGCCATCACACTTCCATAAGCAGTCAAGATTATTGCTTTATATCCGTGTCCTTTTTTTAATAATTCATGTCCAGGAAGAATTGAAAGTTCTGTATCTGTGTCTGGACAACCCAAGAATATTGAGGGTATAAAATCAACAAATGTATGCGTGATTGCCATTGCCACAATAAAAGTTACAAGATATATTTGATTTAATGAGCTAAATGCAGAGACAGATAAAGAGACAAGAAAAATTCCAATAAGATTTATATGAATTCCGGGGGTTAAGCCAGTAAATGTGCCTATGATACACCCAAGCAATAATGCGAGAATAATCTCAATAAGCATTTGTGGAATCAAAGGACCTTATTTTTTAAATATTGTTGCCTAAAATTTTCATAAAAAACTGTGGAATCTAATATCTTAATTATATTATTTTATGCGATACAGGTTAAAAATGCTTATAAAGATATAAGATTATGTCTAAATGTCTGATAGTGTTAAATAGGAGAAATCCGATAAGAAGAAATCAAAAGATTTTCATTTATCTATCCGGTCTTTTGAGGAGGAAACAGTGAGGGATTAACTATCAAAAAATTTATTTACTTAGATTAACAAGACAAGTTTTGGAGCATCTGTTAGTTAATAGTGGAATAAGTATTGAAGACCTTTGTAGGCATAAACCCCCAACATCCCTTAATTATTATATGTATCGGCTTTTTGTGAAAGAGATTGTTGAGATATTGGATGTTGTTGGAGTTGTTGACCATGTTGGGCGGATTTGCTATCTTGTTGAATTGAATTAGAATACAAAAACATGGAAATCTAATTTTAACAAAGAAAACATTTAATAATTAATATTTATTTACGTGATAATGGATATTGGAGAAAGAATGGAGTTAATTAAGAGAAATACAGATGAGATTATTGGTGAAGAGGAATTAAAAAAACTATTAAAACAAAAGAAAAAGCCTATTGTCTATTGGGGGACTGCTCCGACAGGAAGACCTCATGTAGGTTATTTTTTACCTGCTCTTAAAATTGCTGATTTGTTGAAAGCAGGATTCCATGTTAAAATACTTCTTGCAGATTTGCATGCAGCGCTTGACAATGTTCCTTGGCCGATTTTAGATAAAAGATATGATTATTATTCAAAAATAATTCCTTTAATGATAAAAGCTATTGAAGCTAATACTAAAGAATTGGAATTTGTGAAAGGGAGTGATTTTGAATTAAAGCCAGAGTATATGTTTGATGTTTTGCGATTATCAAGTATAATTTCTATAAGAGATGCGAAGAAAGCTGCTGCAGAAGTTGTTAAACAAGGAGATAATCCAAAAGTTTCTGGATTAATTTATCCTTTGATGCAAGCTGTTGATGAGCAATACCTTGATTCAGATGCACAACTTGGAGGAACAGACCAGAGAAAGATTATGGTTCTTGCAAGAGAAAAACTTCCAAGAATAGGGTATAAAGCACGGATTGAGATTCTTAATCCTTTATTGCCTGGATTGATTGGGAAGAAAATGTCTTCTTCTGATGAAAAATCAAAAATTGATTTATTAGACAATGAAGAAATAGTTAGGAAAAAATTAAAAAATGCCGAATGTATTGCAGGAAATCCTAATAACGGGATAATGACTTTTTTGAAATATGTTATTATGACAATTAAAAAAGATAAGGGAATGAACTTCATTGTTAAAAGAGACAAAAAATATGGAGGGACTAAAGAATATGAAAGTTATGAAGACATAGAAAAGGATTTTATAAATAAAAAGCTTCATCCTCTTGATTTGAAAAATGCAGTTGCAGAAGAAATAATTTCTCTCCTTAAACCAATCCAGAAAAAGAGAAAAGAGCTTGAGAGTTTGGCTAAAAAGGCTTATGAATAATCTATCATATCTGTTTGTTGATAATAATCTTAAAAAATAACTGACTTATACATTTTTTACAATGGATATTCCAAGCTGGGATGATGTGTTTATGACAATGGTCTATCTTGTTGCTTCTAGGAGCAAGGATAAAAGAGCACATATAGGTGCTGTCGTTGTAGGGCCAAAGAATGAGCTTAGGTCTGCAGGATATAATGGTTTTGTTAGAGGTCTTAATGATTTTGTTCCAAAGAGATATGAGAAACCAGAGAAGTACCACTGGTTTGAACATGCTGAGAGGAATGCAATTTATAATGCTACATTAATGGGTGTTTCATTAGAGGGTTGCAGAATGTATACTAATGGAATCCCTTGTATGGATTGTGCCAGAGGAATAGTTCAATCAGGAATTAAAGAAGTAATAGTGGATAAAGAATGGAATGATTTAAATTCTGAAAAATGGGAAGAGCATTCTAAAAGGTCTCTTGAGATGTTTGAAGAAGTAGGAGTTTCTGTTAGGTATTATGAAGGCCCTTTTTTAGAATTATACAAGTTTCACCACGGCAAAAGACAAGCTCTTAAATGATTATTTTGTTTTAAACTCAACAACATCTAAATCCTTAAGCTTATGTTTTAATCCTATTATCTGTCCTGAAAATTTTGAGCTTGGCCCCCAAATTTTTGTTTCTTTAATTTGATTTGAAAAAACCATGAAGAATTTTTTCTGCAACATCTTTTACTGTAGCATCTTTGTCTAGAACTATTGGTCTTTCTTTGTCAGTCCCTTTACCAGGTTCTTTTGTATAAACTCTAATTTTTTCAAAACTTTGAAAAATTTTATCTTTCAGTGATTCAATTCCTTCTTTGGTTTTTATTGATGTTAAAATAAAATTATATTTTTTAGAAGATAACGTGGCAGAAATTTTTCTTTTTTGGTCTTGATTTAAGATATCTGATTTATTAAAGACAATAATCCTTTTTCCTTGTGCTTTTTCTAAATCTTCTTCAATCTCTTTAATTTGTTCTAATTTTGTTATAAGGATTAAAATAACATCTGCAGTATTAACAAGACCTTTATCATAAAATTCTGATTCAAAAGCAGGGATTTCAATAATTTGAATATTTACTCCAGAATACTTCATTATTCCGATTATTGGGTTTTTTGTTGTAAACTCATAATCAGCTATTTCAGGATTTACATTTGTTAAAAGCGAGAGAAGAGAGGATTTTCCAGTATTTGTCATTCCAATGATAACTGCCTGCATCTCTTCTTTTTTTATTCCTTGTCCTTTTTTCTTGCGAGATTTTTTAGATTTGGCAAGTTGCTCTTTTAATTTTTTATAGCGAGTTCGTAATTGGGCTCTTAGGTTTTCAGCTCCTTTATGTTTTGGAACAAGAGAAATCATTTTTTCCAAAGCTCTCAATTTTTCTTCTAAGGTTTGTGTCAAGAGATATTCTTTTTCAGCTGCTAAATAATCCGGATGTGCATTGATTGGCATATACCTTTTAAACATTAAAGGATTAAAAAATTTATGAACATCAAAAAGTTAGATGAAAAATTTTTCTTTAGGAATGCAAGAAATGTTGCACAGGAATTGCTCGGAAAGATTCTGGTAAGAAGAGCGGGAATAGAGGAGATTAGGGCAAGAATTGTGGAGACAGAAGCTTATTTTGATGAAAAAGACCCTGCTTCTAGAGCCACGAAGAACGGAGATTTAAAAGAGACCATGAAAATGAAACCTGGAACAATTTTAGTTTATGGGGTTCATAATAACTGGCTTTTAAATTTTATTACAAGAGAAGAAGGAATTGCTGAGGCAGTTTTAATTCGTGCTTTAGAACCTTTAAACTTTAATATGAATACAAAGGGACCAGGTTTGCTTACAAGAGCTTTGAAAATTGACAAAAGTTTCCATAAAAAAAATATTGCTGAAACAGAAGATTTTTGGATTGAAGATGACAATAAAGGTAAATTTGAAATCCAAGACTCTTTTAGAATTGGAATTAGGAAAGATTTGCCAATGAAATTAAGGTTCTATATTAAAGGAAATAAATTTGTCAGCAAGAAATGAACAAACAAGAAATAATTGAAGGAATAACTCAGAAAAAAGAGTATTCTCAATTACCTAAAAAAGATGTGGAAATAGCTTTCAGCAATTTTGACAAAAAGCATTATACTTATGAAGAAAAAATAAAAAAGACGCGAAATTTATTAAGAAAGGTTTTTTCTGGATTTTCAAGCTCAAAGCTTTTGTTATTGAAGAACAAAAGCCCAGAATGGATTTTACGAAAACACATATCAACTCGAGAAAGATTTTTTTATTATAAAGAAATATATAAAAGAATTTTATTTTCCCTGCCTAAAGAAATAAGTATAATCGACCTTGGTGCTGGAGTTAATGGATTTAGTTATAATTTTTTAAAAAAGGCTCTTGATTCATCTTTTGTTTGCTCTAATGTTGCTATGAAACAAAAATACAAAATTAATTATATAGGTATAGAGGCAATGGGACAATTTGTAGATTTGATGAATAAGTATTTTAAAAAAGAAAAAATAAACGGGAAAGCTATTCATTTGAGTTTATTTGAATTAGAAAAAATTAAAAAAATAATTAGAGAACAGCGAGGAATGAAAGTTGTTTTATTGTTTAAGGTGATTGATTCTTTAGAAATCTTAAAGAGAGATTATTCTAAGAAGCTAATCAAAGAGATTGCTCCTTTTACTGACAGACTTGTAATAAGTTTTGCAATGAGGAGTATTGGAAAAAGACAAAAGTTTAGGGTTAAAAGAAAATGGATTATTGATTTTATTAAAGAGAATTTCAAGGTTTTGGATGATTTTGAAAAAGGAGGAGAAAGGTATATTGTTTTTGAGAAAAAGCAGCAGGATAAATAATTATTTTTTACTTTTTTTTGCTATTTTCCACATTACATCAAAATAGCTTTTGTATGCTTTTGCAGCAGCTTCATTTTCTATTACAATTCCTTCTGGAACATCAGTCCAGATTATAATAGCGATTTTATCTCCGTAAATATTTGTAACTGCAGGACTTTCTGTAACATTTTTCAGATATCTATGCTCTGATGTTTTTTTATTATCAACCTCTTTTCTTCCTTCTCTTATTATTAATTTTGTTTTGATGTTTTTTTCCTTTTTTAAGCGATTAAACTGCACTACAAATTCAGGCATCCTTTTAGAAAACTGCCCTTCTGAACCAAAAGCATAATTATTTTCTCCGGTTCTTATAATGTCTAAGAAAATGCTTTTTATTCCTTTTACTCCCTTAAATAATCTTACCTGCCCTTCTATTTTGCCTGCTTTATGTCTTCTACTTAATTCCGGAAGAATAGTTTTTACATTTTCTTCTTGTTCTTTTATATAATCCATTAATCTTCTTGGATCAGTAATCTGGAACCATTTTACTTTTCCGATAAGGACATAACTCACAAGTCCTTTTTCAATTAGTAATCTTAAGGCATTATAACAACTGCTTCTATCTATTTGAGCTAATTTTGCTATTCTTCCTGCTTTGTTAGAACCATAATCATTCAAGGCCAGATAAACCTTTATTTCATTAGGGCTAAAACCTATTTGTTCTAAAACATCTTTTATTTGCATACTAAGGGAGATTTTGGATATTATATAAAAATTATTATGGTGCTGTAGAAGATTCTACAACAATCATTTATAAGAGCGTTTTTATTGCATGACTCATGGACAAAAAAGAAAAACAAAAAATCGCGCGAGAAATATTAGAAGATATTTATCTCAATGGCTATATTGAAACAATTTATAATACGCCAAACATGTTTCATAGACGAGAGGGTTGGGTTATGAAAAATGGTTTATGGAGTCCTTGGTATTTTAATGTAAGGCCTGTCGGTTCAACTCCTAAAATTGTGGCTAAAATAGGTTATGCAATGAATAATATGCTTAGGGATGAAATTCCTGATTTAACCCAGATTGTGGCAGTTGAGATGTGCGGTGTTCCGTTAGCTTCTGTTGTGAGTACTGCATACGGGGAGGGGACAGAGTTTATACCCTATGCATATACAAGGCCTTTACCAGGGCCTAAGGTGAGAAATCCAGAAGAAGCGCAAAAAATTCTTTCTGAGTTTAAAGGAGATGTACATGGATATGGAAGCAAGAGACTGGTAGAAGGGCGTTTTAAGGATAATGATGTCCTTTGTATTATCGATGATGTTGTAACGAGTTTTGGAAGCAAACTTATTGCAAAGTTAATAACAGAGTATGAAGTTGAAAGACAAGGGATGAAAGGAGTTAGCATAGATCATGTTGCAGTTGTTATGGATAGAGAACAGGGTGCTGAAGGAGAAGCAAAAAAACACGGTATGCAATTACATGCTCTGATAAGGTTTAAAAGCGAGGGTCTTAGCTGGATAAAAGACATTATGTATCCAAAAGATTATGAGATTATTACAGATTATCTTGAAGATTCAAGCAAATACCAGGATCCAGATTTTAGAAAAAAAATATTGGATGAGGCAGTCGAAGAGGAGGTAAACATATCTAATGGCATTCATCGATAAATGGCTTGAAGTAGCGGATAAAAAAAATTCTGTTTTATGTGCAGGAATCGACCCTGCTGAATTTGAAATGTGTAGAGGAGAAAGAGGATTACCTAAAGGAGTAAATAAAAGAGATTTTACTTTAAGGTATATAGAATCTGTTGCAGGTTATTGTGCTGCTTTTAAACCAAATATTCAATACTGGGTTAAAAATTATTCAGATGAAAATTCAAAAGATTATCTGGAAACAAAAAATGATATGAAAACATTAAAAGAGATTACTGAATTAGTTCATTCATTAGATAGTGTTTGCATCTTGGACGCTAAATTAGCAGATATTGGACCAACAAATGATGCGGGATTTTATCATCACAAAGATAAAGGTTTTGATGCAGTAACACTTGCACTTTATGCAGGAAACATGGAAGAAGCCATTAATCAACTTAATGCAAGAAATTTAGGGGGCATACACATGTGTATTATGAGTAATCCTGAATATGAAAGAGAAAAAAATAAATGGATTAGTGTTGAAGAAGAAAAAGATTATGATTCTCGGGATGTGGTGAAAATAAGAGGGGTTCCTCATGTGAGACAATATATCCAATTAGCTTATGATGCTAATAAATTTGGATTAGATGGATTGGTTATTGGCGCACCAAGTGAAAAAAATCACATTAAAGAAGAAGAGATAGTAAAAGTAAGAAATTATGTTAGCGACAAAATGATTATTTTGCTTCCCGGCATAGGAACACAAGGAGGAGAAGCAGATGTAATTTGGAAATATTTTGATAAGAATAATGTAATTGTCAATGTTGGAAGAGGGTTAATGTTTCCAAATGGAAGTAATTCAACTCTAGAGGAACAAGCTACAACTGCAAATCAATATAAAAAAATGCTTAATGGATTAAGAGAACAAATGAGACTTAGCAGATAATGCTCTGATAAATTTAAAGTTTTGTAGAAGAGTATTTCAACTAACATTTATATACTTATAAATTCTTTTCAAAATCATAAAATTTGATACATGATTTTCAGAAATGAAAAGGCGAGTTTGTGATAAAAGAGGGGTTAGTCCTGTGATTGGAGTTGTTATTTTAATTTCAATAACTATTGTTTTGGGGTTTGGAGTTTTCTTATGGACAAAAAATTACACCTTTAATATTGGAGAAGAAGTATCTAATCAGGCTTTATGCAGAAAGATTAAATTTGTAATAGGAGATCTTTGCTATGAAAATATAATAAAAGATTCAGAGAATGGAATAGATATAAAATTCACAGCAAGAAATGATGCTTCAGATATAGATTTAAATGGTTTTCTTATAACTTTAGATTATGAAGGAGGAGAGGAATCTGTTCTTGCTTTAGAGCCAAGTGAGGTAAAAAGTTTAAGTTCTAGGAGGATTGTAAGTGATTTTATAAAAGATGTACAAAATATAAAAAAGGTTATTATAACTCCTGGACTAAAAAATGGAAAAGATTTTTTCCCTTGTAATGAAAAAGAAATTATTATTTCTTGGGAAGAAGTCGAGGTCTGTTAGAACACAGATTATAGTAAGTAAATTTATATACTTTTGGAATTTTTGATTTTCATGAAACCAAAATTTTATAAAAAGATTCTGAAGAATGGCATGACTGTCATTTTTGAAAAGAGGAGCATTCCTGTTGTTAGTGTAGCATTTGCAATCAGGCATGGAGGGATAAATGAAACTGCAAAAGAAAAGGGAATTTCACATTTTATCGAGCACATGCTTTATAAGGGAACTCCAAAAAGAGATTCAAAGAAAATTGCCGAGGAAATAGAACGGAATGGGGGAGAATTGAATGGTTTTACAGATGAGGGAGTTACTGCGTTTTGGTGCAAGATGCCAAGCAAACATTTAGATGTAGCATTAGATGTTTTAAGTGACATGATTAAAAACCCTTTATTTGATGAAAAAGAGCTTGAAAAAGAGAGAAAGGTGATTTTTGAAGAAATAAAAATGAGAAAAGATAATCCTGTAGTGTATGTTTTTGACAAGATACAAGGGTGTCTTTACAAAGAACCTTTTGGTATTCCTTTAATTGGAACATATGATACTATGGATTCAATTAATAGAGAAAAAATAGTTAATAAGTTTAAGAAAATTTATCAGCCTAATAATATGATACTAGCTATAGTAGGGGATGCTGATTTTGAAAAAATTCTTGAGTTTGTAAAAAGAAATTTTGGAAATGAAAAAGGAGAAATTCCAAAATTAAAAATACAAAAAGAGAACAAATCTAGAATAGAAAAAAGGAGAGGCATAGATCAAGCAAACCTAATCTTTGCATATCATGTTCCTATAGCAACAGATAAAAGATGTTATGCTGCAAAAGTTCTTAGTACTGTAATGGCAGAAGGCATGTCTTCTAGACTCTTTCATGAAATAAGAGAAAAACGAAATTTAGCTTATGCTGTTAAAGGAGAGTCAAACATAAACAAAGATTTTTCTTACAATCTGATTTATGTTGGAACCACTAAAGAAAAAGTGGAATTAGTGAAGAAGATTATTCTAGAAGAGTTTAAAAAAATTGCAAGGGGTTTAAGTGAAGAAGAGTTAAAACAAATTAAAGAGCAATTAATAGGAAATTATTATATCTCTATGGAAGAGTCCCAAAGTCAGATGGTTAATTTACTTTTTCATGAAATAAACGGAAAGGCTCAAGATTTTTATGATTTTGAGAAGAATATTTTAGCTGTAAATTTGAAAGAGGTCAAAAAGCTCGCTTCTGAAGCAAATAAAAAGTATAGTTTTTTTGCTTTAGTTCCTGTAAAAGATTAAACTTAAAAATATTATTCTTTACGTATCTTCATGTTCATTGTAAAAGTTCCTGGTATTAATGGTTTAGGAAAAACAAAAGGATGCGAAAAAGCTGGAAATGCCATACTTGAAAATCTTAAAGAGATTTATTCGAACGAGCAGGGAAAGCCGATAGATATTAGGATTTTGGATTTAGAGGAGATTCATCTGGACAATTCTAATGTTGAATTAAGTAATGATTTGATTTATAAAAATTCTTTAAAGATTTTTGAAACAAAACCAAGAGCAATTTTTCTTGGAGGAGATCATTCTATTAGTTATTCAATATTGAGAGCTTTTTTGGATTATTGTAAGAGCGAAGAGGAAAAACCCTGTTTGGTAGTTTTTGATGCTCATCCTGATTGTATGCCTGTCATAGAAAGCACAAAGAAATTTCCCACGCATGAAGAATGGTTGAGAGCTTTAATAGAAGAGGGTTTTCCAAGTGAAAATATATTATTAGTCGGGATTAGGAATTCGGATTCAAAGGAAATTTCTTTTACTAAGGAAAGAAGAATTAAAACAATTTCAATGAATCAGTTTTTAGAGGATTTACAAGATACCTGTGATTTTATAACAGAGTTCTCTAATGGGAAGAAGCTTTATGTTTCTATGGATATAGATGTTATTGACCCTGCTTTTGCTCCAGGAACAGGTTATAGAGAGCCAGGAGGATTAACAAGCAGGCAATTTATCTATTTAATTCAAAGGATAAACAGGATAAAAACTCTCAAGGCAGTAGATATAGTTGAAATTAACCCGGACAAGGACGAGAATAATTTAACAATCAAATTAGGGGCTAAAATTTTAGGAGAGTTGATATGAGAACTTTCATCTCAATTGACATTCCAGAGAAAGTCAGAAAAGAAATAATAAAAATTCAAAATGAACTTTCAGATTTTAAAGGCAAGAAAACAGAACCTGAGAATTTACATCTAACTTTAAAGTTTTT
>Ga0180301_10004490_pt1 | contig 10766 bp, 7 predicted proteins | sample GuaBasSediGuay16_FD_121797 | JGI IMG/M metagenome (GOLD analysis project Ga0180301, IMG submission 121797) | Subseafloor sediment microbial communities from Guaymas Basin, Gulf of California, Mexico - Guay16, Core 4569-2, 12-15 cm | ecosystem: Environmental > Aquatic > Marine > Hydrothermal... | reverse complement strand
GTAGTAAGATATGTACGGGTTACGTGAAATTCTGCCGAAGCAGGCTCCAGAATGCGAAGCTTGTCCAATTCCTCCTGAATTACCTGAAGGGTTTCTGCCGGCAGTGTCAGAGATTTTATTTTTTTTTCAATTTTTTCAATTTCTGCCGTCTTGTCGTCTTTTTCCAGGCCGAGCTCTTTCTTAATGGCTTTCAGTTGCTCTCTCAGAAAAAACTCTTTTTGCTGTTTGTTGATTTTCTCATCAATCTGTTTCTGTATTTTTTCCTGAAGCTGAGCCAGTTCAATTTCTTTTCGCAAAAGCAGAAGGAGTTTTTCCGCCCGTCGGTTTAAATCATAGGTTTCAAGAATTTCCTGCAGTTCCGATGCGTCTGCCGACAACATCTGGGCAATCAAATCCATAACCAGCCCCGGTTTTTCATAACTGATTTGTGACAGGACTATTTTGAGTTGTTCTTTCATTAACGGATTTAAAGAGATGAGTTCCTTCACATTTGTCATGACAGACAGTGTATAAGCCTTAAGGGTATCCGATAATTCGCTATTGTCATCCCGAATGGGAGTTACAGTCCACCGGGTGAAGTCGGGATGACGTATCTCACGGACCTTTTTAAAACGGGAAATGGCCTGGACGATTAAATGGGCCGAATCATCCGCGATATGGATGATTTTAATGATTTTTAGAATAGATCCGGTTTCATGAAGACGGAATACCCCATTTTTTTGCTGTTCACTATTTTTAACAAGGGAAACTCCAAGAAAATTACTGTCTTTCTCGATGGCATAGCGAATTTCCTCTGCATGAGATTCCCCGTTGAAAGTAATGGGAAGGGTAATGCCGGGAAAAACCGGGCGGCTGTAAAGCGGTAATATGTTCAGATTATCCGGAATGATATCCGAAACAAGGAGCAACCCCTGCTTATCCTTATCAGGAGGTGTGTTGATATCGAATTCTTTCATTGAATTTTCCTACATTTATTCAAGTATTCCTTTGATTAAAATAAAGCATAATTTGTGACAGATATATCGTTTCATCATGCCGTTTTTTTGTTTCTTTTCAAAAGATAACTTACAAACAGAACCAGCGCGCCCAAGAGGATAATCACAGGACCTGCGGATAGGTCCAGATAGAACGACAGGATGATTCCACTTTGGGTCAGGAGGATGCCGAACAGGACGGAAAAGAGAAGTACAAGCTTAAAATCATTGAAGAAAATCATGCTCAACAGCGGGGGAATTGTTAATAAGGCAATGACGAGAATAATCCCCACGACCTGAATCAGTGTTACAATCGTCAACCCTGTCAAAACGAAGAGAATCATCCGGAAAAGGCGGACAGGGATATCCTGAAGCTGTGAAAATTCTTCATCAAATGCGATGGACAAAAAATATTTAAAGAAGCCAAAAATAATCACCAGAACTGTAACCGTCAGAACCGACATCCAAACCAGATCCTGTGAACGGACCATTAAAATATTACCAAAAAGATAAGACATCAAATTAGGGGTATAGGATTTGGACGAGAGACTGATCATTAAAATACCTGCTGCCATTCCTACAGACCATAAAATACCGATATAGGCATCCTGTGAATTTATTTTTGAAGGTTTGTAATAACCGAGTATCAGAGAGGCAAGGACAGCGATAGTATAAGCTCCTAAAATGGGACTGAGTCCAAGCATGAAGAAAAGTCCAATACCGCCAAAGGCAGCATGACTGATTCCTCCGCTGATAAATACAAGACGCTTTGTTACCACAAAGGTACCCATAACACCACACATAAGGCTGGCCAGGAAACCGGCAATCATGGCGTTTTTCATGAAATCATATGCAAAAATATCAAGTCCCATCATTCATGTCCGTTATGTGATTTTAGAACACGGTGTGGTACTCCGTGAGCGATGAGGTCAACAGGACATCCATAAACTTTTTCCAGCGTTTCCTCTGATACTTTTCCTACATCATGGATATAAAGTTCTTGGTTTATACAGGCAATATGTTTCACTTCCTGAGCAATGGCCGACGCATCATGAGTGACCATGACAATGGGGATACGTTTGTTCAATTCATGAATTACAGACTGGAAAATCTGTCTGGATTCAGAATCGATGGATGCTGTCGGTTCATCAAAAAGTAAAATGCCCGGATTCCCGATGATAGCCCGGGCAATAAGAACCCGTTGCATTTGCCCGCCTGAAAGTTCGCTGATCGGCTTGTTCAGGAGGGAATCCAGTTTTAATTGCTTTGCCAGCTCAATAGGTTCTCTGTCCGAATAGCCCCGGGACGGGCGTAAAAAGCAGTATTTCTTCAAATTCCCCATTTTTATCACATCTAAAACCCGGAGGGGAACATTCTGATCGAAGTTGGAAAACTGGGGAACATACCCGATTTTTTTCTTCAATGAAGAGGGGTAATAGATAATTTTACCCTTGGCAGGGGTCAGCAGACCCGCTATCAGCCTTAAGAGAGTTGTTTTCCCTCCGCCATTCGGACCAATAATCACCAAATAATCATGAGATGTAATATTGAAGCTGATATTTTTCAAGATCAGATTATTCTGATGATATCCGAAAGAGACATTGCGAATTTCAATGACAGTATTTGTATTTTTCATCAAGGTTTTACCAGAATTGTCGTCATCGTTCTGATGCTTTCCAGCCAGTCATAAGCCAATGGATCTGCTTCCACCAGTCCGGCCCCCGTTTCGTGAGCCAGCGCTTCAGCACTCTTTTGATTAAATCCTTTCTGTACAATAATCTTTTTATGAGTATGGTCGTGAACCTGGCGGGCAATTCGCATTAAATGTCCAGGCCCCGGTTCGTGTCCCTGAGATTCTATAGCAATCTGTGTCAGATTAAAATCCCGGGAAAAATATCCCCAGGAAGGATGATAGATGAAGAATTCCTTTATCTGTCTTTCCCGGATCAGATTCTGTATGCTGTCCTGAAGTGCAGTGATCCTCTCCGAGAGATATTTTGCATTTTCACTGAACAGGAGGGAGTCCTCCGGATAAAATTCATTGAGAAAACGTGTTAAATCATCCAGAATTTTTGTCATCAGGATAGGAGACATCCAAAGATGGGGGTCGTGATCATCTGTGGGGTAAGATACTTTCCGGGCTTCCTGATACAAATTAAAAACAGGGATTTCCTTATTACTGTTTACATGAGGGAATATGTGTTTTGCTTCAAAAAGAAAGGCAGGATGCCCGATAAGGAAAAAGGCATCAGACCGGTTCACTCGCATCATTTGTGAAGGTTTGGGAGAATATACGGCCGGAGACTGGCCATTTGGGATCAGAATATTCACATCAAAACGGTCCGTACCCGCAATTTGGTGAATAAAGAATGCCTGTGGAGGAATACTGACAGTAATAACAGGGATTTCACCATATACCGTAGATATCCACATTAACAGAAGGAATACAATACCGGGAATCATTGTCTTTTTCATAGCATTTTTGTGATTGATCTGCTGTTCATTCGTTACAGAATTTAGTACATTTTAAAAATGAATAAAAAGATATGAGGCTTACAATAAAAAAAATTTTTGGGTTTGTTATCTTTTGTTTACTCTGGATTGACTTTTTGCAGGCATCTGTTTTGCTGATTCCGATGGATAATACCCAAACAAACCATTTGAAAGCATACGGCATTATGTATTGGGTCCTGGAAATGGGCAGGGAAGGGGATTGGTTGCTGAATTACCGGGGAGGTTCTTTCAGGACGGAAGATATCCCGTCAATCAGGGAAGAGTGTGTCATCAGGGGGGTTCGGTATGAAATTTTAAATGATGGCCAAAACAAGCACATGGAACAGGAGATTGAAAACGAAAACATGGATATCATCAAACTGGAGGTAGCGCCCAAAATCGCTGTCTATACCCCACCCAATACCATGCCCTGGGATGATGCGGTCACCCTGGCCCTTACGTATGCTGAGATACCCTATGATAAGCTGTATGATTCTGAAATATTACAGGGGCGGCTGGCAGATTATGACTGGCTGCATCTGCATCATGAGGATTTCACGGGCCAATACGGAAAATTTTACCGTTCATATAAGAATGCCGCCTGGTATATTCAGGAAGTCCAGACTCAGGAACGTATTGCGGCGGACCTGGGTTTTTCCAAAGTGTCGGATTTGAAACTGGCTGTGGCGGAAAAAATTCGCAGTTATGTTCTGGAGGGAGGATTTTTATTTGCCATGTGTGCAGCGACGGACAGTTATGAAATTGCCCTGGCAGCTCATAGAACGGATATTGTCCCGCCGGTCTTCGATGGAGACGGGGTTGATGAAAATTATGAAGGGAAACTGCATTTTGATTATACTTTTGCTTTTGAAAATTTCACCATCATCACGGACCCGAATATCTACGAATTTTCAAATATTGATATTCCGCCGGGATATGATCCCTATGCCATCAACATGAATACGGATTATTTCTCTCTTTTTGAGTTTTCAGCCAAATGGGATCCTGTTCCCACTATGCTCACCCAGAATCATGAATCCCTGATTCGGGGATTTATGGGACAGACCAGCAATTTCAACCGGGATCTGATAAAAAAGCATGTGCTTGTGATGGGAGATACACCGGAAACCAAACGTGTCAAATACATCCACGGGAATGCGGGTAAGGGAACATTTACCTATTTAGGAGGACACGACCCGGCAGATTACCGCCATTTTGTGGGAGATCCGCCTACAAATCTTGATCTGTATAAGAATGATCCCGGATACCGGCTTATTTTAAATAACATTTTATTTCCCGCAGCAAAGAAAGAGAAACGAAAAACTTAATATCTTATTCCTTGAATTTGATTTTCATAAGAGTTATTATTAAACACATGAATAATAAACATACAATATTCTCAAGAGGAGAAAATGCAGCCATGATGGGTGAAAATATTGATTTCATTCGGTACTTTCAATATGGCTCATGTTTGATAAGTATAATCTATAAACAATCCAAAGAAGAAGGAGAAGTCTCATGAGAAAATTGCTATTTCTCTTGTTGGCTTTTGTCGTTGTTGGATATGCGGCAGAAGCTAACCTCGAAGGAGACGTGTTGCTTCTTCCGAAACCCATGCAGGATGCGGATTTTGCATTATCTATTGATGATGGTTTTACTATTGGAGATAATGCCGGATCCCAGGTCCGCGATTTATGGGTCGGAAGTGATATCAACGGAAACGGCGTATACGAAGTCATTTTGGCGACGTACGACGGTGGCGGTGGTAAAGCATACGTCTATGAGGTCATAGCAGATAATACGGTTCAACTCATTGGCGAATCTGATGCCTTTGCCCTGGGTGCAGGGACTGTCAGAGATGCCAAATGGGGTGACCTGGACGGAAACGGCGCCAATGAATTGCTTGTGAATGTAAACGGCACTAACCCTGCTATAGCAGGTATTTGGGTGTACGAATGGGATTCCACCGGTGATTCGCTTCTTTCCGGTTTTCATATCCAGGTTGATGACATTACAGGAAACCGCTGGTTATCAGAAAGTATGTATGTTGAAGATGTGGACCGGGATGGTGTACAGGAATTACTCGTTGGTAATAACGGTACAAGTACTTTCGACAATGTTTACATTGGTTCGATCACTTCAGGTACTTTTGCTGCCGGTGATGCGGTTTTTACTGTTGAGTTTGAGCATGGAAAAACCAGTGAATCCCTGGGTTTTGGCGGCTCAGCTTACGGTCCTGTCGTCGGTGATATGGATGGCGATGGAAATCTCGAGGCTCTTTTTTCCGTCTGGGATCACGGGGCACTATTCATCGTGGAAGCCAACGGACCGGATACCTATACCCCCCAAGCCTACGTGCAGACCGACCTGGATCGGAGAGATGATTTTGCTTTTTATGATTTCCGGGTTGCCGATCTGGATGAAAACGGCCGTGACGAAGTCTATGTGTCTCTCTTTGACGCAGGAGCTTTTAATGTTGTGACCTGTCCGGAAGGGACCGATTTGTCAGCCCTGGTGGACACGATTAATGTTCATCGTATAGGACTGATGGGTTCCAGTGGCGGATTCGGGCAGAGTTTTGGTGATCTTGACGGCAATGGTCGCATGAACTACTATTCTGCCAACGGCGGATCCACCATTTACAACTGGGAATTCAAAGGTGGTGATCCCACCGATTCCACGAACTGGGTTGAGGTTGAACCCATAACCAACGAAAATTTTGACGGTATTATGCCTCTCCAATATGCCAATGATCTGGACGGAGACGGATACAATGAAATTTTTGTGGGTAACATGGGGACATCAACCCCAGCGCTGGCAGTCGCCATTGAGTTTATACCTCCCAATGTTTACTTCTCGGAATATATTGAGGGAAGCAGCTATAACAAAGCACTGGAAATTTACAATAACACGAATGAAGTAATATGTCTGGATGATTTTGCTTTCCCGAATGTCAGTAATGCTCCGACGACTCCCGGTGAGCATGAATATTGGAACACCTTCCCCGATGGAGCTACAATTGCTCCCGGAGACGTCTATGTTATTGCTCATCCAGATGCAGACCCTGCCATCCTGGCTGTTGCAGATATGACGCATAACTATCTGAGTAATGGTGATGATGGATTTGCACTGGCATACGGGACGGAAGACAGCTATGTTGTGCTGGACAGAATCGGAGACTGGGAAGCAGATCCGGGCGATGGCTGGGATGTTGCCGGCGTGACAAATGCTACAAAAGACCATACACTGGTTCGTAAAGAGACTGTTACAACGGGTAATCCGGACTGGACAAGCTCTGCCGGGACCGATGCCGATGATTCCGAGTGGATTGTGTATCCGAAAGATACATTCCGCTATCTGGGATCACGTGTCTGGGTCGCTCCGGCCCCAATCGCTTTGACCACCCGATGGGAAATTGGAGCCGATACTTATTCATTTTTTGCTAATGATAATAATACGCGCGGCATGGCTATGGCGCCCGACGGATCAAAAATCTATGTCCCAAGCAGAACCGGAGGAGCCAATATTTATATTTTGGATCCTGCAACCGGTGATTCACTGGGCAAGCTGGATATGACGGGTGTTACCGACGGATATTATGGCATTGTTTTGACCAATGTTGCAGTTGATACAACTGGTATAATATACGCGTGTAACCTGGCAAGTGGCGGAGATTTTAAAATCTATCGCTGGGCCGATGAAACATCTGCGCCAACTGTAGCTTTTCAGGGTGCAGTAACAAATCGGATCGGTGATTCTTTCGGAATCAAAGGATCTGCTGAAAATACCGTTATTTATGCCAGTGGTGCAGCAAATACCGTCATTGAAGTTTTTACAACAAGCGATGGTATTAATTATACACTGGGGACACCCATTCCCGTTGCTGCCGGTACGGCTGACGGAGGTATAGCTCCTACGCCGGACGGTAATCTCTGGGTTAATGGCTCCGGAGAAGCTGCTTCTTTGATTACTTCTACCGGCACAGTCCTCGGAACACTGTCTTCGGCTGTTGTATCTTCAGCATATCATCATATTAATTATCTTGAACTCTCTACCGGCGAAAAACTGGTCGCCCTTGCAGGTGGTAATGTTGACGGAATATCTAACCAGGTTCAGGTTTGGGAAGTATCGGTTGTGAGCGATCCTTACCTGTATGCAAGTGGCTCGTTAACCGGTTCATGGAATGCCAATATGAATGCAACTGCCGCAGCGTATATGTATGAAGAAACTGAAGGTGATTTGCATATTGCCCATATGGTCAGCAATAATGGAATTGCTTACTATACTGTTAAAAACACTCCGGTTGTACCGGGACAGTATGACATTGCCGAAGACTTCAATGATGATTCGGATATCGCCAACTGGCGCTCCGACAACAGTGGCTGGACCAGCAGGGCATACGTTGATAGCATGCTGTTCCTGAGAGATGGAGGTTGGACTTTTGATGCCCGCCGTGACGTGAAAGCAGAAGTGAATACCTTCTTTAAAGCTACGGCAACGGTGAAAACCATTGGTTCTTTCAGTCAGTATGACAATCAGTACCTCTATTTCGGTGTTGATGGACTTGGCGATCAGACATATCAGGTTTCCTGTGTGTCTGACGATGAATTCACAACATTCACTGTGATTGGTTATGCTGTCAATGCATCCGGGACTCTCTTTATTGCCGGACAGGGTGGTGGTGGAGCCGATACGGTCTATGTGGATTCTTATACATTCACAAATGATTTTATACCGGAATTGGATCAGATCTCCACGATTGCCGAGGCAAAAGCCATACCGGACGGAGAGATGGCGGCTACAAAGGGTGTTGTCACCTGTGCTACAATCGGTGCGCCGATTTTTATTCAGGATGATAATGCCGGAATCTCATTGTATGACTGGGATTTCATCAATGACGGCATCGTCAAGGAAGGCGATGAAATTCTGGTGATTGGTGAACGTTCCACATATAAGGGACTGGTTCAGATTCAGAGCACAAATGAAAATTACATTGTTCTCAGTGAGAATAATCCTGTAGAACCGATGCTCATTACCGTTCCCGATCTGGACAGCCGTCAGTATCAGGGCATGTTGATCAAACTGGAGGATGTGGATACAACCGCCGGTTTTGCCTGGCCTGAAGAAGGCAGTGATGCTACCATTACCCTGATGGATGCGGACAGCAATGAATTTGCTTTACGTATCGATAAAGATGGTAACATTGACGGTTCACCGGAACCCAATCAATGGCCGTTGGATCTGATTGGTGTTGTCGGCGAGTATAATGTACCGCAGGTTATGCCGCGTTACAGAGAAGATTTCATTGACAATCAGGCTCCGGCTCCTTTCTTTGTCCTGAATCCGGTAGACGGTGATACGATTACCTCTCTGGATGATCCGGCCTTTGTCGATGTAACCATAGATGGAAAGACTGTTAAAACATTGTTCTTCAACTGGACTGAAGCGACGGACACCGATGCAGGTGACACCGTTACTTATGAAATCATAATTTCACCGGACGGTCCGGAAGAAGCAATGATTACAATAGATACACTCTACTATCTGCCCATACCCGAAGACAGACCCTGGGATATGAACGGAACGTATGAAGCGTATGTAAAAGCTGTCGATGTACTCGGTAACACTACCATCAGTGACACTGTGACGGTGACATTTGAATTCAAGGCACCACCGGAAGTCAAATTTGACGATGTGGTCCTTGTTGACGGCGTACCAACATACTATGCCGAATTCAATATGCCCATTGTGATGAATGTTGCCAATTACAAACTGATTGACTGGGATTCAGGAACGGCAATCGATCCGACATCTATGGATTCCATTGCTCCCAATGCAATCATGCTGAATGCCAACCTGGCAGAGGATCATTTTGTATCCTTGGCTTACAATGGTGTTGCCGCAGCGGCTGATGATGCTGCCGAACCTATGACAATCAGCGATACAACTGACGCGAATGAAGTTCTGATTCCCTTCAGTGAAAACCATCCTGAAGATACTGAACATATCATTGAAACCTTTGAAGCCAATACAGGTACATTCTGGGCACCGACAGGTTCAGGATCAACCTACGGTATTCTGACAACGTCTACCTTCGCCGTTTCCGACGAAGAAGCCTTCAGAGGTGAAAAATCCGGTAAGTTGACTCTGCTTGATGATCCTGATAAGGATGGCGGCTGGTATGTAAGACTCTATCATCAGTTGAAGTACACAGCCCGGGCAGATGCCAAAATCATGCTCATGGTCAAAGGGACAAATGCCAATGTTGATATCCGCCTTTCTGTTAAGGATACAGGATATGAACAGGGGCCGTGGCAAACCGTCACACTGTCTGAAGATGATTGGCAGATCGTCACATTTGACCTGCTCAATGATGAAGCTGAAGGCTGGATTACCGGTAATGGTGAAATCGAAGGAAAGACAGTCCTGATTGAAGGAATTCACATGAGATGCAGTGAAGATACGGATGTCACACTCTATGTGGATGAATTCATGGAACGTCGGCTTATTGATGTTTCTTTCAATGTCAATATGAAGAAATATGTTGAAGCCGGTGATTTCAGTATTGAGAATGATTTTGTCGACATTGCCGGGTCTTTCAATAATTGGGAAGGAACAAAGATGAATGATCCCAATGCCGATACGATTTATACGGCTGTCATTCCATTGAAACAGTTCTCAACCCATGAATTCAAGTTCCGTATCAACGGAAACTGGGATACATCCGAATTTCCGGGCGGCGGCCCCAATCGGGTATATACAGTCGGTGATTCCACGAATAATGTCGTGACCTACTGGTACAACAACGAAGTCTACGTTGGTATTGTAGATAACCTCATTCCCGATGTATATGAACTGGGTCAGAACTATCCGAACCCCTTCAATCCCACAACAACCATTCCGCTGGCTCTGCCGGAAGCCGGAATGGTGAAACTGGTCCTGTATGATATCTCAGGCCGTATGGTGAAAGAAATCTACAGTGGTGAACTGGATGCCGGTTACCATGATTTCAATTTCCATATCGGCAACCTCGCCAGCGGTATCTATATCTACCGCGTGAAGGTCAATGATTATCAAAAGGCCCATAAGATGACAATCCTGAAATAATTTTTGAATAAACAGGATTAAAAAAAGGGCGGGAAACCGCCCTTTTTTTAATTATGAATTTTGAGTTCTGAATTGAATTTTTGAATGTAGAATTTGGTGATTTGAATATATATGATAAATGATATAAACTTGCGTTTTTCTTATTCATTTTTTATTATTCAATATGAAGAAAAATATTATTTTAGATAAGAG
>Ga0180301_10004489_pt1 | contig 10767 bp, 11 predicted proteins | sample GuaBasSediGuay16_FD_121797 | JGI IMG/M metagenome (GOLD analysis project Ga0180301, IMG submission 121797) | Subseafloor sediment microbial communities from Guaymas Basin, Gulf of California, Mexico - Guay16, Core 4569-2, 12-15 cm | ecosystem: Environmental > Aquatic > Marine > Hydrothermal... | reverse complement strand
GGAGACTGGTGCTGAAAAAATAATTTTTGAGAATGAGCTTAAACCTGTTCAAGCCTACAACCTAGCCAAAAAAACAGGTGTTGAGGTTATAAGCAAGTTTCAGCTTATCCTTGAAGTTTTTAGTAGTCATGCCTCAACAAAGGAGGCAAAACTACAGATTGAGCTTGCTAAACTACGTTATGAGTTGACTAGGGCTAAAGAAAAGGTTAGACTTGCTAAGCTTGGTGAGCAACCAGGTTTTCACGGTCTTGGAAAATATGAGGTTGATGTTTACTATGAAACCATTAAAAGAAGGATTGTTAAAATTGAGAAGGAGCTTAAAAAGATTAGGGTTGAAAAAAGTTTAAAACGTGCTTTAAGAGCTGATATAGGTTTTCCAACTGTTTCTTTAAGTGGTTATACTGCGGCTGGTAAAAGCACCTTATTCAACAGTTTAACAGGTGAAAAGGTTAGGATTACAGGGGAGCTTTTTACAACCCTTTCAACAAAAATTTCTATGGCAACCTTTAACGATAAAAAGGCTTTACTTGTTGATACTGTTGGTTTTATTGATGGTCTTCCAGTTACCCTAATAGAGGCTTTTAGGTCAACCTTAGAGGAAACTGTTTACTCAAACCTAATAATTCTTGTTGTTGATTGTAGTGAGCCTTTAGGTGAGGTTAAAAGAAAGGTTAAATGTTGTTTGGATACTTTAAGGGAAATCGGTATAACCTCAACACCAATCGTAACAGCCTTAAACAAGATAGACCTAGTTGAAAAGTCTAGGGTTAACGAGATTGTTAAAAGTTTGGAGGGTGAAACTCCAAACCCTGTTCCTATAAGCGCCCTTAAAAACATAAACATTGAAAAGCTTAAAGAAACAGTTTCAAAAAACCTAAAAAACTTTGTTAAAGCCTATTTTGAGCTACCCTTAACCTCAAACTCTTTATCCCTAATCTCAAAAATTAGAAGTTTTTCCACGGTTTTAAACCAAAACCTAGATGGAAAATCTATTTTTATTGAGGTTGAATCCATGGATTATTTGATGGATAAGATTAGAAGCCGTGTTGAAAGTGTTGGTGGAAGAATGGTTGAGGTTGTAAAAGTTTAACCCAGCCTAACAACCTTTTTACCTCTCCTAGAAGGTATAATTTTAAGCTTAGCATTCTCAAAATTTTTTGTTAACTCTTTCCCACCAAAAAACCTGTCAAGAAAAACAGCTAAACTTGCACATTCTGAGTGAGGCTGATTCCCAACAGCAACATTAAAATCTGAAACCTCCTCAGAAAAAAATTCTTTTGGAACCTTTTGGCTTCCAACCAAAACCAAAACATCCTTCCCAGTAGCCTTTATCCTATCTATTACATCTGTCTCCCCAAGGTTTTCACCGTAGGCTGTAAGATGAACAACAACCCCACCCATATTTTTCCACTCTTTAACGGTTTCTTTCCAAGGTTTACCCATCTCAAAAAAGAACGGTCCACCCCATAAACCAACAACCTTTTCAACAGTTTTTTTAACCTTCTCATCTTTAACATCAGCCAAAATAACTCCATCAGCACCCAAAGCACGAGCAGTTAAAACAACATGGGAGGTTAACCTTTTATCCCTTTCAGGTCTATGACCCCAACGAAGAACAACAACCCTAACCATAAAACTTTAACCTCAAAATATTTTTGCTCCAGGTTTAACCTCACCATCAACAGTAAGCAGGTAGGGTTTCCCCTTCTCATCAACAGCAGCTAAAACCATACCTTGAGACTCTATCCCACGGATTTTTTTAGGTTCAAGGTTAACAACAACCACAATAGTTTTACCTATAAAATATTCTGGCTGATAATATTCAGCCAAACCTGCAACAAGCCTTCTTTTCTCCTCTCCAACATCAACCTCAAAAACAAGAAGCTTGTCTGAGCCTTTAACCTTTTCAGCCTTTAAAACCTTTCCAACCCTTAAATCAACCTTTTTAAACTCTTCAAAACTTATTTTTTCCATCCATGTTCACCTATAACCTTCTTTTTTGTTGTTGGTGAATTTTGGGTTAAAATTCCTACAAAAATCTTTTTATTTAAAAAATACGGTTTTTTAGGCTTGTTATATAGTTTTTATACGTTAAAGTTATTAGCTTCAGATTCTAGGAAATAGTTGAGGATTAAGATTATGCCCCCTAATCTGCTCCCTAATTCTAAAAATTTAAAGGCAGCCGATGGTTCTGATGGATGAATCTCTCCTATACAAGGTAGCCTTAAAAATTGGTGGAGATGAGGCTGTAAAAATAGTTGGGGAATTAAAAAAAAGGGGGAAAGCAACAGAAGAAGAACTTGCAAAAACCACAGGTATAAGGCTGAATGAAATAAGAAAAATTTTGATTAGACTCCACAACTTTTCACTTGTAACCTCGGAGAATGTTCAAGACCCCCAAAGCGGATGGCTTATCTTTTATTGGAGGCTTCAAGAAGACCAGCTTCAAAGCATAATTAAGGCTCAAAAAAGAAGGATTCTTGAAAAACTTAAAGCAAGACTTGAATTTGAAAAAACCCATGACTTCTTTTTTTGTAACGATAAGCATTGTGGAAGATACACTTTTGAGGAGGCTGTAGAAAACTTTTTTAGATGCCCCCAATGTGGAGGAACTCTTCAACATTTTGACAACAGTAAAATTATTGAGTTTTTAGAGAAAAAGGTTGAAAGCTTAAAGGAAGAATTGGAGCATGAATAGGATTCCAACAAAAGATGAGGCTGAAAAAATTCTTTATGAGGTTGGATGCTCAAAAAGGGTTATTGAACATTCAAAGGCTGTTACAAGTTTAGCCGTTAAAATTGCTGAGGAAATCGCCAAAAAAGGTGTAAACGTTAACCTAAAACTTGTTGAGGCTGGAGCGCTTCTCCACGATATTGGTAGGGTTAGAACACGTTCAGTTTTACACGGTTACTATGGTGGTGAGATAGCAAGAAAACTAAACCTTCCAGAACCCCTCATAAACATAATCGAAAAACATGTTGGTGCAGGTATACCTTTAGATGAGGCTGTAAAACTTGGTTTACCACCAAAAAACTATATGCTGGAAACCCTAGAAGAAAAAATTGTTGCTTATGCTGACAAAAGAATAAAACATAATAGGGTTATAAGTTTTAAAAGCTCCCTTAAAGAGTTTAAGGTTAAACTTGGAGAAAACCATCCTGCAATAGAAAGACTAAAAAAGCTTCATAGGGAAATATGCAGTCTTCTAGGCTACGAGTTTTAGGCTAAAACCTCCCTTAACTCGTAAAGGTTTTTTATGGTAAAGTCAGGGTTTTCTTTTGTAAGTCTTTCAAACCCACATAAACCTGTAGCTACAGCAACAGTTTTTGTTCCTGCAGCTTTTCCAGCTTTAACATCCATTGGGCTGTCTCCAACCACAACAGCCTCAAAGTTTTCTACTCCAAGCCTAGCTAAAGCTTTAACAACAACCTCTGGTGAAGGCTTAAAATTTTTTACATCCTCTTTTGTCACAAGAACATCAAAATATTTTTTTAGGTTAAACCTTTTAAGCTCCCTTAAAACAGGTTTTCTTGGTGTTGAGGTTACAACAGCAACCTTAAACCCTTTAAGGTTAAGATATCTAAGAGTTTTTTCTGTGTCTGGGAATGGACGTGTTTCTTTTAGGCTTACCTCCAAATATCTCCTATAAAACTTTTCTCTAACACCTTCAACCACATCCTCACTAACTTCTGGGGTTAGCTTTTTTAGGATTGAGGCTAAAGGTTGACCAGCCATCTCCCCAAGAATGTTTGGCTCTATTTCTGGAAGCCCATAACCCCTTAAAGTCTGATTTAAAACCTTATGGATTACCCTCATAGAGTCTACTATTGTTCCATCAAAATCTAGAAGAACAGCCTTAACCTTAAGCTTCCGCATCCCAGCAACCCTTTAAGGTTTTAGGGAAAGTTTAAACTTAAGGAATAGCTTTTCATATATTTGACTGTTTTGGGGGTAAAAAGTTTTCTGGGTGGGAAAGGTTTGGAGCTTAAAACAGTTAAAATTGTTCCTCCAGAAGGCTGTAACCTTATCCTTGGTCAAAGCCACTTCATAAAAACAGTTGAAGACCTTTACGAAGTTCTTGTATCCTCAACCCAAACCATAAAGTTTGGTTTAGCCTTTTGTGAAAGCTCAGGACCATGCCTTATTAGACATGTTGGAAACGATGAGGAACTAGAGAAACTTGCTGTTGAAAATGCTTTAAAGCTTTCAGCAGGACACTGTTTTCTAATCTTTCTTAAAAACGCCTTCCCAATCAATGTTTTGAATGCTGTTAAAAATGTGGCTGAGGTTTGCAACATTTATTGTGCAACAGGAAACCCTGTAGAGGTTATTTTGGCTGAAACTGAGCAGGGTAGGGGGATTTTGGGTGTTGTGGATGGCTATAAGTCTAAGGGTGTTGAAACCGAGAAGGATGTTGAGGAGAGAAAAAAGTTTTTGAGGAGGATAGGCTATAAGCTTTAAACCTTTAAGCTTGGTTTACCGTCCCTATCCCATCCTCTAATCCTATAATACTTGTTAAGCATACCCTCAAACCTTTCTTTTTCAACAACATGTCCATCAGCAACACCCTTTTTAAGAGGCTCCCTATAAAACCTTTCTGGAGGATAGTCATCCTTTCTTGTTACACCCTCCCTAACGTTAAAAACTCTAACCATCTGATTTATTTTTACAGCAGTTTTTACTAAGTCCTCGGTTTTAACGTTTAACCCTGTTAAAGCATTATAAAGTCTTGTAACCTCATCCCATAAAAGAGGACCAATAACAGGTAAACAAACAAACCTACAAAGAATCATCGTATCAACAAGCGTATAAAAGTCTTCAAGCTCAACAATCATTTCAACCTGTTCCTCATGAGAAAACCTGTCAACAGCAACATCTTTTTTAAAGGCATGTTTACCAACAAGGTTAGGTCTATGAACGAAATGTCTTAGATGGCATGCTCCACGTGAGGAGATAGCGTAGGCTAGGGCTTTAGCCTTAATTCCTCTAGGGTCGTAGGCTGGAGGCTCCAAACCCTTAACATGGACAGCAAGCTTTTCAGCCTCCCCACCAATCCTTTTTGCAACCTCCCTTACACCATCAGCCAAAACATCCCCAAAACCTTCCCTATAAGCTATTTTTGGCAAAAGCTTAAGTATGGTTTCCCAGTCTCCAAAACTAAGCCTTAAACCTCCAACAGCCTCCTCACCCAAAATTCCCCTCTCAAAACATTCAATAGCAAAAGCAACAACGTTTCCAGCTGATATTGTATCCATCCCAAGCCTATCACAAACCTCGTTAGCCTTAACTATAGCCTCAAGGTTTCCAACCCCACAAAGAGAACCAAAACTATAGAGGGTTTCAAATTCAGGTCCTTCAACCTCAACACCAGCAAAAGGTCCAGACTCTACCCTTGAAAATTTTCCACATGCTATAGGGCAACCGTAACATGCACGATTACCCTTTACAACATTCTTCTTCATTGTTTCAGCACTTATTTTTTCAACCTCTTCAAATTCACCCTCCCTCCAATATCTTGTCGGTAAAGCTCCAGCCTTACTCATTAAGGTTATCATGGGTGCTGTTCCATACTCCGTAAGAGACTTTAAAATCGTTTTAGACTTCTCTAAAAGATACTCCCTAATCCTATTATACTCCTCAAAGTTTTCAGGCTCAATTTTTCCTGTTCCAAGGATGGCTATGGCTTTAAGCCTTTTAGAACCCATAACAGCACCAGCACCACACCTACCAAACTGTCTACCCTTAACATTGTTTATACATGCAAACCTAACAAGATTCTCACCTGCAGGACCAATACATGCAACCTGAATCCTTCTATCCTCATCCCTTTTAATTATATCCTCAGTTTCATAGGCATCCCTACCCCAAAGATGGCTTGCATCCTTAAACTCAACCTCACCATCAAAAATTTTTAGGTAGGTAGGCTTATCAGAAACACCAGTAACAATTAAAACATCGTAGCCTGCAAGTTTAAGCTGAGGACCAAAAGTCCCTCCACAATAAGACTCACCAAAAACACCTGTTAAAGGAGACTTAAAAAACACACCTGCTTTTGCTCCACCAGGAAAAGTTAAACCTTCAACAGGTCCAACAGCAAAAACAAGAAGGTTTTCTGGGGATAGTGGAGAAACGTTTTTTCCTAGTTTTTCTAGGAGGATTTTTATGCCTAAACCTTTCCCACCAATAAAACCTTTTAGGTCTTCATCCCTAATTTCCTCAACAAAAAACCTCTTTTTTGTTAGGTCAACCCTTAACATCCTCCTATTATAACACTTCAAACCCTACCACCAACAAAACAATGGTTTTATAAGCCAAGGTTTAGCGATAACAATTAACCCCAAAACCAGATTTAAAACTATCCATGATACAGGTTCTATTAGGTTTTTTCGGTGCTCTATAATTGGTGTTTTCTAATTCGGTGATGTGAATTTGAAGAATTTCATTCCTCTTCTTATTAAGCTACTTCCCACGTTTTGGGCGTTTAACTAGACTTGTCAAATTTCGGTTGGTACTTTCTTCTCTGGAGGAATTGGAGCGAGAAGACCGCTTAATTCTCTAACTTTTTCTTCTAATTCTCTCTTTTCCTCTTTAAGTTTAATGTTTTCATTTCTAAGAAGTTCTATTTCTTTTAATAAGTGAGGACTATTTTGGATGTAGCCTAACGTACGTAATATCAATACTTTACCGTAAATCTTCCGAGAAATTGCCTTCTTTTCCTCTTCATCGGTAGAATCAAGGTATTTCGGAATTAGTTCATTTATCAATTGATTAGTTAACTTGTAAGCATACTTCTTCATAATATCGTTAGAGTTTAAACCACTGAGGGCTTACCAGTTTGGAGAATCGTGACTATGTTGCCATTAAATAATCCTTCTATAAATTCATCTACCTGCTCAGTTATTGATCGCATTATTTTTCACCTTTGTTGACACCTAATTCTTTTTTAAGGGCTTCCTCCACGAGGGTTGAGACTTCTATATCCCTTTTTATGGCTTCTATCTTAACTAATTTCCAAAGTTCTGGGTCTATCTTTATTGAAGTTGCGGTTTTCTTCTTAGCCATACAGACCACCATAATACTTTACTGACTGAATTATATAAGCTTTTACCACAAGGTTTATGTAAAGTTTTGGCTATAAATTTAGTAATGCGGCAGTATGGACGAAACAAATGGTTACCATCAACGTCAAAAGTAACACTCGATAGATTCAACAGAACCATGATGCAAAAAGTTTATTAATATCACTCCCTATTCGCTTGATTTGACCACTAAGTAAGCCAGATGCGGTTGTCTTCTAACACCCAGCCAAAGTGAGTGAAACTATTTATGGTGAAAGAGAAAAAACAACAAGAATCCTTTAACATCTTCGACCACGAACTTGTACCTAAACATATCCTCCTCTCAAAGGAGGAGGTTGAAGAACTGCTTAAAACCTATAGGATTAAACCCTACCAGCTTCCAAAAATTAAGGATACTGATCCGGCTGTTAAGGCTTTGGGTGCAAAACCCGGAGACGTTATTAAGATTGTTAGGAAAAGTCCAACTGCAGGTGTTGCTGAATATTATAGGTTTGTTGTTAGGGGTTGAAGGGTTTTGGGTGAGCTGGAAAATCTAAGTAAAGACGACTATTGGGTTTTAATGGAAAGTTTTCTTAGGTATGAGGGTTTAGTCACCCAACACTTAAACTCTTTTAACGATTTTATCGAGCATGGTCTCCAAAAAATTGTTGATGAGGTTGGAGGAATAGATATAGAGGCTGAAACAAGGTATAGAATTAAATTTGGAAAAATTGAGGTTGGAAAACCTAGGATTGTCGAGTTTGACGGTTCAGAACATACAATCTATCCTAGGGAGGCTATGGCTAGAAACCTAACCTACGCAGGTCCTTTAAGACTTGAAATGTGGGTTGAAAGGGATGGTAAAAAAAGTGTTTCAGTTGAACCCTTCTATATTGGCGATATACCCATAATGGTTAAATCTAAAAAATGTCATCTTTACGGTTTAAGCCGTGAGGAACTTATAGCTCTTGGAGAAGACCCGAAGGATCCTGGAGGCTACTTTATAATTAATGGTTCTGAGAGGGTTATTGTTACCCTTGAAGACCTTGCACCAAACCGTGTAATGGTTGACCGTGAAGGCACAGAAACAGCTGCAGTCTATAAGGCTAAGGTTTTCTCCACAACCGTAGGTTTTAGGGCTAGAATTGAGGTTAAAATGCGTGCTGACGGCTCAATCTATGTGGCTATTCCTGGTGTTGTTGTTGATATACCTTTTGTTGTTCTTATGAAGGCTTTGGGTGTTGAGGCTGATAAGGATATTGCTGAGGCTGTTTCCCCGAGAAAAGAGATTCAAGACATGTTGGAGCCTTCGTTTGAGAAGGCTGAGGGTGTTTATAAGGCTAGGGATGCAATAATCTATATAGGTAACAGGATAGCCTACGGTCAGGTTGAAGAGTATAGGATTAGAAGAGCTGAAACGGTTATAGATAGAAACTTTCTCCCCCACCTTGGAAGAACACCCTCAGCAAGAATTAAAAAAGCATATTTTTTGGCTGAAATTGTTAATAGGCTTCTCGAGCTTAAGCTTGGTATCCGTAAACCAGACGACAAAGACCATTATGCCAACAAAAGACTTAGACCTGCAGGAGAACTTCTTGCAGACCTTTTCAGAATAGCCTTTAGAAACCTATGTAAAGACATGAAATATCAGCTTGAAAGAACAAGCCTAAAAAGAGCTGGAGCTTTTGGAGCTATAAATGCGGCTATAAGACCTGGAATAATAACCGAGAGGCTTCAACATGCTTTGGCTACTGGAAACTGGGGTAGGGGGAAGGTTGGTGTAACCCAGCTTCTTGACAGAACAAACTATCTTTCAACCTTAAGCCATCTTAGAAGGCTTCAATCACCTTTAAGTAGAAGCCAGCCAAACTTTGAGGCTAGAGACCTACATTCAACCCATTGGGGTAGGCTTTGTCCAAACGAAACACCTGAAGGTTCAAACTGTGGTCTTGTTAAAAACCTTGCACTTTCAGCCTCAATTTCTGTTGGTGTAAGCCTTAAAGAGATTAAACCTATCCTTGAAAGTTTGGGTTTGGTTGAGCAGGTTAATGCTTCACCCCAGCTTAGGTTAAAAGGAGCAAAGGTTTTTGTTGACGGTCACATCTACTACTGTGAAGACCCACATACACTCGTAAAAACCATTAGGGAGCTTAGACGTAAAGGTGAGATAAGCCATGAAATTAACGTTGCATACTATGAGAATGTTTCTCCTTATGGTGTTAGTAGGGAGGTTTACATAAACTGTGATGCTGGAAGGGTTAGAAGACCCTTAATCATCGTGGAAAACGGTAAACCTAAACTTAAAAAGGAGCATGTTGAAAGGCTTAAAAACGGTGAAATCGACTGGGAATACCTAATCAAAAACGGTATAATAGAATATTTGGATGCTGATGAGGAGGAAAACGCCTATATTGCTTTAAGTGTTGAAGAGTTAACACCTGAACACACCCATCTAGAAATCGCCCCCTACACGATTCTAGGTATTTGTGCTTCGCTTATACCCTACCCAGAACATAACCAGTCTCCAAGAAACTCTTATGAGGCTGCTATGGCTAAACAGGCTTTAGGTGTATATTCAACAAACTTCTTCCTAAGAACAGATTCAAGAGCACATTTGCTTCATTATCCTCAAGCCCCACTTGTAAGAACAAAACCCATGAACACCATCGGCTATGATGAAAGACCATCAGGTCAAAACTGTGTTGTTGCAGTTTTATCTTTTGAAGGATACAACATGGAGGATGCTCTAGTTTTTAACAAGTCTTCTATTGAGAGAGGTTTAGGTAGGTCTATCTTTTACCGTCTTTATGAGGCTGAAGCTAAACAGTATCTTGGTGGTGAAAAAGACCGTTTTGAAATACCTGAAGCTGGAACCATAGGTTTTAGGGGTGAACAGTATTATAGGTCTTTAGAGCCTGACGGAATAATTAGCCCTGAAACCGAGGTTTCAGGTTCTGATGTTTTGGTTGGTAGAACAAGCCCACCCAGATTCCTAGAAGAATATAAGGAGTTTGAGGTTCATGGTCCTAGTAGAAGGGATACCTCTGTAACCATGAGACCCTCTGAGAAGGGTGTTGTTGACACAGTTATAGTTACAACAACCTCTAAAGGGAATAGGGTTGTAAAAGTTAAGGTTAGGGATGACCGTCAGGCTGAGCTTGGAGATAAGTTTGCTTCTAGACATGGTCAAAAAGGAGTTATAGGTATGATTGTTCCTACTGAGGATATGCCTTTCACCGAGGATGGGATTGTTCCAGACATAATTATAAATCCTCATGCTTTCCCCTCAAGAATGACTTTAGGTCAGTTTATGGAGTCTATTGCTGGTAAGGTTGCTGCTATAACAGGAAAACCTGTTGACGGAACAGCCTTTAGAAACGAGAAACCTGAAGACCTTAGAAGGCTTCTACATAGGCTTGGCTTCCATTATGGTGGAAAAGAGGTTTTCTATAACGGTATAACAGGTGAAAAGTTTGAGGCTGATGTTTTTGTTGGAATAGTCTACTATCAGAAGCTTCACCACATGGTTGTTGACAAGATTCATGCTAGAGCTAGAGGTCAGGTTCAAATGTTAACCAGACAGCCTACAGAGGGTAGGGCTAGAGGTGGAGGTTTAAGGTTTGGTGAGATGGAAAGAGACTGTTTAATAGGGCATGGTGCAGCCATTCTACTTAAAAACCGTTTACTTGATGAGTCGGATAAGTTTTT
>Ga0180301_10004488_pt1 | contig 10768 bp, 12 predicted proteins | sample GuaBasSediGuay16_FD_121797 | JGI IMG/M metagenome (GOLD analysis project Ga0180301, IMG submission 121797) | Subseafloor sediment microbial communities from Guaymas Basin, Gulf of California, Mexico - Guay16, Core 4569-2, 12-15 cm | ecosystem: Environmental > Aquatic > Marine > Hydrothermal... | reverse complement strand
TCGTGTGGGTGATCACTCGTCGACCGAGGTCAAGTGTTGTGGCAACCTCAGGCACTCTCCCCCCTGCTTCGCGGGGGGGAAGCCGCCGCAGGCGGCAGGGGGGGACTGATTTGCGGCAACGATGTTGGCATTCACTGCTGTGCATCAGGAGCCCATCACCCCCCCTGTATCCCCCCCGGAAACCGGGGGGGGAGAGAATTCTACCCACACGATACAGCGAGGAACCACAAATGTTGAACAAGCAGAAGAAATGTCCTGTTCTCCAGGGGGATTAGTATTGCGAGACTCAGTAGTTCAAAACGGCGTCGGCTTCAATCAATGCCATCACGACCTTGCCCGCAGCACTGATTTCCGCCTTGTCGACCAGCATTTCAGCTGTTATTCTCCTCTCGTCGATGCAGGGACCGCAGACAAGAATCCTGCCGCCAAGTTCGATGAAAGAATCAACCAACTCTTTTAACGACGGCAGTCCACTGGCGAAGACATGTTCGTAGCAGCCTTTCGTCGCCAGGATGACGCCCACTCCCTGCAGGACAATGGTGGCTTCCACGTCTAGCGCCAGGGCGGCGTTTCCCATCACGAACGGCAGGGATGCCATCTCAGGATCTTCCGGTCCATGAGTTGCGAAAATAACGATCTTCTCGGTTTTTTCTTCGTCAGACATAATTTTCCCTTAACTCTTTTGAATTTAATTGACTGTATTATGTTTTTGGTATTTCACCTTTGGGTTACTGATCACAGTATGCTTCCACAAGGTAATCAGAAATATCCTTAACCGATAAGTTCTTGGTCTCAGCAGCAGTTCTGAGATTGACAAAACAGATGGGACACATAGTTACAGAACGATCCCCCACTGAAGCAAGTTGTTCTACCCTGTTATCGGCAATAGTACGAGCCTTAATCGGAAATAACGACTCAACCGGACCTCCACAACAATAGGTCATTTTTTTCGTATTCATCGGTTCAATAATCTGTGCGCCGGCATTTTCAAGCAATTGTCGGGGTTGATCAATTATCCCTTCGTAGCGGGCATAGACACAGGAATCATGAATAACGATATCCTGTTCAAGCTTTTTCAACGGCTTTAGATTACTTTCAGCAAGAACTTCAAGATAACTTTTTACTTCGAGTTTGTAGTCCTTTATGATCTTGGGATAAACACTTTTAAGCATATTTGTTGTATGCGGATCAACTGTGATAACCCGTTCAACATTGTGCTCCTTCAGCATACCATATACTTTATGAGCATGAGCCCTGAAAACATTATCTATACCCTCATCGTGCACCAGCGTTCCCGTGTACAACTCTTCTCCATAAAGATAACCAAAATCTACGTCAGCAACCTGGAGTAATTTAGCAATATTACGTAAGATACTGTTAAACCGTGCTCTCTCGTCAGCATTAGTCCATGTCATAAATGGCGTAATGCTGATTACCTTATTCACCGTCCGCCCTACACCATAGAAATTTCTTATCCAGGAATCTGCAAACTTGTAAGTCATTTTTTCCATCGCGATGATGGACGGCATAAGCTGGTACATCAGACCTGTGTAAACAACCGTTTTTCCTCCTGTAGTGATGTTAAGCCCTTTCGCCCAGCTTATTGATCTACTGCGAGATAATGGCAATACGCTCCCACGCTTGCTCAGATTATCTAACAGAATACCGAGAACATGCTTAATTGGAACCTCCATTGCTTAACTCCTCCCAGTTTTGAATATCTCTCGATTTATATACCAGCGAATACTCCTGATATTCTCTGCTATAGGTACTTCTTTAGGACAGGTTTCCTCGCACATTTTGCAGAGCAGGCATGAGAAAACGTTCTCGGTACCCTCAAGAACTTTGTCCTCCAGCCCTAACATAACGTGACGGAACATTCGCCTGGGGAGCAGATCAATTCCCATCGGACATAAAGCAGTGCAGGAACCGCAATTCATGCAAGCGTATGCATTAAATTCCGTAAACCCACTTATCTTTTCAACAAAGTCTGGATTAACCTTTGACATATTTACTCTCGATAATTCAGTTTTAATGCAGTCCGGTTTTACCAAAAACCGGGCTGCTTGAATTGCTTATGTGAAATAAGCTATTTCACCCTGTATTTGAAATACCCGTCATCATCGGGTTTTACGGTAGTTTCTTCTATCCTGCCGTACCGCCACATCGCCATCACCCAATACATGACTTCGTGGCTCGGACAGCCGAGAGATTCGGCGATTTCGACAATTGTTTTGGGACCATCCTGCAGGACGGCGATAATCTTATCGCTCATCACCATCTCGTCGCGTATGATTTCGGCGACACCACGTTGTATTATTTCCTCAGTCATGCCACCTCCTTAGCCAGTGCATCTATCATTGACTTGATCTGCTTGTCGGTATAGCCCTTGATTTCGATGGCATCTTCAGGACAAACCGGAACACAGACGCCACCGCCCTTGCACAATGCCGGAATGATCGTCGCAACTTTCTTGTCATCGCAAACGACCTCCTTAATGGCACCGTAAGGACAGGCTTTCTCGCATTCGCCGCACCAGGTGCACCGTTCCGGATCAACGACAGCGATGAACGGTTCGAGATCAACGTATCCCTTCATCAACAACGCGGCACACTTGGAGACCGCGCTTAACGAGGAGATCACGCTCTCAGCCAGTGTCTTGGGTCCCTGGCATGCTCCAGCGATAAGCACACCGTCAACCACCGTCTCAACCGGCTGGAGCTTGGGATGAATCTCGTTGTAGAAGCCGTCGAGCCCTATCGGAATCTTCAGCACATCGGTCAACTTGTCGTTTTTACGCGGAACCATCCCGGTAACCAGCACCACCAAGTCAACTTCAATCTCAAGCTCCTCGCCGCCGTCGAGGGCATCGTTGACACTCACTATCAGCCTGCCATCGGATTCGACGACTTCAGGAGGAGCCTCTTCATCAAACCGTACAAACAGCGACTTCTTTTTACCCGCATCTTCAAACATCACTTCGTATTTGCCGTAGGTGCGCATATCACGATAAAGGTGATACTGGTTGATGCCCGGATCAACGTCCGTCACACAGGAAGCGGTATGAACCGCCGCGGAACAGCAGTAACGGGAGCAGTACAGATTCGGATTCTCAATATCACCTTCATCCGGTTGTCTACTGCCGACGCAGTAGATGTAGGCAATGTTTTTGACCGAACGCCCATTATAGGACAACGAACCGTTCGATTTGTCCACGATCTCTTTGAACTGAGGTAAAGTGACCACGCCGTTTATCCCGTAACCGTATTCCCCTTCAACCGGATTGTAAGTGTCAAATCCCGTGGCGACTATGATGGCGCCTACCTCGAGCGAGACGGTTTCGTCGTTTTTCAGCCCGATTTTTATCGAGAAATCGCCGACATTCCCGCCCTTCTCGATCAGTTCAGCACTGGTGAACAGGGTGATTTCCTCCCGTTGTTTCACCTGATTATAGAGATATTCTATCGCCTCGCTGCCGAGCTTGTCATTGGGGAACATCCTGCCCCATTTCTTCGTCCAGCCCCCGACCTGATCGGATTTCTCGACAACAAACACCGCCAATCCCAAATCGGCCAGAGCCAACGCGGCACGCAGACCGGCTACACCCGCTCCGATCACCAGAACCTTCGGTCTGGTCTCAATGCGGATGTTCTTCAACGGTTCCGTCAGTCGTGTCCTGGCGACACCCGCCCTGACCAGCTTGATCCCTTTCTCCGTGGCGGTGTCCATATTGTCCCGGTGTGACCAGGAGCATTGCTCGCGCAAATTGACCTGTGTGTACTGGTAGGGATTCAGATCGGCGCGCTGTGCAACCGCCTTGAAGGTTTGCAGATGCAACTTCGGCGAGCACGAAGCGACGACAAGCCCGTCGAGTTTTTCTCTTTGAATATCCTCGATCATCTCCTGTTGAGTTGCGTCGGAACAGGCAAACATTACGGTCTTGGCGACGACTACTTCAGAGTCATCCCTGACGGCATCCTTCACCCGCTCCACGTCTACATAGTCGGATATGTTACCGCCGCAATGACAGACGTATACGCCAATTCTACGTTTACTCATCAGTCTGCCTTCAGTTGATGAATATATCCCGCAGCCTGTGTCGCCGCTGCGCCGGCATGGAGGATTGAATCGGGAATGTCCCGCGAACCGGACGTTGTTCCGGCGACGAACACTCCCTCGATGCTCGTCCTCGTCGGATCAATATCTTCATTGATCTCCCTGACGTAGGAGTAAGCGTCAGCCTCCAGACGGTCACCGTTGCGGAACAGGTTAAGCGCGTCCATGTTCGGCAGAAGCCCTACGGACAGCACCACCAGGTCATGTTCCATCTGCTGGGGTCCCGCACCGCCGTCAATGTCTTCATAGAACAGTGTCAAATTGCCGTTCTCGGCCGGTTCGATCTTCGCCACCCTTCCCTTGATGAAATAGACACCCATACCCTTAGCCTGCTGATAGAACTCCTCGTATCCCTTGCCGAAGGCTCTGATGTCTATGTAATAGATGGTTATATCAGCCAGAGGCAGCGCCCCCATTATGAGCTGCGCCTGTTTGATCGAATACATGCAGCAGACCCGCGAGCAGAGCGGGTTGTCAATCGTATAATCGCGCGAACCGGTACACAGCACAAACGCAATGTTATCCGGTGCTTTACCGTCGGAGGGTCTGAGGGTTCGGTTGAACGGTCTTGTCGGCGCCACCAGCCTGTCCATCTGCATTGCGGTGATGACATTGGGATATTTGCCAAAGCCATAGGTGGTCTTCAAGTGAGCGTCGAACAACTTGAAACCGGTGGATATAATCACCGACTTTACCTCAACGGCCAACTCTTCGGGCTCCATGTTCAAATGGATTGCGTCAGCGGGACAGGCTTTAAGGCATTCACCGCACTCAGAACATCCTCCGCAATCAAGACAGCGATTGGCGCTGTAACGCGCCTCCTCTTCGGTCATACAGGCTTCGACTTCCGCCGATGTTTTGACCCGCTCCTGTGGGGACAGTTCCTTTACAATAACCGGTTCGCGGTGAGATATCCTTCCACGGCTGATGACTTCATCCTTCCCCGCCGCCGGAAGACGGGTGTCGAAGGTGATGCCTTCCAGCGATTCACCACGCAGATACCGATTGATATAAAACGCCGCCCGCTTCCCCTGACCGATGGCTTCTACGATCGATGCCGGACCGGTGACCGCGTCTCCTCCGGCAAAGACTGACGACATTGGTGTTTCCAACGTTTCCGGGTTCACCTTGAACGTCTCATCGCGGTTGACTTCAAGCTCACCCTTGAACGATCCGGTGCTGGGTTTCAACCCGATGGCAAGAACGACCAAATCCGCATTAACAGTGTGTTCGGAGCCTTCAACCGGAACCGGTCGCCGCCTGCCGCTGTCATCCGGCTCACCCAGCTTCATCGTCAATACTTCAACCTTCGTCAGCCGACCGGCTTCACTGATGAAACGTTTTGGGGCCTGGAGTATCTTCAGCTCCACACCCTCGTCTATTGCCGCTTGTATCTCCCATTCGTGAGCCGGCATCTCATTCCTCGTACGACGATAGAGGATGATTACCTTCCCGGCTTTCATACGCAGCGCCAGTCGAGCCGGATCGATGGCGGAGTTACCTCCACCGATAACTACAACTGTCTTACCCGACAGGTCGATCATACTGCCTGAATTCGCCTGCGAGAGGAATCCCATGCAGTCCATAACGCCTTCAGTCTCCTCGCCGGGGATCGACATTTTCCAGGTCTTGTATGTTCCCGTTGCCAGAAAGACGGCGTCATAGCCTCTTTCCTTTAGTGATTTAATTGAAGATATGTCAGCATTGGTTTCGATCTGTACGCCGAGGGCGGTTATGTTCCTGATATCCCTGTCGACAATGTCCTTCGGCAGACGATAAGCGGGGATGGCGTATCGCAGCATACCGCCTGGCTCGGCTGCCCTCTCGAATATCTTGACGCGATATCCTCTCCGCGCCAGGTGATAGGCGGCGGAAAGCCCCGCGGGACCTGAACCTACAACGGCGACCCTCTTGTCGAGCACTGTTTCCGGAGGACCGTATTCGGGCTCCGGATGTGCCTTGTAATAGCGATCGACCATGAACCGCTTTATTCCCCTGATCGAAACCGCTCCCTCCAGTTTACCCCTGGTGCATTCACTTTCACAGGGCGCATAACAGGCGCGGGAAAGGCAGCCTGGAAGAGGAGCGTCTTCCATGTGCAGGTGAAAGGCTTCGTTATATTTTCCGCTTCTTACCAGAGAAACATAACCATGCGCTTTAACGCCCGCAGGACAACTGTTCGAACAGGGTGACTGACCGCGGCGATTGATCACCGCCTTTTTGGGAACCGCCTGCGGGAACGGGATGTAAGCCGCCCGATGGGCGACCATGTCGAAATTGAATCTGTCAGGAATCGCCACGGTGCAGGCCGACTCGCACTCACCGCATCCCGTACAGGCGCTGTTGTCAACAAACGTTGATTTATGATCGATTTTCGCCCTGAAGGTGCCGTCGCTTTTCCTGGCGATATCTACAATTTCACTGTTCGTCGAGACGGTGACGTTCGGATGGTGAACTGTGGCGGCCATTTTGGGTGTGGAGATGCAACTCGCACAATCGAGGGTGGGGAAGACCTTGCTGAGCAGGACCATCTTCCCACCGATACTGGGTTCTTTCTCCACCAGCAGCACCTTTTTCCCCATATCGCCAAGTGTCAGTGCGGATTCCATCCCGGCAATCCCTCCACCGACGATGAGAACGTCATAATTCATTCTTGATCTCTGGAGATATGACTGAGTAATTGAGAGAAGGAGTCGATGTGCGAGACGAATGATTCGGCACACACCGAGCAGATCGCCGCCATCTTCAACCGCCTCGGATCGTAACCGTGATCCTCGATCAACTTCTGTGCCTTGCCGACCACTTCACCCGTCCTGTCCGTACAGTCGGACACATATGCGCAATCGGTACCGTCCGCGGCGATGAAAACGCCGTCAAACCCGGCTTCAAGCGCGTAAAGCACCCATTCCGGTTTGATGCCGCTGGAGCACGGCACCGGAACCACGACCACCGATTCCGGATAGTGCATGTGTGCGCTGCCGGCAAGATCAATGCCGGGATCCGATATATTATTGGTGGAAAATGTGAGGATTTTGGGCGATTTACCAACTGCATCGCCGTCTTTCATCGAGAGCCCCGGCGTATGAACAGTCGCCAGTAACCCGCCTCCTCGATATTCCCCAGGTATTCATGTTTAACCTTTTTCGCCCACAGAGGAATATCATCGTTTGTGCCGGCATCCGAGGAGAGAACCTCCAGAATGCCACCGTTCTTGGGAACTTTAGCCATGGCTCGCTTTGCTTCCAGAAGGGGTCCGGGGCAGGCGGTACCGCGAGCGTCAACCGATTTGTCAACTTTCAATGCCTTGAGCTCTTGTTCGTTCATTGTTGGATCTCCAAATTGGTTTGAACTGTATTACCTGATGATATTGTTAGTATTTTCACAAACCCATACAAAAAAATATAGGCTTCGTAAGGTTCAGATGCAGCAGCAGTCCCATGTCCTATTGATCAGATACTGCTGCTGCACCGACCGCGTTAAGGGCTGCACACCCGGCCTGTTCACCATCTGACTGGATTAACCGCCACGGGTAAATAGCACCTTGTCACAGGTCCAGCACGCCTGGTCTTTGAGGGGCCTGTTGGGGTCGATATCCTTGTCGCAGAGATACATAATCCCGTCATCGTCCACATAGACCTTCATCGGCCTGGCGCTGGGATGATAAACCCCGTTTCCCAGCTTTACATCCTCTTTTGTCGTTTCCATCTTGACCTCTTCTTGAAATAGGTTAAAAATCAGGTGTCGATGATTCAGCATTCCGCGCAACAGGGAACGCTATAATCCCGACAAGGGCGGATTACCTCCAGTGGGCTCCGAAGCGAACAGATCAACCATCAGTTGATTGAAATCAGCGCGCTTCGCTTCTATGATCATGCAGTTATTATGAACCACATAGAGGGCATACTTACCACCCCACACCATCCAACCGGCCATCGGCGTCCATTCCAGCCCGGTCAACTGACCGAGGGTTCGCGTTGTAGCGTCAAAGTTCTTAGTATGTTCTGCATTCATTCTGGCAATCTGCCCACGCACCTTGTCGGGAATATCCCCCATCTTGCGGACGATCTTTCCTTCCGAGTCAAATTGTCCCACCGCCACAACCCCCGGAATCTTCATTAACCTGTCGAGACCGATCATCTTCCCTCCTTGTCTGCTCTACCCTTCTCTGGCCGAAGATAATGCAAGTGATGTGCCAGAAATTATATTGCACATCCGGACTTACGCTAAGTCGTGATGTTTAAGGAAATACAAGTTGTAAAGTGGGAATGGGTCAGGGTGTGGTATGTCTATTTATTGGAAGTATTTTGCATATCTGCATAATTATCTCTTCCAATCGTGCAAAATTGCAATTATTCGGCGACATTTGACGGCTTGCTTTTGGAGCGGGGGATTTTAAGTCCTAATCTCTTTATTTTGCGGTACAAGGTCGACAGGTTTATCCCCAATTCACGTGCCGTGTCCCGACGGCTCCAGTTGTTACGCTTCAGCGCTGCGATCAAGAACAGGGCTTCCACCTCCTCGAAAGTGCTGGCGATCTCTACTGCGGGAATTGGACGTGTTTTATGCAGGTAGGCAGGCAGATGTTCTGGTCGGATAACTCCACCCGGACAGATAACAAAAGAATGTTCTATTATGTTCTCCAGCTCTCGAATGTTACCGGGATAGGTATGGTTCATCAAAATGCTCATGGCTGAAGGGATCACTCCGGAAATATCCTTGTTAAGCAGGTGGTTGAATTTACCTATGAAGTGATCGATTAGAAACGGAATATCGGACCGCCGGTCTCTGAGGGGGGGGATTTTAATTCCTATGACGTTAAGGCGATAGTAAAGATCCTTCCGAAACTGCCCCGCATCCATCAGTTCAACCAGGTTCCGATTGGTCGCGGCTATGACACGGACATCGGCTTTCTCCGATCTGGTGCTCCCCAAAGGTTCATAAACGTGGTCTTGCAGAACCCGCAACAGTTTAACTTGTAGAGCCGGGGATAAGTCGCCTATCTCATCCAGGAATATGGTTCCCCCTTCTGCAAGGGCGAAGCGTCCCAGTTTGTCTTTCTTGGCATCAGTAAAAGCACCTGCTTTATAACCGAAGAGTTCAGATTCAAGTAAGGTATCCGGGAGCGCACCACAGTTGACAGTTACCATCGATTTCTCTCGCCTCTGGCTGAGATGATGAATTGCTCTGGCCACTAACTCCTTGCCGGTTCCACTTTCACCCTCGATGAGAACGGTCGATTCGCTCCGGGCGATGGTCGGTAGCAACTTGAATAAATCCGCCATCGGTTCACTGCGGCCGATCATATCGGCGAACGTGTAACTGTTTTCCATCATCTTACGGAGCGTTTCCACCTGCGTAAGATCTCTGAATGTTTCCACACCTCCGATGACGCTCCCACGTCTATCTCTACGCAGTGCTGTCGAGACACTTATCGGGACGCGCCTGCCGTCGCTATGGGTTGTGCAGACGTATTTGTTTATCACCGGCTTCCCGGTCTTGAAGGTCTGTCGCAGGGGGCACTCCTTTTCGCAGATGTCCGTTCGAAAGACTTCCCAACAATGACGACCGATTGCATTTTCCCTTTGGGAGCCCGTGATCCTTTCTGCTGCTTTATTGAAAAAAGTGATACGCATCTCCAGGTCGACGGCAAGAACACCGTCCGAAATGCTGTCTACGATGGTCCTCAGTTCTTCGACCATCAATTCCTTTTTATACATGATTTTGTCTTTCATCTCCGGATATTGCTGGTAATCGGCGAGCAAAAGGTACCCGCCTCGGCGCGCAAAATGAGCCCACCTTGGGTCAAATATAACCCACCATTATGGCGGGGTCAAGTGATTGAGATTCTCTAGCGTGAGTTTCCTACTTATCCTTCCCAAGGGGTTGATTTCGCCCTTAATTTGAGGACTTTGATTGTAGTTGGTAATTCCTTGTTCTTTGATATTTAAAGTGTTACCTCACACACAAAAGAAAACCTGAGCCTTTCTGAATGCTCGAAGAAGCGTATTACCCTACTATTTGCACTGATTATTTTCAGTAACTGACGAAATACCCAGCATAACACTTGGAATTCTCTGAATAATGTATTACCATACACTGTAGCGTAATCCCTAAAATTCGGAGAATGATATGCCATCCATCATTAAAAAAGTCAAAAAGGGTAAACCTTACTACTACGCCGTCGAATCGGCTCGGGTCGACGGGAAACCACGCATCGTCAATCAGGTGTACCTGGGCTCCCCACAACGAATCATGAAAAACGCCCAAGCCGGTGAACCGCCCGAACCCAAAGAAGCCATCCTCTACCAGTACGGCGGCGTGGAAACACTGTGGCATATTACCCAACAACTGGGGCTGATCGACATTATCAACCGACACGCCCCTAAACGAAACCAAGGTCCTTCCATCGGACATTACATGACGCTGGCTGCCATCAATCGTGCCCTGAAGCCTAACCCGGACAAGCCGGAACCAAAAAGGGTTTGAAAGTTGACAAGTACCAAGTAACAAGTGTGAAAGTTAAAAAGTTTGAAAGTTCCAAAGTATCTTATCCGACCAATCTAAACCAAACAGATTATTGTAAAGAGTCCGTTGAATTACTATCTTATCCCAAAGTGTCATTGAGAAAAGGTAACAATAGATGGAACTTTTA
>Ga0180301_10004487_pt1 | contig 10771 bp, 15 predicted proteins | sample GuaBasSediGuay16_FD_121797 | JGI IMG/M metagenome (GOLD analysis project Ga0180301, IMG submission 121797) | Subseafloor sediment microbial communities from Guaymas Basin, Gulf of California, Mexico - Guay16, Core 4569-2, 12-15 cm | ecosystem: Environmental > Aquatic > Marine > Hydrothermal... | reverse complement strand
GTGGTATACCCTATATGTTTTTTAGTTTAAAAAACCCTGATGAAAACAAGATGGAGTTACAAACGCTGGAAAAGAACAATATAGAAATAGTTGTAGATGAAGTAGTAAAAATAGATAGAACTATTAAAACTATCGAGACTAAAAATAACAACAGGTATGGTTATGAAAAACTGATAATAGCTACAGGTTCTAACCCAGTGATCCCACCAATACCTGGTATAGATAAAAAAGGAGTTTACCCGATTTATAAAGATATAAACTATCTTAAAAAAACGGTATCTGAAATTAAAAACCAGAGAGATATATTGATAGTTGGTGGAGGATTCATTGGAGTGGAACTTGCTGATGAAATTTCAAAGATAGAAGGTTTAAATGTATATTTGGTTGAGATTCTTCCTCATCTACTCGCGAATTCTTTTGATGAGGAATTCTCCATGTTGGTTGAAGAAAAACTAAGGAATAAAGGCGTTAATATTTTAACAAATACAAAAGTGACTGAGTTCCTTGGGAGAGAGAAAGTAGAGGCTGTCAGATTTGGAGATGGTAAGGAAATAAAGGTAGATGCTGTTGTTTTAGGTATAGGTGCTGTTCCAAATACAAAATTAGCAACAGATGCAGGTTTGGATTTAGGAAAAGGTAAAGGTATCTGGGTAGATGAATACATGCGCACCGTTGACCCGGATATTTTTGCTGTTGGAGACTGCGCTGGGAAGAGAGATTTTTACACTCGTAAGGATGCCCCTGTACTGCTTGCATCCATAGCTACAGCAGAAGCAAGGATAGCAGGGTCAAATCTTTATCAATTGAAAGTGGTCCGTGAAAATAAAGGGACAATAGCGATTTATTCAACCTATGTAGATGGTTTGGTCCTTGGCTCTGCAGGTCTCACCGAGAAGAATGCCAAAAGAGAACGTTTTGAGATTATAACAGGTGTTTTTGAAGGAGTTGACAAACATCCATCGACTTTACCGGGTGCGAATAAAATAAAAATAAAGTTGATTTTTTCAAAACATTCTGGTATTATATTAGGTGGACAAGTAGCTGGAGGAATATCCTGTGGGGAGCTTATAAACCTTATAGGTGTTGCGATTCAGAAGAGGATGTCTTTTACAGAACTTGAAACCCTTCAGATGGCGACACATCCGTATCTAACTAGTGCACCTACTATGTATCCTGTAGTGAGAGCGGCTCAAGATGCAGCTATAAAGGTTCAGATCACATGAAAGAGTTTGTTGTGATAAGTGGTAAAGGCGGTACGGGTAAAACTTCTATTACCGCTGCTTTTGCATCTCTTGCAGAGAATGCAGTGTTTGCTGATTGTGATGTTGATGCTGCTGATCTCCATTTGATTCTTAAACCAAAGGTTAAAAAAACCATGTCTTTCCATGGGTTGAAGATAGCATCTATTGATAAAGATAAATGTATAGATTGTAAAAAATGTTATAATCATTGCAAGTTTGAGGCGATTGATGAAGAAATAAATTTTATTAAAGAAAGATGCGAGGGGTGTAGTGTATGCGCGTATGTATGTCCTGTTAAAGCAATAGAGATGGTAGATAGAGACTCAGGTTTCGCCTATATTTCTGAAACTCGTTTTGGACCTATGTCACATGCTGTTTTAAATACAGCTGAAGAAGCATCTGGTAAACTTGTCACACTTGTTAGAGAGAATGCAAAGAAACTCGCTGAAAAAGAAAAAAAAGATCTTATAATTATTGATGGCCCCCCAGGCATAGGATGCCCCGTGATTTCTTCGATCGCTGGTGTAGATCTCGTGTTAATTGTTACTGAACCAACGCTTTCAGCTATCCATGATCTACAGAGAACACTGGATGTTACAAATCATTTTAAAACACCTGCTGTCGTCTGCATTAATAAACATGATATCAATTTAGAAAACACAAAGAAAATAGAGGAATACTGTAACAAACAGGGTATAAACCTGATAGGTAAACTCCCATATGATACCATGGTGACAAAGGCGATGATTCATGAAAAAAGCATAATAGAACTCTCAAAGGAAAACCCTGTATCGAGAGGTATTATTGAGATGTGGGATGAGATAAAGAGGAGGTTATCTGTATGAACACGGATGAAGACTTTGATCAAATGGTGAAAGATCTTCAAAGACGTATAGATCAAGAGGAAGAGCTGATTTATTCCAAAATAGTTATACGGGAATATAAAAATCCAGACAAATTTGGAACTCTGCAGAATCCTGACGCTGTAGGTGAAATAACAGGATCATGTGGTGACACTATGAAAATAAGTATAAAAGTCTCTGATGACAAGATTACAACTGCGCGTTTCTGGACTGACGGCTGTGGTGCAACTGTTGCCAGTGGAAACATGCTTCTAAAAATGGCTGTAGGTAAAACCTTAGACGAAGCCTTTAATATATCTATTAAAGAATTAATTAAAGCATTAGATGGTCTACCAAAGGAACATCATCATTGTGCGGTACTCGCAGTTGATACACTACGTAAAACTATAAAGAATTACCGAGAAAAAAATTTATTTAAGAAAAAGAAAACATAAGGTGATATGTATTGAAACATGTACATTATACAGAAGTTGAGTTAGAAACACCAGAGGAAGAAGGAGCTAAAGATGTAAAACTACGTTGGCTTATTTCTAAAAAAGACAATGCAAACAATTTCGCTATGCGTCTTTTTGAAGTAAAACCAGGTGGGTACACGCCTCTTCATCAACATGACTGGGAACATGAAGTATTTATTTTAGAAGGAGAGGGTGTAGCTAAAAACAAGGAATCAGAAGAACCGTTTAAATCAGGGGATGTGTTTTTTATACCACCTATGGAATGGCATCAATTCGTAAACACAGGTGAAAAAACATTAAAGTTTCTATGTTTAATACCTTATAAAAAATAAATTGGTGTTACGGTGGGTTTTAAATTTTTTAAACAAAGAACATCTTCACATGATAAAAAAAACATCCATGATGTTAAATGGCCGGGTTATGTAGTTACTCTGACTGATAAAAACTTTGATGATTTCATTAGAGAATACCCTCTTTCATTAGTGGATTTCTGGGCTCCTTGGTGTGGACCATGTAAAGCTATGGCGCCAAGGTTGAGAAGACTGTCGCAGGTTTATAAAGAGAAACTAGCAGTTGGACGGCTTAATACTCAAGAGTACGAAAAAATTGCTAAACAGTATAAAATCATGAGTATACCTAATCTGATTTTCTTCAGTTATGGTAAAAAAATATTGAATGTTACTGGTGCAAGATCTGTTGGTGATTTAAAGGATACTATTAACAGGCTTTTAAAAAAAATAGTTTAAAACCCTAAAACGAGAAAAAAAATAACATGGGAGGTTGATAGAAAATAAAATTGACTATAGTTTATGACAACACGGTTTATAAAAAAGATACAAATCTCAGATCTGATTGGGGTTTTTCATGCTTAGTAGAAACAGGTGAGGAAAACATTCTGTTTGATACTGGAGCAAATGGAGAAATACTGCTTAATAATATGAAAAACCTAGGGATTAACCCAAAAGAAATTGATAAAATAGTGATATCTCATGAACACTGGGATCACAAAGGAGGATTAGATTTGCTTTTACCTCTTCTTACTGGTAATGTAAAGGTTTATCGATTGGAACAACAAAACCTTGATAGAAGAGTAGAGTTTGTTTTTGTTTCAACTACTCGTGAAATCACTGAAAGGGTTTATACTACAGGTAGACTTAGAGGTGTAGTAGATGAACAATCATTGGTTCTCAGAGGAGAAACTGGTTGGTATGTTCTCGTTGGTTGTTCTCATCCAGGTGTTGAACAAATTTTAGATGCTGCAAAACAGTATGGTAGGATCAAAGGATTAATCGGTGGTTTACATGGTTTTAATAACTTTTCAATTCTAGGAGATTTAGATCTTATATGTCCTTGTCATTGTACCAGATATAAAAAAGAAATAAAAGAACTCTATCCTAAAACATATGTTGAAGGTGGCGTTGGGAAAATAATCGAAATTTGAATAATAGCATCATAAAATATAGTATACAAAGTAAAACTTTGGTTTTTTTTCTATGATGATAACAAAAAATAATTTTAACAATTATTCTTAGATGGAATCTAAATGAACAACAAGAAATCAGTCTATGCAATCTTTATTTGACATGCTTTTTTCTTAGCTATCACACTGTCAATGATTGATTTTAATATAGTTTTTTCCATCTTTAATTTCGTCATTGACCCATTCGAAGATTATTTTTGGTGCAATCTACTCGGTTATGTTCGGTGTCCCACTTATTTTTAATGTAGCGTTTGGTCATTCTCTTTCTTCAAAACGTTTTAAGAAAAAAATTTTCTTTTTGGGATAAATCTTAGAGCTCTTTTGTCCTAGCGCACCATGGACAGCCATCTGAAGTATAAATTGTAACACCTGAACCACCACCGAAACTCTCTTTTTTATAAAGTGATTTTGCACTTAAAACTTCATCTGTCCGCAACATCATTAGAATAGATTCCTTCATCCTTTGAAGTTCTGAAAGAAAGATTCCTGCAGGAACACCGGTGACAGTTATAAAAGGAGAAGTAGTTGTTGGTTTTGACGAAGCGAGATTGAAATACGCTTATCTAAGGTACAAATTAGTTAATGGAAAAGCAAAACTGTGACGACGACATTTATGTATAAACCATCAACTTTTTGTATAACTTCTTGTTATCAGATGGCGGAATAATAAAATTTGTATAAGTGATTACCTTGGCAAAAGAATCGAAGAAAAAGGTAATGAGGAAACTCATAAAAGCGATATGGATATTCAACTGGTTCAACTCTTGTGGATTTTGTGAACTTGTCCCTTTAGTTGGATCAAGATGGGATATGGAACGATTTGGAATAATAGTCACTGGAACTCCCCGTCATGCTGATGTTTTATTTATAGCTGGATATCAAACTATTAAATCAATCAAGAGAGCACAAAGAATATACGAGCAGATGGCAGATCCAAAAGTAGTGATTGCTTTAGGGTCATGTACTATGACTGGAGGTATGTACTGGGATTCTTACAATACAATTAAAAGATTAGAGGATTATCTACCGATTACAATGTACATTCCAGGGTGCCCTCCTCGCCCTGAGGCTGTATTTGAAGCAGTAGGTAAAATTTTCAATCATGTGAAAGAGATGGAAGATTAAAATGTCTAAAGAAAAAGAGATTCTAGATGATTTTTCATCAAAATTTGATGTTAAGGTTAAAACTCAGCGAGATAGAAGAGCATGGGTGTCCATAAAGAAAACAGACTTGTTGGATATATCTGCCTGGTTAAAAGAGCAAGGATTTACACATCTATCTTCTCTATCTGTAACTGACTGGATAGATGACGATAAATATGAACTTACGTATCATCTGTGGTCATATAAGGATAATATCCTTATTACATTGAAAACAAAAATTAACAGAAAGAATCCTGTAATTAAATCTGTAAGCTCAGTATGGGGAGAAAATGCTCAGATTCATGAACGTGAAATGCACGAACTTTTTGGTGTAAAATTTGAAGGAAACAACGATTTATCTCCTCTTTTCTTAGAAGACTGGAAGGGTGTCCCTCCTTTCAAGAAAGATTTTGATTGGAGAAAATATGTCAGAGAGGAATTCTACGATAAAAATAATGAGAGGGAGTCTGGGTACTATGATTAATCAGATTGAAGAACTTACTGATAGTGAGTATGATTTATATTTTGGTCCGGCACATCCAGGGTCTGGTAATTTTTCAGTAAAATTGAAGGTAGATGGAGAGAAAATAATATCTGCTAGAGCCGATCCTGGTTATCTCCATAGAGGATTCGAGAAGCTAATGGAATACAGGCTTCCTATACAGAATGCAGTTTTATCTGACAGAATTTGTATTCTAGAGCCGCTCAACTGGAATTTAGTACATGCTGAGGCAGTAGATGAACTCATGGGTATTGAAGTACCTTCTAGAGCGAAATATATAAGAGTATTGATGGCTGAGTTGTCTAGGATTCAGTCTCATATTATTTGGTATGGTGTATTCTCAATAGGTTTAGGATTTGATACTGGGTTTAAAATGGCTTTTGGGTATAGAGATTATATATTAGATATATTTGAGCTGATAACTGGAGGAAGGGTATACCCTGCAGGATATATATGCCCCGGTGGTGTAAGGAGGGATATACCGAAAAGTGCTCAAGATAAGATATTAAAGGTTTTAGATAAGATAAATGAAATGATTAAACTAGAGAAACTTGAGAATCCATCTCTACGCTCTAGAACAGAAGGTGTCGGTGTTTTATCAATAAACGATGCAATCCGGTTAGGAGCAACTGGTCCAGTACTAAGAGCAAGTGGCATGCAGACAGATGTGAGAAAGGATGATCCATATGAAATATATGATGAACTTGATTTTGAAATTCCTGTAAGAAAAGAGGGAGACGCCTATGCACGTTATCTGATCGGTATAGAAGAGATCAAAGAATCGATAAAAATAATAAAACAGGTTTTATCTAGATTACCAGATGGTGATTTTATAGATCCATCTTTTAAAAAACCTAAACTTTCTGCTAAGATACCGCAAGGGGAAGTGTACATTCGTAATGAAATTGCAAGAGGAGAAGCTGGTGTATACATGGTTAGTAATGGTGGTAATACGCCATATAGATGCAAAATACGTGGGCCTAGTTTTCTGCATATGATACCTGTACTTGAATACTTGTTGAAAGGAGCGCAAATAGCTGATGTACCTGCTATATACTGGAGCTTAAATATATGTCCTGCTGATATGGATAGATGATAAAAATGAAAATAGGAATTCTGATACAATTGCTGAAAAACCTTTTTTCGAAGTCAATGACCGTTAAATTCCCGCATGAGTCCATCCCCATACCAGATGGTTACAGGGGAGAACATGATTACGATATAAACAAGTGCATAAGTTGCGGTTTGTGTGCTAAGATATGCCCAAATAGGGCGATAGAGATGGTAGAGGCATCTGAAGAATATAGAGAGCAATACCAGAAAACATATCCAAAGATAGATCTTGGAAAATGTTGTTTCTGTAGGCTTTGTGAAGATATATGCCCTAAAGAAGCGATTAAATTAACAAAAAATTTTTTCCTTTCAACTTTTGACCCGTCTACCGTCATTAAATATCCTATGCCAAAAAACGAAGTATAATAGGGATCATATATGATAAATTACGATTCCTCTTTCATATAGTTATTATGAGTAAATTAACTAAAAAAACCTCAATGTAGACAAGGTATAAAATGAAATAATATACAAAAAAAATAAAAAAGAAAAGGTGATGATAAAAAGGATAGATGTTTCCAAATGGAAAGAAGAAATATTATATGAGCGTGAACAAAAATATTTTCTTTAAAGAACATATGCAGTCACCTATACCGTTTAGATATCGACAGCAGTTTGAAGGATTACAATATTATCCACCTAACTCAAACAAACTTATACTCATTTATAGTTAGTTTTTTTATTTGTTAAAATACTATAATATTATCTACTGTATTTCATCCTTTTGATAATATGGTTTTATGTTTTATTGAAACAATTTCTTGTTTATTACAATAGCAAGAAAGAAAAGATAAATAGATAAAAATAAATTAGTGATTCTATTGTTTTAACAAAAAACTGGAGATATTATATCTTATAGACATGGGTAGATTTAGGGAGTTTATAAATGCCGAAAATTGAATCTTTTGAAAAATATAGTAAAGAGTATGATGAATGGTTTATTAGGAATAAGACTATTTATTTAGCTGAACTCAAAGTTATAAAAAGTTTGATCCCCCGTGGAAAAACTGGTGTTGAAATTGGTGTTGGAACTGGTAGATTTGCTTTACCCCTTGGTATAAAAGTTGGTGTTGAACCTTCTAAAAAAATGGTTGAAATAGCGAGAGATCGTGGTGTACAAGTCTATAAAGCAGTAGCAGAGGAACTACCTTTTAATAGTGAAACATTTGATTTTGCTCTCATGGTGACAACAATTTGTTTTGTTGATGATTTACTTAAATCTTTTAACGAGATACATAGGGTTTTGAAACCTAATGGTTTCATTGTTGTTGGTTTTGTTGACAAGGAGAGTAAGCTAGGGAGAGAATATCAATTAAAAAAAGAAAATAGTAAGTTTTATGGTAACGCTACTTTTTACTCTACTGAAGAAGTTATTTCTTTTCTTAAAAAATCTTATTTTGACGTTGATGTGATTAAGCAAACAGTGTTTTCTGAAAAAGAAAAAATAGACATAGTTGAAGAAGGTTATGGTGAGGGGGGTTTTGTTGTGATAAAAGCTTTAAAAAAGAAGAATATCGTGGAGGCGAAGTAGTGATTGTTTTTGGACCAGTTCCATCAAGAAGACTTGGTAGAAGTCTTGGTATAAACAATATCCCACCGAAGATATGTAGCTATTCATGTGTTTATTGTCAACTTGGTAGAACAATAAATATGAGGATTAAACGAGAAGGATTTTACAAACCAGAGGTTTTGTTGGAAGAAGTTAAAAATAAGTTGAAAGAAGTTGAAAAAAATGAGAAACAAGTAGATTATTTAACTTTTGTTCCTGATGGTGAACCAACTCTTGATATCAACCTTGGTAAAGAGATAAAAGAACTTAAAAGACTTGGTGTAAAAGTAGCTGTTATAACTAACGCCTCTCTACTATGGATGGAGACTGTAAGGAATGATCTAAAAAATGCTGATTATGTTTCTGTTAAAATCGACACAGTAGATGAAAAAATTTGGAAAAAAGTAAACAGACCATATCCTTTTTTAAAACTCGATGAAGTGAAAAAAGGTATTGTTAAATTTAGAGAGATGTTCTCTGGTATATTCTGCACTGAGACTATGTTGATGAAAAAGTTAAATGATAATGAAAAGAATATAAGAGAAAACGCGGTTTTTATTTCAAAGTTGTCTCCAGATAAAAGCTATATTTCTATACCGATTAGGCCACCTGCTGAAAAATGGGTTAGTACACCTGATGAAGAAACTATTAACATAGCGTATCATATTTTTAGAGAAAATAATCTAAATGTTGAGTATCTTATTGGTTATGAGGGTAACGAGTTTGTATCAACTGGTGACATTGAAAAGGATATACTTAGTATTGCATCTGTTCATCCGATTAGAGAAGAAGGTATGCAGAGTTTGTTGAAAAAAACAAACAATAGCTGGGATGTAGTTGAAACTCTTAAAAATGAGAAAAAAATTGTGGAGGTAAAATATAAGGGTAAAAGATTTTACATACGTAATCTTTCTAAAAGAGAATAAAAAAAAGTATACAAGGTGGTTGTTTGTGGAGGTAATAATAAAACAAGTTGAAGGTTTAACATTTGTTGCAAAAGGCGATAGTAACCATTGGGTGGCAATTGATGGACCTACGGAGTTTTTTGGATCAGAAGCAGGAACTAGACCTATGGAGTTGTTACTCATAGCACTAGGTAGTTGCACTGCGAGTGATGTCGCTGCGATTCTTCAAAAAAAACGTGCGAAACTGGAGAAGTTCGAAGTTAGAATACAGGGTGACCGAGAAGATGTGCATCCTAAAGTGTTTACAAAGATTCATATCAACTATGTTTTCACAGGTAAAGAATTAAAGGAGGAGGATGTAAAAAGAGCGATAGAGCTTTCTCAAGAGAAGTATTGTCCTATATCTACGATGTTGAAAAAAACTGTACATTTAACATATTCATATGAAATCATTTAAAAGATGAACAGGAGGGTTTTAATTTAGAAAACACTAAAATGAAAAATAGGGATAGACGAGAACGTGTTGCAGTTGCTTTTTATAAAGCATTAAAGAATTTTGGAACAGCACTCCCTATATTACTTGGTGTGGTTTTACTCATAGGTTTATTTAAAACATATGTTACAATAGACATGATAACCTATGTTTTCACAGGTGAACCATTTAGAGATACACTAATAGGCTCCATACTAGGTAGCATCCTTACAGGTAACCCTATCACCAGTTATATAATAGGTGGAGAGTTGTTAAAAGATGGTGTAAGTCTATCAGCTGTCACTGCGTTTATAGTAGCATGGGTTACTGTAGGAGTGACTCAGCTTCCTGCTGAGGCGTTATTCCTTGGGAAAAAATTCGCTCTCACAAGGAACCTACTAAGTTTTATTTTTGCTATAATAGTAAGCATTGCAACAGTTTTAACATTGGAGGTGATCACCTGAAAAAAAACAACAGAGCCGAAAAAATGGGTGATAAAACATTACTATATGGTTTTTATTTCCTATTTTTTGTCATAATATTATACCTGTTACTGTTTTTATTGAACCCGGATAAAATATATAAGTCCATACATGTGGTCCGGAATATAGTTATTCAACTTTTACCAGTGATATTCTTGGTTATATTTCTCATGGGTGTTTCAAACTATTTTTTAAAACCAAAAACTGTGATGAAACATTTAGGTGAAAAATCAGGTGTTCGAGGATGGATAATAGCGGTCTCCTTTGGCATACTTAGTCATGGTTCAATGTATCTCTGGTATCCTTTGATGAAGGATTTACGTGAGCATGGTATGAGAACAGGTTTAATAGCGGTGTTTCTCTACAATAGAGCAGTAAAAATACCATTACTTCCTCTAATGATATACTATTTTGGAATAGTCTTCGTAATAATATTAACTATATACATGATTCTCACGTCACTCGTGATTGGGAAAACCATAGAAATGATAATTAAAACACCCTCTTAATATACCAAGACACAAAAAAAATTTAGAATAAAAAAAAATTGGTGGTGAAAAAAACAG
>Ga0180301_10004486_pt1 | contig 10774 bp, 13 predicted proteins | sample GuaBasSediGuay16_FD_121797 | JGI IMG/M metagenome (GOLD analysis project Ga0180301, IMG submission 121797) | Subseafloor sediment microbial communities from Guaymas Basin, Gulf of California, Mexico - Guay16, Core 4569-2, 12-15 cm | ecosystem: Environmental > Aquatic > Marine > Hydrothermal... | reverse complement strand
GGTTTGAGGGCCTCATGGCCCCGCCGGCCTGCCTCCGCTCTCTGTTATTACATGACCTTCATACATATATAAAAGTTTCCGCAGTTTCTCCGTAAAATCTCCATTAAAATGGATTATTTTATGGAGGCTTGGTGGAGACATGCGGCGCGGGAGAGGTTACTACATAATCTTTCATTCATATAATTAATAAGGAACATAATATAATATAACGTGGCGATCCGTCTTCGCTCGTTCGGCTGATAGGCTAACGCTATCCGGCTATGGATATGGGGTTATGGTGTTCGGCTGATGCGTTATATGGTCTTTGTCGTTTATCGAACGGTTCGATTATTGTCATGTCTACTACATAACGTTCATTCATATAATAAATAATAGGAACATAATATATGGAATCTATCATGATAGGAGTCCGATAAGAGCCATTATCGGACACGTCTCTGAGGCCTAGAAACCGGAAATTCCGCGCCTTCCGATACCTTTATAATCTGCCTTTTCTGGGAGGATTCTCTAATTATATGAATGAAATTATGTAGTAGCCTCGACAAAAATTAAGGTGAAAAATGCGGCATGGATATATTATAATATATAAATGCGGGATAATGTAGGTGAAAGGCTGGATTTTCTGTTTTTATTCCATATTTCGGCCTTCTTTTCTCCCTCCTCTGTCTGGCTCTTTTCTTTCTTATATTTAACGAGGAGAAAGGAGAATAGATGTAGGCCGGTTAGGTTAGTTGCCTAACCGGCCTGGCCAGACCCGGAGAGGGTAGGCTGGAGACCGGGGTTCAATCCCACCCGCCCCAATTATAATGAGATTAAGGCATAGATAGCTTTTGTTTTCGTTTTTTGTTTTTCGGGATAGTTCTCTATTCCAAAAACAGAACCAAAAATAGAGGGGAAGGGAAGCGGTTAGGCTGGGGCTGGGGCCGGCTTTTTGAGTATTAGTCGTTTTCGGTCTGCTTCTATTTGGTAGCCTTTTTCTTTTGCGAGTTCTTCGGCTATTTTTCTGGCGTCTGGTCTTCCGAAGTTATGTCTCCTTGCGAATTCATAGACGCTTATCTTTCCTCTGGATTCCACTTTCTCCGCTAATCTCTGCTTGAATTCTTCTTCGCTTATCATTGGCGTCACGGCTCTCGGTCTTCTGCCTCTGCGCTTAGGAAGGGCTCCAGCGGCTGATAGCGAGCTAATGAAGTCTGTTAGCTCCTGCTGTAGTAGCGGCGCGCATGCCACGCATATTGCGATCGGCTTGCCTCCCACATTTAGGGTTACGCCTGGTTTGCCGCATATGACGCATTTTCCCATGTTCTCGACAAATTCGGCAGACAAATCATAGAAATATGTTAGCGTAAGACTATCCAGAAAGCATCCATCAACCTTCCATGAAATTCGGAATTAAGCGTTAGAATCCCTACATGAAATGCGGCGGACGATGGCTAAAGGATCAGCTTTCTTCTTCGGCCATCATTACGGCTTGCTGACATACTTGCGGCTTCTTATCGCAGTAATCGCCTATTACTTCCCTGAGCCTCCTAGCCAGCCAATCTCCAGCCGCTCTCTCGGTCAGCTCTTCATAAGTCATACCCATATATGCGTCCATTTCACGGTCTGCTTCATCGGTAACGTACTTCCTGATGCTTTCGGATATCGATTGTTCAACCTCTTCTAACTCGCGCTTATATCGTCTTTTCGCCTCTTCAAACTCCTCTTCCATGCCTGGGATCGGCTTATGCTTCTCCATCATTTCAAGCCATTTCTCTAGCTCTCTCTTCCGCTCGCAATCCTCATCCCAGACTATGCCTTCCTCAGCAAGATCCTCACAAGGCAACTCATACAGCTCCTCTTCTAGATGTTCCACTAAATCATAATAAATGTCATTTAAGGCCAATTCAAAATCAAGATCCAAGCGGGCGATATCTCTTGCCGTTATTTTGCTTATGTTAACCTCCATCCTCTGTCTGAGAAGCTCGAAATATCGTTCTGCCGCTTCTTTGGTATCGTAATACGGATTCCAAATGAGGCTAGCGATATCCACGAAATAGCTCCAAGGCTGAGCGCCAGCTGTTACAAACCCGGGATATCCTCCTACGATAGTGTTGCAAGAATAAGGGGTCTTCCGACCTACTTCTGCCAACTTCTTCCCGCCTAAGAATTTCTCTAAATGCTTCCAAATCGCCCTCAAGAACGAGTTCGATTCCTTCTCGTTATCAGGATGGCATAAGCCCACGTCTTCAATAAATTTCCTCAAGTTCGATTCATACGATGCCATTAGATTCTCCCCGACTGTTCGTTCATAATCTTCGCCCATGAGGAATTCCTTTATCTCAATGATTTGGCTGTGAGCTTCGGTAGCGAGTGGGGTCATTATGGATTCCTCTTCTACTCTCACTTTTCCACGGCTTACTTTCGTGAGCATCGCGGTTTCATGGCGGCCCAGCTTCGGCTCCAAGCACGGTTGTGAGCAATATTTGCCTTTCTTCCCCCCATACTCGAATTCCGAGCATATGTAGGTAACTGCCTTGAATTCGGGCGATTCTTTCGTTTCTTTAGGCAAAGCGCATACGTATATCTCCCCTAGAGGGGACATGGATTTGACACAAGGGAGGCCATGCTCCTCTTGGGGTACTCTCGTGAAGCTGAATTCGGGATGCTCTATTTCTATGAAGTTGAAGTCTCCTTCTAAGGCTGGTGGCTTCCTAATCTTGTCTGCTATGGCGTGGAAGAGCTTAGCTAACACCATTCTATTCCGGGCGCTGAGAGCTGGGGATCGTATATAAAATTGCCAGAGCCAGATTTAGCTTCTAATGGTTCAATGATACTCGAGTATCATTTGGTTAGCAGGTAGAGAAGCGAATTTAAATGCGTTTAACCAGATTTGCATGGAATGGTTAAGTGTGTGATATGTGGTAGACCGATAAAGGATCCGGGGGATGCGGTTCAGGTAAATACACCATCTGGCTGGAAGAGGGCTCATGTGAAGTGCCTCGCCAGGCACTCATGGCCTCCATCAAAGCCATCAAAGCCCAAAAAATGAATGATGACATTATTTGGTTGATTATCTTGGATAATGGGGTCTCGACGCCGAAGAATATCAGCAGGATGTTATGAAACGCTGGCATAATGCGTATTATCGCGGCTAGCCATAGTGGCCATAACCATCCCCTTTTCATCAAGTTCATTATCTTCATGCATGTTTTGCTTGATTTGAGGTTGGAGGTCTTGGCCATCAAATATTCTATGAATTTGCGGTATCCGAATGACATGGCAATAGCTATGGCCACAAGTACAAGCTCTCTCAATATCCACAGCCAGAAGGGTTTATCCAGCCAATATGAGATTATTATCGGGTTGGCTTCCACGTAGATTCCCCATTCCTTGACATAGAGATATGTTAGCACGTCATCTACCAGCGCTCCCGCTAGGCAGATTGCTAACGGGAGCTTGAGCCTGGGCACTTACTTCACCCAAAACGTGCCGCAACCTCCGCTTCTTCACCCTCCTAGGCTTGGTTCGAAGCGACTTGTTATGGATGGGGCATCTCACGCCCTCGAAGCCTATGATGACATGGCCTTCAGCACACCACTTTTCTCCTTGATGATAGTTGGCTCGTTGCTTGTCTATCGCGACGTAACCGCATTTCGGACACATGAGGGCTCGCCTACGGCCGACAGTTATTGGATATCCCTTAACAAATACTGGAGGCTTGACTTCTATCAGAGCGCTTCCGCAAATTCTGCAACGATACATTTCCCCAAAGCTTGGATAATCACCATTTTTTAATCTGATTTAGCCAGAATCAGCGGATGAGCCGCCTCGGCGTTATCGGCGACATTCTATCACTCCTAGTACTTATACTGTTGACGATTTTTGCCATCCCAGCATTTTATGCGGCATACCGCAAGGCAAGAGCTAGGAGCGAGTTCTACGGCTCCTTTGACGAATGGCTCGACCAAATGTTCGACTGCTAGAAAATCCTAGCATCCTAAGACTTGTCCAGCATGTTGGCCTCTAAATTTGTCTAACAAATCTATTAAGCGCTTGCATCACATCATTCGTGGGGGGATGAGTCGGGGGAGCATAGGAAATGCTCCTGGGGCGTGTTCCCACCTAATTAACGCGCTTCTCCCGGCTCATCCCCCCGGCCCTAATAGGGAGGAACCCTAGCCTGGTAGGGGGCCAGAACATCTAACTCCTTTATCATTTCTCGTCCGCTTGCGAATCCGTTTCACCGAGTCATTAATTAATAGCACAGATTCTAGGAACCTCACCGCCGACTCTTCCAGAAAATCGTCTTCAAATCTCTTCGATGTAGCCAGGTAACTGACTACAGCCCTCAAATCCTTGGGCAAACATTTACCACCAAACGCCTCTCCGGTAGGCCTAAGATGAGATGGGGAAATCCTAGGATCCAACGTAAATATCGCATACACTTCTTCTGGGTTTATTCCAAGCTTTCTACAAGCTAGCCAGATTATGTTCGAGAAGCTTACCTTCGCCGCGAGGAAAGCATTCGTGAAGAGCTTCACTACTTCAGCTACCTCATATGAGGTCTTTATTACTGGAGGCTTTGGTTTCCAGGATCCATACAAGTATTTTTCTGCCTCATCTAGGAGCCGTCTATCATCCCCCGCGAGAATTATTCTATCCGGATACATTGCGTCATGGAGCGCGGTTCTTTCACGCAAAAACTCAGGGCTGTAGATTAGGTTCTTCACGCCCGTTTCTCGGATGATTTTGCGGCATCCAAGAGGCGGCATCGTCGATTTGATTACTATTCTGGCATCTTTATCGATGGATGCTATCTCCGATACGCATTGCCTGACGCGAGATGTATCCAGCGGCTCGGATTCGCCGATGGGGGTTGGGACGCAGATGAGAATGTAATCTGATATGCTCACAACCCTGCTGAGAGTTCCTGTTTCGAATCCTAGATGCTCTGCTTCACGCATCTTCTCGTTAGAGATGTCGTATATCACGGGCTCTAGACCTCTCAGCCTGAAGGCCATGGCGTAGGCTCTTCCAACGGTTCCGAAGCCGATTATTCCTATCATTTTTCCTCCTCCCAAATTGCATAGAACGTGTATGAATCACACCAGACTCGCTTCAGTTTTTTGGGAAGCAGGTTGCATGCTGAACCGTAATCAAATGCGTGAAGATGGCCTTGTATGAGAAATGGGTTTTCCCAAGGGCGTTCACAAACTGGGAAAGATGCTATAACTTTCTTCCCCTTTGCGAGAAGATTTGACAAAAGCCGCTTTGGATTTCTAGCGTGTTCAAGTACCTCAAATGCCGTTATCGTTTCGAAAGCGTTGTCACGAAAGGGCAGGTAATCCCAGCTGGCTTGAACGTAATCTATCTTCGGATCACGATATGTCCTAGCTAATTTTTCTTCTGAGATATCCACGCCTACTACTGATTCAGCTTTCTCCGCAGATTTGAGACACCAGAGGCCTTCAGCGCATCCAACATCAAGCACTCTACCTTCTACATATGATTCCAACAGCTTTGAGGTCAAATTTTTTCTGAGAACTATTCTCGGATGCTTATCGGAGTAGTATCTTTCCTGGTAATGACCCTTCTTCCCCTCATCTGAATAGAAGTCCTGCGCCATGACATCCATTACGGCATTCCAGAAAACGTCCCTCGACTTCGATAACTCCCTCTTCACTTCCTCTCTGTCATCGTAGTTCCATGGATATGATAGAAAGCCTACCCTCTCATTTACTATCAGCTGGCAACCGCATAGATACGCTTCTGCAACGGCTCTCCCGAAGGCCTCAACCCATTCAGGCAGATGAATAAAATACTTCGCCCTAGAGAGAAGCTTCAACAGCTCTCCACGCTCAAGCTGACCTAGATATTCTACATTCCTTGGAAGACTCAGATTCGGAACCAAACTCCTACCAACCAACACAATCTTCAACGAAGGATTTCTACGAGCATAATCCAACACATTGAAGATCCCTTTATGTTTGACGATTAAGCCCACATAAACCGCGAAATCCTCTTTTTCAGAAGCGTCATACTGCCCGACCTCTATTGGCGGCGGACATACGAGAACCCGCCTAGGTACTATGAATCTTTCTTCGAAGAATCTTCTGTGAAGCGGCGATAGAAAGATGACCAAACTTGCATGTTTTAGGAGAATCGGCGTGTGAGGGTCTATTACGCAGTCGTGGAGATATAGGACGTATCTCTTTCGGAGAATGTTTTCTATTTGCTCCTTGGAGAAGCTGTGAACGTTACTCACTATCAGGAAGTCGAGCTTCGCGAGGTTCCTGTAATCTGAAACTTTCCCCTTATCGAGTCTTACGATTTCGTAGCCTCTTTCCTCGCCAGCCTTCATCATTAGATAATCCGTGATTTCTGCCCCACCCAGATGCTCTGGGTAGAAGTGGTCTGCTACCCAGCCTACCCGTATCTTCGAACTCTTCGGTGAACCTTTAGGCGTTATCTTGAACTTAGTCGAATATATGAACGCAACCTGAGCCTTCAATAACAGGTCTGAATTTCTCACTCTTCTAGGCGTAGAAGCCAGCAAAGCCCATACGGAGAGCTTCAGCTTGTCCACTAGCCCTTTGCCCAGCTTGACGTATTCTAGCCGGCCTCTAATTCTGCTCAGCTTTCCCGCTATCATGGCCTGTCCCAAACCTCTCTATCCATGGCCTCAGGACGGCTTTCGCCTCCTCGTTCTTCCCATCGGCGATCAGGTAGAGAGCCTTGAGAAGCGCTTGACTATACGGGTTCACCCTTGCTAGAAGCGCCCCCTCAATTGGGACGGCGCCCCTCTTCACATCCAGCCATCCTATCAAAATGGCCACCGGAATGTAGGTAGCGAAGAAGACTACGGCGAAGATCGTCAAGCTCTGGAAGAAGTATTCTAGGAAGGGTATCTTCTCGATGAGCAAACGGTACTGGATGACTATGAAGTTGAGGAAGCTTATCAAGTAAACAAAATAAGTGCTGTGACCTCTTCGGAAATAGTAGAAATATCTGAAAACCCGATCCCTGATCCTGCAGATGTCCATTGCCGACACCTCAGCTCGATGCTGTTAAGAAATAGATTCGATAAAGCACCTTGAGCCGCCACCTGTGGTATGCCCGCTTCAATCCCTCTTTCAAGCCGAAGCCCTTTACGCTTGCATACGTTGTCGGCACGATGCTCGCAAGGCTCCTGAACAGCCTATACAGGCCATAGCGAATGGTAGTGGGCTCCACACCGTATTTCTTGGCTAGCTTGGCCATCTCCTTGATAGCTTCACGCGAATAGTTCCACTCTGGGTTGTAGTGCGTTACGCCGGCTTTGACTATCCCGATTTTATAGCCCTTTGATTGGACGTATCTGAGAATATACCAGTCTTCGAAGACGTGTAAATCGGGCGGGATCCGTATTCCTTCCAGCGCCTCCCTCCTGACCATCGTGTCGTGGGTGCCGCCGCGCCTGAAGAACTCCTTAATCAAATAATTTACGTAGTCTATTCCTAGAGCCTTTAGGTAGGTGTGCCGATCGGATGTAACATCGAAGTTCAGGCCCCAAATGAGGCCTACGTCATCGCCGTTCATGTAGTCTTCTGCCTCGCTCCACCAGCCGGGGTTCAGCACCACGTCATCATCGACGAACATGAGCCAGCTGTCGCTGAAGTTTTCGAAGAAGAGGTCTATTGCGGTTTGACGAGCCGTAGCCCTAGTAGGCTTGTGATACCCATATAGCCTTGAGCTACTCACCAATAGCTCCTTGTCATATTCGTCGCACCACCTGCAGAAGAAGTCACGGGTTTCATCTGTCGAGTCATCTACGAGGATAATCTGCTTATAGGGTATTTGAAGGGTCGAGATTAATACGTCTTCCAGCGATACTGGCGCCTTCTGCATCTTAGTGTAGGAATTCCGCGTGATGAATGAGAGTATTACCATTCAGCCGGGAGGCTTGCAGACAAATTGAAAAAGGTATGGTGGCTAAGTTTTTTGAAGCCAGAAGGGCCCTTTATAGCGACAGTTCGGACAAATTACTTGAAACCAAGCAGGTATCCTAGCAAATGTTCCGCCGAATGGAGACGTTATAATTGCTGGATGGATGCTGATATGCGACCCTTTTCCACAATTTGGGCAAACCCACCATTGGATGTTCTTGATGGCCATTTCTCTTCCCAATGCTTGCCTAGCAAAGCCGCCTAATGTATGCTTCTCTGACTAGAGCACAAGAGTTTAGGAGGCTCTAAGGGTTCTCCTTGCAGGAGCTACTATCGGTGAGCAGATAACCGTTTAAAAGCCTTCTTTATCCAAACCTTATTCGCATTCAACACACATCTGCTATGACTTGTTCGATGCGCTTCCTCATGTCTGTCAGCTTCATATGAGTAGGGTTGTCGAGCTTCCCGGTCATCGCATAGAGCTTCTCAAGCTCCAGAACCGCCTCTTTCAACGTTTCAGCAATTGTGCAAAATTCTTTGGAAGCCCTCTCGACTCCGTATCTGCTGATTTCGCCCATTTCATTCCTGATAGTAAACAAGAGTATAATAGCTTTAGCTATCTAGGGTTCATTCTACCATATTCGGCATTTCTGGGGGCTTTCTTCCACGCAGGCTTCCACGTTTTTGACGATGCCTTCTTTGATCGCGTATACTGCTAGCAGGTTTCTCGGGTCTTTCATGAAGCTGTAGCCCAGGCTTTCTCCGAGGCGTTTCAGCTCGGCTTCCTTTTCCTCGAGCGTCGTGTTGTCGGCTATGATGTCAGCGTTGTATGTGGTCATTTCGAAGCTTCCAGTTGCGAACCTGTCTCCGAAGCCTTCTTGCGGTTCTATTAAGGCGACCCATCGCTTGTGGCCATCGTTGATGAAGCAGGCCACGTATTCGTCTTCGCCGACTTCATCCAGGAAGTAAAGGCATCTTCCCCTTCCTTGCCAGCGCTCGCAATGCAAAGCCTCTCCAGCCAGATACGGATACTTCTGCTTGGAGCCTTTCGGAATCCATTCAACAAGCTTCCTAATTTTATGACAAATTAGCTTCGCGCCGGGACCCCAAGATTTGAGAGCTACTTTGATTCCTACTTGCACATTTTTAGACCGATTCTCCCAAAAATAAGGATTTAATAGCCTTATTTAGTCGCCGACGGGAATGAAGTCTGACAGCCGCTTATGGCCTATGTGGTGGGAGCGTTTGAGTTGCATCTGCCTAAGTTTCTCAGGCATCATGCCTCCAACGTCCTTCGGTTCCCTGCCGGTTAGTTGCTCTACGAATTCTGAGAAGAACGTTTCCGGATCCTGCCCGTTTACTGGCACTTCGGCAGATATCACGAGAGCCCATAGATTCTTGCCTTGACCCGCGTATCTGACATCCATGTCCACCTGCCTCGGCGCGTTAGCTGGAAGATTCTCCACTTTCCGGTCATAGTATTTCACGATTTTCCGAATCGTCTCATCAAGCTTATTCAAATCCCGGAAATAGAGGACGCCGAAAATTCTCTCCATCGTCTTCTTCGGCCTAGCATAGTTCCGGTAACTTTTCTTAAGCTCCGTCCAGCTAGGAGCTGGAACGTCAATGTCATCCCCTACATTGGCACCGTCTTCCTTTGATTCGATGCCATCCTCGGAGAGATATGGTTCAAGCAGGCTCCTTACGTGTTCCGGAAGACCATCAAGCTTCAATGAAAACCTCTTCACTTCTTTAGCAAAGCACTTTGCACATAGAAATAACCCAGTCCTCTGAGAAGTGAAGGCGACACCATTTATCTCATCACCACAATCACTACACCTGAGCATCCAAGCCATCTCCCAAAAAGACCCAGCCCTCACACAAGACGCACCAAATTAAAAATCAAACCCAGCCGACCTAACGCTAGAAAATGATGAAGAATGATACTTGAGTATCATCAGATTTTCTTACCCGTCTAAACCTTGATATATTGAGCGCCGGTTGGTAGAATTAATGAGCACCGCCGTCGAGAAAACTTTGAGGGTTAGGGGCCGGCTCGGGGAAGGCGAAAGAGAGAGAAGTTTTTGGTCATAGACGTGGAGAGCGACGAGAAGCTGAAGGAGGTGGCCAGACACCTAAGAACAATCATAATCGAGCTAACCGACCAAGATTACGATGTCATGATCGATACGAGGAGCAGAATCATGTTCAGAAAAAAGAGAGGATAGACACGTTATCTAGTTTTTATGCGCTCTTTGAGAGTTCTGAAACTTTCCGTGGGGTATAACAATAGGGCCTTGAAACTGCCGTCTTTCGTGGCCATGACCGTTATCGGGTTCGCGTTGTCGAGCACGACTTTTGCAGGCTCCTCTCCCTCAAATTTTGACAAGGTGATGCCTTCCGCGATGACTGTATCTATTCCATGGATGACGAACTCATTCTCTCTATCAACGTCGGATATGGCCACATCCAGCTTCTCAGAGCCCTTAGGCCTAGTCAGCGTCACAATAGACCTCTCAGGCTCGCAGTAGCAGTACGTCTGCTCCTGACCCTCTACCTCAACATCAACACATTCAGCCTCCTTAGCACCAAGCTTCTGCAGACAGAATTCTATGAACTTGCGCAACTCATCCATGCCGTCTGCACCAAAAATATGCGCAACCCGCTACTTATATCCGTTCACATATTAGGCATGATACTTGAGTATCAGTCAATATTAGTCACAACTCATGTCCAAAATATGCGGGTTGGTGACCCCTCCCCTACTCGCTCCCACCCCGCATCCGCGGGCCTCATCCTTTCGGGGAGGAGGCGGGGCCCCGCAGTTACTCACCAATTGTAACGACGTTATTTCTTCTTAATAAGATGTT
>Ga0180301_10004485_pt1 | contig 10775 bp, 4 predicted proteins | sample GuaBasSediGuay16_FD_121797 | JGI IMG/M metagenome (GOLD analysis project Ga0180301, IMG submission 121797) | Subseafloor sediment microbial communities from Guaymas Basin, Gulf of California, Mexico - Guay16, Core 4569-2, 12-15 cm | ecosystem: Environmental > Aquatic > Marine > Hydrothermal... | reverse complement strand
TTTCCAGTTATGGATTCCGTCTCGCATTGCCCCTTATATCAGAAGACGAATCCGCATATTAAATCTTCAAAGCATAGATACATGCTTCATTTGGATTCTCTTCTGTCAGACATCGTGAATTTCTTAAAGCTAAAGAGGTTCTGGGACGAGACATTTCTTATCATAGCCTCTGATCATGGATATCATGCTGCCTGTACAGTTGCTCATAAAATGAATGTTAAAACCCCAAACTGGTGCTGTGACCATCCAGCGCCATATGACTGCGAAGTCTGGGATTTCAACCTCAATAGGAGCACCAAACAATACTCCGGTGGACCGCGTAGAACACTGTTAATGATTTCAGGAGGAGCATTGGATGAGAAATTTAAATGTAAGGTTCTGAAGCACTGCGAGATAATCGATGTAGCAGCCACAATATCTGACATTCTAGATATTCCCTACAAATGTGAGGGAACCTCGATTCTTAAGAGAAAGAACGAGATGAAACCTCTCAGCAATCCATAACCTACATCAGACCACCCAATACAACAAATGAAGGGAACCATGAAGAACATCCGTTTCAACAGATCCAAATCTTCCATATTAGCTTCAATCTTCTTTTACCTTTAAATCAGCTATTATCATCATAAGCGAAGTTGGGATTTTCGTTTTCACCAAGAGGACAATTCGTGTATAGCCTTCCTCGTTTCATCGTCAAGCCATACTTGCGATAATTTAACCTTAAAGCAGGTAAATAATTCAATCTCCTAGCGTCACGCAACACCTTCCACAGCTGTTTACTACACCTTGGTGAGCGGCGAGGCGGAAAATGCTGACGAGTTTAAGCACATAATAAAAAATAAGTTTCAAGGTGATCTATCAAAATAGCATAAAAATTTAAGAACATTTTAATAAAATTTCAAGTTAAAATTAGAACCAGTGGGTGGTTTCAAGATGAGTAAATTGGAAGAGTCTAATTCTCCATCTTTCAAGACTGGCTTCACATGGAGAGTTCTATTTGCTTTGATCCTTGCAGCCGTATTGTTTCTTCCAGTTTCTCTCTATGTGAATCTAGTTGCTGGTGCTACAATAGCCGCTGCCGCCGTCTACGTCATCGTTCTAATCTTCAGTAGTTTTTCTCAATATTATGGAGCTAATCTTAGCAAGCAAGAGCTCTTTCTCATATACGCCACTGTGGGAAGCGTTGCAGGATTTATACCGCCATACTATTACCTAGTGTTTAGAGCCTATTTTGTTCAGTCTCCTTTCACCAGAATTTTCTCTATTGGAGGCGTTCCTATACCTGATCTTGTTCCTGAATGGCTAACTCCAAAAGCTGGCTCTGAAGCCTACGTGCTAAGAACTTTCTTCCATGCAGATTTCATACCCTCATTGACGTTAATCACGTTGATGAGTATACTGACTTTTCTAGCCGAATGGTCTCTTGGGATGCTGCTTTCATATACGTTTATCGAAGTGGAGAAAATGCCCTTCCCTTTCGCTCAAATTGACTCCTCCCTTGTTACTACACTCTCCGAAAGAAAGGTTGAAGACATGCAAATATTCGTATTAACTTTGGCTATTGGAACGTTTCTAGGAGGAGTAATCTATATTCCCTATCTCCTAGGTGTTCCCCTCGTCCCGCTTCCCTTCATAGACTTAACAGAATTCACTGAAAAGGTTCTGCCTGGAGCTATAATCGGCATATCCACGAATCCCGCCCTCTTCGTCAGCGGCTTTATAATTCCTCCCAGTCTGACATTATGCGTCTTAATAGGATCAATTGCGACATGGATTATTGGCAATACTGTTCTGCTACAATTCTTTCCTAATGCATTTCCAAAGTGGGCTCAGGAGTATTATACTGGTATGACGATCCTCCCAATCTATCAGCGTTCTCTTTTAAGAGTGTGGATTGGATTTCAGTTTGGAGTTAGCATCGGCTTCGCTGCATTACTCTCACTTCTACTCTCAAAGAGTATTGCACGTACGATACGCTCGCTGACTAAAGCTGGAAAATCCGCAGCATCCGCCTATTATCCTCCAGCAGCTCTTTTAATAGGTGCATTTCTAGGAACAACTTTGATCTCAGTCCTGATACATCACTTCTTAATTCCAGAATATCCTGTAATAGTTTCTCTAACAATCTCTGTCATCTTCAGTTTCCTAGTATCTATTGTAACTTCAAGATCAGCCGGCGAAATAGGGGTCACACCCGTCATCGAGTGGCCTTGGAACATCGCAACCTACTTCACGGATTATAAAGGGTTCGCCGGATGGTGGTTCACTCCAGTCATCTCTACGGGCGGAGTTTCAAGATTCGTTGCCGCTACAAAGGCAGCCTATTTAACCGAGACGAAGCCCATAGATTACTATAAAGCGATGTTCGTAGGCTATCTGCTTAGTCTTGCTCTCGGATTCACATTCATGGAGTTTTTCTGGAGAGCCGCGGAAATACCCTCTGCAGCCTATCCCTATACAGCAATCTTCTGGCCAACTACCGCTATGAGCTATTGCCTCTTCGCAACAAGAGAGATCTCAATAACTTTGCAAACAATCCTTTCAGGAGCAGCGATAGGAGCGACTGTAGCCGCGTTAGGAATAATTTTCAGCCGGTTGCATATCCCCTTCTCCTCTGTCGGTATTGTGACCGGCCTCTTCACATTGCCAACCGATTCGATAATGCTATGTATAGGCTCCTTCGTAGGCAACTACTTCATCTCTCGATTTTTAGGTAGAGATAAGTGGCTAAGATTAAGACCCGTAATAGCTGCGGGATTTCTTGCAGGGATGAGCATATCGATCGGCATCGGAATAGCAGGAACCATGTTGACAAAAGCCGCTTGGATTTGGCCTTGGTAATCTCATGAAGTATTCTTGAAACGTTCACTGAAACGTCTTACCAAGGATCCTGTCTCTTCGATAGTCTTAATTAGATATTCTATCTTCTTCTTATTCATAACTCCCGTCATTATCTGTCTTACCTTTACAAACCACGTTATTCTTTTCGGATTATGATAATAAGCTTCGATAGCTTTAAGAATTGCTTCTCTAGGCTCGTCAGATTCGTTTAAGTACTGAAACGCGGATTCTAACGTTTCATCAGAGAAGGACTCCAAATAAATCTTCATCTCCATAGGTTTAGCCTTCATGATTAAATCCATAAGTGATGCATTTCTGTTAAGATCTTCAATGAGAGACTCGTCAATCTTTATATTCTTCACATATCTCTGGAGAAATTTAAGGTCCGATGAAATCCCAAAAACGGCTTTTTTCCTCAACAGGCCCTTCCATAAAAGCTCAGCTTCCATTCCTTTAAAGCGACGATAAAGATCGCCTTTTTCTTCATCCATCTCCTCTGATCTTAATATGTGGATAACGCCCGTAAACTCCCATATCTTGTCCAAGCTTAAGGGAATGCCGATTCTTCTAAAAAGAAACTCGTCTAAACAGTAGCCTTCCTTACACTTTGCTATTGTTAAATTTCCAGCTTGCCACCAATCCTCAACAGCGCCTTTAAGACATGAAAGAACAGCTTCGATGCGAGATTTGTCTAACATCAAATCGCAAAGGAGTACCGCAAATTATTTAAATATTACGCAACTAAAAAACTTAGTTTGAGAAAAATATGGAGGAAAAAGAGACAGTTAAAGAAAGAGTGAAACCAATATCAGTGCTCACACCGAAAGTTATAATATTACTATTAATATGGACGATTGGGGGCGTCTGGTTCTTTCTTATAGATCGAAGCTATGCAACAATATGGAACGAGGGTGGGCAAATACCTCCATTTATAATAATTCTCCTCGCCGCGCTTCCAGCAGTTTGGGGCGGAAGGAAATTAGGGTTAAACGCTGCCGAAATAGCTACGCTATTCTCAGCGTCAGTTTTCCTATATGGGCACCGCCATATACTTAATGGTATACCGATGGATAACGGTGTAACTTGGGCTGGTTGGATAGCGAATACCCTTCCAGCGGCGATTCGTGATCCCAACCTGGGACCGGTAGTTTCTAAACTTGCGCCCTGGTACATGTTCCCCGTTGAAAATCGTGAGGAGCTAGCTAATATATTATACAGAGGATTGACTCCCGGCGAGTCTTTCCCGATAGGTGCTTTTGTTATACCTGCGCTTCACTGGACTGTATTCACGGTCTTAGTGACGCTTGTATGCTCTTTCCTCGTCTTCGCCGTGATCGGTAGATCATGGGTTGAAGTGGAGAGACTCGCCTTTCCTCACGCCGTAGCTGCTTCCTATGCATTGAGCTTACTGGAAACTTCGCAAGAAGCCCCAAGAAAGAAGATAGCGCTATTTGACTGGGGACTGCGAAGGACCAGGATTTTCTGGTGGGGATTTATAATAGGAATTCTGATAGGCACTATTCCCATTCTCTCCGAATTCGTTCCAGGCTTGGCAGCCATATATCTCGGATCTTGGGGCTTCGCTGTCTTTAGAGTTGAGCCTCTAGCAGCCTTAATTCCCGGAGCCTATTCGCTAGGTGTTCCTCAATATCCAGAAATGTTTCTTTTATTCATGTTGCTCTCAAACGAAACTATCTGGTCAGTACTGATACTTTGGGTGGTTTTCGGCATTATATACCAGGCGGTGGTTGTTGCCACTGGAGCAGCTCCTTACACACCGGGGGATGAGTTTGCATGGAATTGGTCCTTGAGTTCGTTTGGCAATAAGTTTCCATTCCCATACACGTGGATAGCCATGAGTGGCATGTCTATCGGCGCTGGATTATGTCTACTCTGGAATTCCAGAGGTAGGATAAGGGAATTATACGAAATACTCGTCAACAAGAGAAAGGACGAGATAGACCAAGGACTCTCAATGAAAAGAACAACTCAGATGGGATTAATATCAATGCTATTACTCATAATTTTCCTCTCCGCAGGAGGTGTACCAGTACACATAGCCATCGTAGTACTTGTATTCTACATTCTTTACTACCTTATGATGAGTAGAGTTTGGGCTGAATTCTGGATTCACCAAGCAGATTGGGCGGGAGTAATCAACTACGTAACATTTCCATTGGGTGTCTCCACGGGTATGTGGCCTTCCAGCGGAGGTAACTTCGCCAACTTCGCAACGCAAATGTATACTTTGGGAAGCGGATGGAGTTCATGGACTGTTAGATGCGGAGCAGGAATGATGAGTCCAGGCCTCATAAACTACTATGCGATAGCTAGACGAACAAACGCTAACTTGAAACATATTCTGTACGCTGTAATAATGGTGTCAGCCATAGGATTCTTCACGGCATATTTAGCAAATCTGTGGTTATGGGCTCACGGCGGCGGAACCTCTAGAATGTTTGCCCTATCAGGCGCAGGCTCCCTGATAGGTAAGGGAGTTGTTGAAGGAGATGTTGTTTGGCATCCAGCGGCTCCAAGCCCCGAGTGGGGATACATCTGGTTCGGAGTAGGCGCGTTAATAACAATAGCTACTTATATCCTCAGAATGAGGTTTCCATTAATACCATTCAATCCATACCTTTATAATCCAATACTGGGTTGTCTACCTTGGTACTGGCCTAACGCATTGATAGCTATAATCCTAAAGACGATTCTTGTGAGACTGTTGGGTCTAAGACGATTCGTTGAAGTCTTTACTCCATTCGCGGCAGGCTGTATCATAGGCTCAGGAATTCTAGCGTTTCCAAAGTATATTCATCACTTAGTGACGGTGAGCTGGCCAACTCTAATGAGCTATTATGTACCCTAAAAAAATCTCCCCCTATTTTTTAAATGACATTTTTGAAAAAATTAGTCGATAAACTTATGTTGCGGCTTTTTCTTCCAGTTATGCTTATATACCCTAAATTATTTTAAATAATTTTTGATCAGCATGAAAAAAGGACATTTGCTGATGCTGTTGTTTTTACTTCTTTTCTCGATGCTTTTTGTCGAAACCAAATCTTTGATAGGGATTCAAGAATGGAGTACTCTTCACTCTAATCAGGCAATCAGCGTTAATGAATTGAAAGACAATATAAACTTTTCCGCCATCATGAAGCATATAAGAATAATTTCAAGTATGGGATCCAGAGTCACCGGCTATCCTGGATATAAAAAAGTTGCTGATTACATCAAAAACGTTATGGAGTCTTATGATGGAGTCTCGGTAGAAATTCAAAAATACAAAGTTCCTGTGCCAGTCGAAAAACTTGCAAGAATAAATGTTTTATCACCCATAAAAAAGGAGTTCAAAGCTCACATCCTCTGGCCAAATGGTGTGCAGACATCAAGCACTCCTCCGGGGGGTCTAACAGGCAACCTTATATATGTGGCTGATGGCGAATTGAAACAGTTTGATGGGAAACGCGTAGAAGATTCCATAGTATTGATGGAATTTAATTCTGAAGATAATTGGTTAAATGCGGCTCGTCTTGGCGCTAAGGCAGTTATATTCATAGAGCCTGACACTAGCGACTACCTTCAGAGCTTAAAGAAGTTCATTGATGCGCCCCTTTACATGCCGAGGCTATACGTAAGCAAGGATGTGGGATCATTCCTTAAAATGCTCGTAACGAAGAGCCAAGAGCCCGTTCAAATAAAGATTGAGTCAAGGATGTTCTATGAAGAAGTTGAAGGCATAAATATTATAGCCAAAATTAATGGCACTCTTAATCCAAACGATGTTATAGTGATCACGGCGCATTATGATACATGGTCCTGCGTCCCAGCTGTTTCCTTCGGTGCTCGCGAAGCCATCAGCGTATCGGTTCTTCTAGAACTAGCTAGATACTTCAGCGTGCATAAACCAGCTAAAACCGTCTGGCTTGTAGCGCTTTCAGGACACTGGCAAGCCTTGGCTGGCGCTAGAGAGTTCGTGGAAGAATATTATTTCAGCGAAGATGTCCAGAGCGGAAAGGTTAAACCTTGGGTGCTTCTCGACATAGGACTTCTATCCCCGGAAGGAAATCAGATGGCTGTTTTAGGAGGAGTCGGGCATCTATATGGGATAGCCGTGCAAGGTTTTGAGTCGAGATTTCTTAACGTTGAGCTGAAGCTAAAAAGAGAGTATCTCGTCGATAACGAGTTCCGAAGATTCATTCGTGAAGTTGTAGGTGTTGATCCGGAAAGTTTCATTCAAATACCCCGCATTACTACAATGTGGTTCTCCACCGAACCCGTTCCTTTCCTCATCGATTCTGAACCAGCTGCTTTAGCAGGCTGCGTCGCCTTTACATTGAACACAGCATATGACTACAAACTTTGGCGTGGTCTTCCCCTCAACGATCTTTCAGAAGTAGATAGTGAAAAGTTGAAGCCTCAAATTGTAACGATAGCTTTTATCGCAGCATCATTCGCAAACGATCCTAATTTGGGATGGAATTGGAATACAGTATACCCAAGAAGGATATCCTATGAGGCTGGAAAACTTGCGTATGCTGGCTTGAAAGATTATGCAGGCTACGTAACCGCTTATGGTAAGGTTGTGGAGTTTAACTTCACAAAGGGCTGGTACACCCCCATTTCTGGGGCGATAGTTCAGATTTCCCCATGGGAAAATTGGTATCCCTTCGCGAAGATCATCGCTATTTCCGATGAGCATGGAAACTTCATAGTTCATGGACTTCCCCAATCCGTTATGGTACAAGCTCAAGCATTCCAGTCTGTTCTAGCCACTTGGACGAGAAGAGTTTATGCATGGAAGCTCAATAAGACCGATGGGCAAATCATTTATGCTCCTGACATGGGTGTTTACGGCGCCCAGTCAATTAGGCCATATATTCAGACGATGTATCATCCCACTAATTTCTCAACCGCGGTGATGAAATGTGTGCCTGTAAGCATATTCGATCCGATCGATCCGAGAAGCCTTAGATCAAGCAGGCAGCCCGACATCAGAGATAGCAGAATGTACTATCTGGATCTCGGAGGAATCGTGACTCCTCTAGATTTTATTAGAAAGAGCGATTTTCTCTCCTATGGCTATTACTATAACGAGTTTGATCCTTTAGTCATAATATTTGTAAAGTCTGGAACTTCGCTTGCTTTAACAATGAAAATGGGAGGCCGAGGCGTTATCAAAACGCCTAAACCAGTAATGGTTCTCACAAACTCGGATGAAAAACATCCGGAAGGCGTAGGCTACAAGATCACTTCTCCAACAATCATCCCATTCTCGCTGCTTAAAATAGTCAAAGACGTTTTTAACACGGCTAACATGCGATATAAGAATCTGATGGAGCGTGGCGCTAAAAGCTTGAACTGCGAGTTCTTCCTAAGCAAGGCTGAGAAAAGCATTGAACAGGCTGAGAAGTACTACGACAATTACGAGTATAGTAAGGCTTACGCCGAGGCTCTGGACGCATTTTCTTGGTCATATCGCGCATACTCCGAAGTTATGACGCTTATAGATGACACATCAAACTCATCTCTATTCTTCTTCTCAATAATAGTTATCGGAACCATACTATTAGAGAGGCTGCTATTCCATAGAGAGGATGGAAAAGAAAGACTAATTATCATGACGGGGATCAGCACCTTTATCATGTTTATATTCTCTTGGGTTCATCCAGCGCTGACCATAATGTCTAACTCTCTCATGGCTATACTAGGAATAGTCATAATGCTACTCTTCGCTATCGTTATTGTTGTATTGCTTCGAGATGTGGAAAGAGTGTCTAAGGCGCTCTCCGAGAAACTTCTAGGATATCACGCTTACGAAAGTGGTAGAGTCTCTTCAATCATAGTTTCCTTCTCTATCTCGATTGAGCATTTAAGGAGGCGTCGATTCCGAAGCATCCTGACGATTACTGCTATACTTATAACGGTAGCTGCACTCGTCGCTTTCACTTCTACATCCTATTACACTGCAGTTAATATGACGTCTACCTTAACGGGCTCCAACTATGATGGAATATTAATAAAGTCTCAAGAGGCTTTGCCACCAAACGGTCCCTTAGAAGAATATCTAGTTACGTATCTCCAAAACCTTGTAGAAGATAAGATGCTGATTCAGCCGAGAATATGGTGCTATCCTCAGTCAAGACCCGAGATTGGGCCGAAACTAGATTTATTCTCAGAACAAGGCTCAGCTATGGTTAGCTGTGTTTTAGGGTTAGCACCCAGCGAGATGATAAGCCTCGCTGAGAAATACGCTTTGAAAGGCACGGCGCCATTAATCCCGTTAATTGAGGGAAACCTCCATGAAGGAAAGCTTGTAATTTTGCCAAGCAGCGCGGCTGAACGATTAAAAGTAGAGGTGGGTGACGATATTAAAGCCTTTGGCATGTATCTCAAAGTCGTAGCTATTGTTGATGATGAATTGATGTCGGCAGCTTACGACTTAGACGGCGAACCTATGACCCCCGTTGATCCTCTATTCTATACGCCGCTAAGCCGTATTCCAATTCAGCAGGCTGCAATGGTAACTTACCCGCGGCTTCCATGGTCTGATGTGATCATCGTTCCATATCGTTTAGCATTGCATTTCGGAGGATACATCTCCTCGATATCCCTCAAACCAGTGGAAAATGTGACTTGGGAATCCCTAAATGCATTGGCCAGCGAGATCTCCTATGCTCGCGATCTAGATATCTACGTCGGCTGGAAAGGTAGCGTATTTCGTTCGTCAAAAGTTATCTCCTACAAAGTTCTCGGCTGGGAAAACTTAATCGTACTCGTTGTAATCGGATCTCTAAACATAATAAACTTCATTTTAGCGTCCATAAAGGAAAGACAAGGAGAGATACATACGATAAATAGCCTAGGACTCTCACCGACAGGAGTAGTATTCATGTTCATTGTAGAAACGGCTGTATACGCCTTTATCAGTATTCTCTTAGGATACTTCCTAGGATATTTCCTCAACATGACCGGGATTAAAATAGGCTTATTGCCGCCTAACTTCGTCTTCAACTTCGCATCAGTCTCGATGGTCATAGTCCTCGGAATAATTCTGGTTTCTTCATTTGCAGCATCCATTTATCCAGCAGTAACAGCGTTCAAAATTGCAACTCCAGGAATTGAACGTAAATGGAAGTTGCCTACAAAGCCTAGAGGAGACGAATGGGAGATTCCGTTGATGGCAAGGATAGCGTCGAGAACTGAAGGATTAGGATTTTTAGAGTTTATGCGGGAGTATTATCTGGGAGCTGGAGCTGCGGGAAGGGGATATATGGTGGATGAGGTAGGAGAAGTTTCCTACGATCAGATGGAGTTCGGCGCTAGAATAAGATTGTCGCCCTACGAGGCGCAGATAGTACAGCAAGTCAACCTTAAAGTCTTCGAGGCTGAAGGAGCGTACCATATCAGTATATACATCAAAAGAATCAGCGGAACAAGAGACCTGTGGATCGGCTCCAACCCTGTATACATTGACTCTCTCAGAAAGCAAGTGTTAACGTGGAGAAGTCTCTCTCCCGAACAGAAACAACGATACTTCAAGATCGTGAAAGAAAAGGAAAAGCGCATGTAAAAATATCCTTTCTCTCTAAAAAGAAGAAACTTCTCTCGTGAGAATAAAGTTTTAAAAATTTATGAGTTTAAAAAATATGGGAAGAAGAATGCGTAAAGTCGGAGTATGTTTAATAGGGGCAGGTCAAGTCGCACGGGGACACGCGAAAAGCCTACAACAGGTTGAAGAAGCTAAGCTGATTGCAATATCTGATGTAAATGAAGCTAGAGGTAAAGAGTTAGCAGAACGTTATGGAGCCGCATATTATAAAGACTACCGAGAGATGCTGCAAAGAGACGATGTGGATGTCGCAATGATATTGACGCCGCCCAATCTGCATCCCGAAATGGCTGAGGCTGCAGCCGAAGCTGGAAAACACATC
>Ga0180301_10004484_pt1 | contig 10777 bp, 9 predicted proteins | sample GuaBasSediGuay16_FD_121797 | JGI IMG/M metagenome (GOLD analysis project Ga0180301, IMG submission 121797) | Subseafloor sediment microbial communities from Guaymas Basin, Gulf of California, Mexico - Guay16, Core 4569-2, 12-15 cm | ecosystem: Environmental > Aquatic > Marine > Hydrothermal... | reverse complement strand
CCTCCTTCCCTTACATTCTTATTTCCTGGAGCATAAAGACCGTATAGGAAATAGCAAAGCATATGAGGCTGATCGCTATCAAGGCAACAATGTGTGGATATACCACAAGCAGGCTTTGTCCAAGAGAGAGTGGATTTTGGAATCTTGATGCAGAAAGCTGCTCTATAGGCCCCAGGAGTACAAAGGTACGCGTGGTTTTTCTCATCGGGTCAATTATGGTGCCCGAGGCATTGGAGTATAGGGCCATTGGGGAGAAAAGTGAGACAGCTTCCTTGATGCGTGCATTCTTGATCACCTCCTCAGCACTAGCCCCTTTTTGCCTGTCCACAGGAGCAATGGTATCTGCGAGTACGTTTGCACCAAGGGATACAAAAAAAGACAGGAATATCCACAGAGCAACTGAGGCGAGTGCCGAGGTGGCAATGCCCCTGAAAAGAATGGAAAAGAGGATAGATAGTCCAAGCCAGAATGAAATGTAGAAAATGCTAATGATCACGTAAATTACAAGTCGCCATATTTCTTCAACTCCGGGAACTACTCCGAGCAGAGCGAGTCCAAATCCGGCTATTACCAGAACGATGGATACAACCATGATGGCTATGACTGTTGCTCCTGCCAGAAACTTGCCATTTATGACCGCATCACGATAAATAGGCTGAGATACCACCTTGACAAGGGTCCCGTGAGCTCTTTCCCTGTTTAAGGCATCAAACCCAAGTACCAGCCCTATCAGGGGCCCAAAAAAAGCAACGAACTGAACCATGGAAAAAAGGGCGCCTGGTGTATTAAATAGCATCAGGAAGACAAACCTGGGCTTTGTCACGCCCTCAAGACTTTCCCTCAAGTGCATTCCTGCCATGTAGCTGGTGATAAAGCTAACCATGGCGATCAGGGCAAAAAGAATAACAAAGCGATTACTGCTGAAGTGGTCGGATAGCTCTTTTTCATAAATGGCAAGTATACCCCGCATGGTCAAACCTCCTGAAAGTATTTCATGTAGATCTCTTCCAGCGAATAACTCTTGCCTCCCACACCAAATTTCTCTTTTGCCAGGGATTCAATGCTGCCCTGTGCCACCATCTTTCCAGAAATCATGATGCCCACGCGGTGGGAGATCTTTTGAACTTCGTAAAGGTTATGGGAAGATATCAGAACGGTTATGTTTCTTTCCCTGTTGAGAGACCTAATCAATTCTATCATTCGGAAAGCAGCGTCAGGATCGAGAGCAAGAGTCGGCTCATCTAAAAAGAGAACCTTGGGGTCCTTGAGGAGCACTTCTGCTATTCCAAGACGCTGCCTCATTCCCCTGGAATACGCGCTGACCTTTTTTTCCTTACTGTCACTTAGCCCCACCGTTTCAAGCACCTCGGCTATCTTGCGCTTGGCCTCGGCTCTTGGTATGGAGTTGAGGTCAGCGATGTATTCAAGAGCCTGAACAGCATTCATGTCTCCGTAAAATCCTACGTTTTCAGGAAGATAGCCCACGATCCTCTTGACTTTCGTTGCCATTCTAACCGGATCATACCCGCAGACAACGGCGGAACCCTCTGTTGGACGGGTAAGTCCCAGAAGCATCAACAATGTGGTACTCTTACCCGCCCCGTTCGGACCCAGGAAACCAAAAATCTCGCCTTCTTCAATATGAAAGTTCAAGTGATCCACGGCAAGAATATGATCATAGGCCTTTGTCAAATCATTTGTCTCAATAATTACCTGCGCATTCATCTTTAACGCCTTCCCATTCTAATAAACAGTGCTACAAGCCCTGCGATCACAAGCACAATAATGCCTATACCTACCCAGCCCCATGCCGTAGAGGCTTTCACTGTCACTCTGAACTCCAGGTTCTTGGAGGCTTTCTGTCCCTGAATAGATACATTGACTGAATAATCGCCCACAAGAGCCTGCTCAGAAGGAGTAATGGTCATTTCCACCTGCTTAATGTCGCCGGGGGAAAGATTTTCAATCTTCTCGGGTTTGAATTTTACTTTCCAGTTCTCTGGTTTCACTGACAAAAACCGGATGTTATCCTGCATTGCAGATCCGCTGTTCTTTACATAAAAAGAAAGATTTGCCTCCTTTCCCTGATAGGCATCAAGGGAAAGCAAGCCATTGGGAGTCCCTGCATCAATCTTATAGGTTCCTGTGAGAACCACCATTAAGTCCGCTTCGCCTTGAGCTTTATCGGACTTAACCCTGACCTTGATCGGGTACTTGCCGGGTTCGGCCAGGATGCTCGGTTTTACTTCAACGGCCATTGTCTCGCTCTGGTTAGCCTTTATTCTCAAGCTGGAAAAATATTTTTCTTCATAGGCCGGCTTGAAATTGATTTCCCAGTCTTTTGGGCCTTCGGCACTCAGGTTAAACACCGTATCTTTGTCCAGCCTGCTCTTCACTTCCAGCGAGAATTCAAATTTTGCGTCGGTCGGTCCTCGCAACACCGGATAAGAAGTTGTGATGCTGACCCCTTTTGCCTTTGTCTCCTTCTGCTTTCCCACCACCTCTATGACTACATCTGCAGAGGACGTCAGTTTTCCATCGTGGGTTTGGGCCAGCATAGAGAACTTGTACTTGCCGGGACCTGTGCCTTCTTCTGGCTCGGCTCTAAAGGTGAGGCTTTTGGATGAATCACTTTTCACAAACACCCCTTTCACCTCGTAGCTGTAAGTCTTGATCCTGGCTTTCCAGCCCTTTGGCGCGGAAGTAAGCTTGAGGTCTATATATTCATCCTGCCTGCCCCCGTTGCTCACGTCCACATCTATGCTAACGTCTTCTCCTTTGGGAACCACCACAGCCGTGTATTCAGGGGCTATTGAAATAGCTCGTGGCGGAAGGTTTTTCTTTTCCTCTTTATCATCTCCTCTAACAGAGGAAAGCGGCCACAACACCCCAAATAACATCGCTAGCATTACGAAAAGCACCAAAAAAGAAAAACCGTTTCTTTTCTCCACCATAGAACCATTCCTCCTTTAATCTTTATTGGATTTCGCGTGCCTGTCGAGCAAATTGACATCGTAGCCTGCTTTTTTATAGTCGTCAAGGGCTCTCATCTTGAGGCTCTTGTCTTTTGTCTTTTCGGAGTGCTTGTCAGCCAGCTCTGCAGCATGACTCCACATGCCCGAATCCTCGTACTCTTTCACCTTTCTTTCCACCCTGAGGGACTCCTCGGATGTCTCCATGATTGCAGAGTGACACCATGAAATGATTTTCTTAACTGGAGCGCCGCAACTGGGACAGGTCTTCAGGGGTTTTTCTTCCATTCCCTGAATGAATTCAAAGGGCTTCCTGCATTTCTTACACGCCCTTTGAGGATCTCGCGCTTGATATTCGTAGATGGGCATGGCAGGGAAAACCCTCCTCCAATTCTGCAAGTTATTAGTCTAACAACAAAAAGCTATTTGTAAAGGCCTAAACATGATAATTTATAACTTTGTTTAGGCAACAAGATCTCCCCCTGGTTTCTTTTAGCGTTGACTTGGGAGTTTGTTGCAAATATAATCTCAACCTGGGGCAAAGCTAAAAACAACAAATGGATGAGCAAGAATACCGTAGGAAGTATACCAATCTCAGAATCCTTAAGAGTGTCCAGGACTATCTCAAGTCGGACACTGACTCCCCAACCGCCCTTTACCCTCTACGGGTCCCGGATGATCTGCTCTATCAGGTTGTAAGAGAAAAGGGTTCGGAAGCTGCGGATAAGCTCCTGCACCACATTTTTAAAATGGGACTCACTGCGTGGAGCGAAAAACTCTATAATGAAGCATTCGGGTCGGAGAAGAATCTGGAGGCCTTTATTGAGCTGGTGAAGAAGCGCACCAAGGAATGAACGGCGGTCTTATCACCCTTTTCCATTCTCTCCCACATTTGAGGCAAATCAACGTCAAGGAAAAGGTCGTTTCTTGGGGTCGCTGAATTCCAGAGGTCTTTCAACCAAAAGCCCCATGTGGGATTAAAAAGATAGGGCATGGTGTGTCTTTGCACTGGATAGGCAGAGTGACTTGAAATCGCGTAAATCATTGTTAAGTTGTCCAGTAATCCGGGAGCTTGCCCCGGCGGGTGCTGGTTATTATTGGCCCGGTTGGGTTTAATCCGCCAGAGATAATGCCATATGGCACAATTAGAGGCGGACTAGGGTTCAATTCCGGGCCCCTTGGGGCGTTAAGAAAATTTCCGATGGATACCCCGTCCGCTTGCGGTGGGGTAGTTAATTACTTGGTGTGAGGCACCAAGGGGTCGGCTTGACTTGTGGAGTTTTGCAGTGCCCTTCATTAGCACTGGGATAGGATAGCAAAAAAATTGGTGATGGATCTGAGAGCGTAACATGAGGACAAATCTAGAAGAGATCAGCCAGGTAAAGAAAAAGCTGACAGTTGAGGTTGATGCTGAGCTTGTGGACAAAAAACTGAATGAGGCTTACAATGTGCTCAAGAAGAGGGCAAGAGTAAAAGGATTCAGGCCTGGAAAAGTGCCAAGAAAAATTCTTGAAAGGTACTTTGGCCCCCAGGTTGTGGATGATGTTACAAGGGGGCTTGTGAGCGAGACACTGCCTAAGGCAGTGGAAGAAGTCCAGGCGTTCCCGCTGGGTACTCCCATTATCGAGCACGATACCCTCAAGGCAGGTCAAGACTTCAAGTATGCTGCAATCATGGAGACAAGGCCGAGCTTTGACCTGAAAGATTACGAGGGAATAGAAATTGAAAAAGAAATTTTGTCGGTTACGGAAGATGACGTCAACAGGCAGCTTGAGGATATACGAAAAGCAAACGGAGAGCTAAAGCCTGTTCAGGAAAACCGGGGAATTCAGGAAGATGACCACGTTGTCATAGAGTATGAGGCTTTTGAGGGGGACAGAGCTCTAGAAGATGTCAGGGCAGATAACTTTATGATCAGGGTGGGAAGCCATGAATTTCACAAGGAAGTCGAGGATGCCCTGATAGGGCTTAGAAGTGGAGAAAGCACCGTGGTGGAGGTAGCATTTGCCGATGACTACGCTTCCCCTAGACTGGCAGGAAAGAAAGTTTTGTTTAAAATAAAGGTAAAGGAAATCAAGACCTTATCTTTGCCGGAGCTAACAGACGATTTTGCAAGGAGCTTGGGAGCCGAATTCAAAGACCTTGAAACATTGAAGGCAAAGATCAGGGAGCAGCTGGTTGAAAAGGAAGAAAAAAGAATTGATCTTGATTTGAAGAAAAGGTTGCTGGAAAAAATATGTGATTCGGTCGATTTTGAGCTTCCAGAAAGCCTCGTTGAATCGGAGATCCGATACGGCATAGAGACGACAAAGCAGAACCTGGAAAGAATAGGGTCAAGCATGGAGAAGGTTGGGTTGACCGAGGAAAAACTCAGGGAGGAACTTAGGCCTGCCTCTGAGAAAAGGGTCAAGCAACTGCTGATCCTCGGGGAGATTGCAAGGCAGAAGGATTTGTCCATTAGCGAGGAGGAGTTGTCTGAGGGCTTCAAGGAAATGGGAGAAAAGCTCGGGCAGGATCCCGAAATGCTGCGACGGTATTATGAGGGTAGGCAACTGGTTGATGCCTTCAGGGAAAAGCTTCTGGAGGAAAAGACCTTGAATTATCTGCTCAAAGCTGCTACGATCAAAGACGTTGAGGCAGCCGAGTTAAAAACCGAAAACAAATGAAGTTGTAGCTTGAATGAGACTTAGCAAAAGGAAACATTTTGCAAAAGTCTCGAAACGATATATATTTATTAAAAAGAGAAAAATAGGTTATGCTTATACCAATAGTTGTAGAACAATCCAGTCGGGGTGAACGTGCCTATGATATTTACTCCCGCCTTTTGAAGGATCGTATCATTTTCATGGGAGACCAGGTGAATGACGGGATAGCGAACACAATAATTGCCCAGATGCTTTTTCTTGAATCAGAGGACCCCGACAAAGACATCAATCTATACATCAATTCGCCGGGTGGTTCAGTGACCGCAGGGCTGGCTATCTATGATACCATGCAATATATTAAGCCGGATGTCACTACCATTTGCATGGGGCAGGCGACAAGCATGGCAGCCTTGTTGCTGGCCGCCGGCGCAAAAGGCAAAAGATACGCTTTGCCCCATTCAAGAGTGATGATCCATCAGCCACTGGGAGGTGTCCAGGGCCAGGCAACCGACATTGATATCCAGGCTAGAGAAATATTGAAGATAAAGGGTATCATTCACAAGATCCTTGCAAAACACACGGGGCAGGATATTTCAAGGATTCGCGAGGATACAGAGCGAGACTTTTTTATGGACAGCGAAGAAGCATTGAAGTACGGTTTAATTGATAAGGTCATTACCGAAAGAGAGGTACAAAAAGAAACAAAGAAATAGGAGAAACTTTCTATGCAGAAAAAGGATGATTCCAGTGATGATCTTCTATGCTCATTCTGCGGCAAAAGCCAGGATGAGGTTAAGAAACTGATTGCAGGCCCCTCGGTCTACATATGTGACGAGTGCATTCAGCTCTGTAACGAGATTATTGCAGAGGACTACGGGCAAGAGCCGGGGGAGGAGAGTGCCGAAGCACTTCCGAAGCCTTCCGAGATAAAGAGTGTTCTGGATGAATATGTCATAGAGCAGGAAAAACCCAAGAAAATTCTCTCCGTGGCAGTGCACAATCATTACAGGCGCATAAACACCAGAATAGATATGGAAGGCGTAGAAATTCAAAAGAGCAATATCTTGCTTATTGGTCCCACAGGCTCGGGCAAAACTTTGCTTGCTCAGACCCTGGCAAAAATCTTGAAGGTTCCTTTTACCATTGCTGATGCCACAACGCTTACAGAGGCCGGGTACGTGGGCGAAGATGTGGAAAACATTATTTTGAACTTGGTTCAGATGGCGGACTACGACGTCGAGGCAGCAAGCAAAGGAATTGTTTACATAGACGAGATAGATAAGATCGCCCGCAAGTCCGACAGCCCTTCTATCACCAGGGATGTGTCGGGTGAAGGAGTTCAGCAGGCCTTGCTGAAAATCATTGAGGGAACCATGGCCAGTATCCCTCCCAAGGGTGGACGCAAGCACCCCCAGCAGGATTTTGTAAAGGTCAATACCAATAACATCCTTTTCATATGCGGGGGAACTTTCAACGGCCTTGACAAAATTATCAAGAGCCGCATTGGAAGTAAGGCCATGGGTTTTGAGGCCGACATCAAGGGAAAAGTCGAGGATGACATCAATCGGGTAATATCCCTTGTTCAACCCGAAGATCTCATAAAATTTGGGCTCATTCCTGAATTCATAGGCCGCATCCCTGTGATTGCGACATTGAATGAACTGAGCCTTGAGGCGCTTGTGAAAATATTGACTGAACCGAAAAATGCCCTGGTAAAACAATACAAGAAACTTTTCGAGCTCGAAGGTGTTAATCTTAAGTTCACGGATGAGGCCCTTCTGGCAGTAGCCAAGGATGCCATCAAGCGCAAGTCAGGTGCGCGTGGTCTAAGGGCCATACTTGAATCGGTCATGCTCGACATCATGTATGATATCCCGAATCTGCAGGGAGTCAGGGAATGTGTCATTGGGGAAGAGGTTATCACCAGGGGAGAAGCGCCTCTTCTACTTTATGAAAATCAGGTAGGTTACGCATAGTCATGTTTAACATAAATAAGAAAAGACCGCTGCATTTGGCCAGTGCAGAGGAATCGCAATATCCTCTTCTTCCACTGCGGGACGTTGTCGTGTTCCCCAACATGGTAGTGCCTTTGTTTGTAGGGAGGGAGAAGTCGATTAAGGCCCTTGAATACGCGATGTCGCATGAAAAAGAGATTTTCCTTTCAGCGCAAAAGGATGCGAAAGTGGATAACCCGTCTCAGAAGGATATTTATACTTTTGGCACGCTGGGGACCGTTCTTCAGTTGCTGCGTTTGCCAGACGGCACTGTCAAGGCTCTCATTGAGGGGAAACACAGGGGAAAGATCCAGAGTTACATTTACAATCAGGAATTCTTTATGGTCCAGGTATTGACTCTGCTGGATGGGTACAAGATAGACGATGAGTGCAAGGCGCTAATGAGGACGGTTATCGAGAGCTTTGAGGAATACGCCAAGCTGAACGAAAAGATAGGTAAAGATCTGGTTTCCACCATTTCTGCTATCGAAGACCCGGCACGCCTGGCCGATACTGTTGCCGCACACCTGGCCATGAAGGTCAAAGATAAGCAGGACCTCCTTCAAATTGAGAATCTTAACAAGAGGCTCGAGACCCTTTTTGAAAAGCTTCGAAGCGAAATAAACATTTTAAAGCTGGAAAGCCGCCTGAAAAAACGCGTCAAGAAGCAGATGGAAAAGACCCAGAAGGACTACTACCTGAATGAGCAGATGCGCGCCATTCAGAAGGAAATGGGTACAAAGGATGATTCCAAGGCGGAGCTGGATGAACTTGAAAAAAGAATAAAGAGAAAGAGACTCTCCAGGGAGGCTCATGCAAGGGTCTGGCAGGAGTTCAAGAAGTTGAAGATGATGTCACCCATGTCTGCTGAAGCAACTGTGGTGCGCAACTACATTGACTGGATTCTTGCCCTTCCGTGGGAGGAGCGTACCAAGGACAAGATGGATATCAAGGAGGCTGAAAAGATCCTTGAAGAAGATCACTACGGGCTGAGAAAACCCAAGGACAGGATCTTAGAGTACCTTGCCGTCCAGACACTGACGAAGAAAATCAAGGGGCCCATTTTGTGCCTGGTAGGTCCGCCTGGGGTGGGTAAAACTTCAATTGCCAAATCCGTGGCAAGGGCCACGGGAAGAAACTTTGTGCGACTTTCCCTGGGCGGGGTCAGGGATGAAGCGGAGATACGCGGGCATAGGCGAACTTACATTGGTGCGCTGCCGGGTAAGATTATCCAGTATTTGAGAAAGGCAAAATCCACCAACCCGGTGTTTTGCCTGGACGAAGTGGACAAGATGAGCACGGACTTCCGCGGCGATCCCTCGGCTGCTCTTCTGGAAGTTTTGGATCCTGAGCAGAATTTTGCTTTCAATGACCACTACCTGGATCTTGACTATGACCTATCGGAAGTCCTTTTTATCACCACGGCGAACACGCTTCACAATATTCCGCTTCCTTTGCAGGATAGGATGGAGATCATTAGAATACCCGGATATACGGAACTCGAGAAGCTGAACATTGCCAAACAGTTTCTGATCAAGAAGCAACTTGAGCAAAACGGGCTTCAGGACGTGAGCATCACTTTTTCCGATAAGGCCATTCTAACCATTATCCGGGAGTATACGCGTGAGGCAGGCGTACGCAACCTGGAACGAGAAATATCTTCTATTTTGAGAAAGGTTGCAAAAGAGGTTGTCAGGAAAGGGAAGGATACAAGGATCAGAATCACGTCAAGCTCTATTCACAAATATCTTGGCGTGCCGAAATTCAGGTACGGTCGGACTGAGGAACAGGACCAGGTAGGATTGACCACGGGGCTCGCATGGACCGAGGTGGGTGGAGAACTCTTGCAGACAGAAGTAACCATTATGCCCGGAAAAGGCAAGCTGGTGCTTACAGGCAAGCTTGGTGAAGTCATGCAGGAATCGGCACAGGCTGCACTCAGCTATGTCAGGTCCAGGGCACGACAGTTGAAACTTCCTGACAAGTTCTACGAAAAAATTGACATACACATTCATGTACCTGAAGGAGCTATTCCAAAGGATGGGCCTTCTGCGGGTATAGCGCTTGCTACTTCTATTGTTTCAGCCCTCACCCGGAAACCGGTAAGGCATGATATTGCAATGACCGGGGAAATAACTTTGAGGGGCAGAGTACTTCCGATCGGAGGGCTTAAGGAAAAGATTCTGGCTGCACACCGTGGCCTGGTCTCAAAGGTGCTGATTCCGGAAGAGAACAAGAAAGATATAGAAGAAATACCCGCCAGAATCCTCAAAAGGGTGGAACTGGTCCTGGTAAACCACATGGACGAGGTCCTGAAAGAGGCGCTTGTACTTAAAGAAGGAGAGGAGCTATTTGCGCCCGAGGGGGAGTGCGAGCCTTTTCAGATTGAAGCAATGCAGGAAGAGGAACCCTCCATCAGTGATGAGATCAGGGCTCATTAAAGGTTCTTGACTGATAATGCACACCAGTGATATCTAGGAGGCTTAATTGGGCGGATAGCTCAGTTGGGAGAGCATCGGCCTTACAAGCCGGGGGTCGCAGGTTCAAATCCTGTTCCGCCTACCAGGGGGCGTAGTTCAGTTCTGGTTAGAACGCCGGCCTGTCACGCCGGAGGTCGCGAGTTCGAGTCTCGTCGTCCCCGCCAGTAAAATCAAGGGGTTAGCCAAGATTTGGTTAACCCCTTTTCTTGTTTTGACCTCACTGGGTGCGTATAGGGTGCATCCAGGAGCAAAAATTTTTTGGGTGCTATGGAACTTCACTTACCTTTTCCCCAGCATAGGAATCGTCCAGTGCATCCACCTCAGCCTTCTTGCTTCCTGGCATCCAATGATAATAAATATCCAGAGTAAGTTTTATGCTATGGTGTCCAAGCTGGTTTGAAACATCAGCTATGTTGTCACCCTTAGAGATCCTTAAAGTGGCGTATGTATGCCTCAAATCATGAATTCTGATCTTCCTGAGGCCTGCTTTCTCCAGGACCTTGTTAAAAATCCGCCTCCTCCAATTGTTCATGTCAATAGCTCCGCCTCTGTTGTCTGTGAATACATATTCAGGAAGATTCCCAAGACCCAAGGCAAGCCCCTTCTTCTTACTTGCCAGCTTGTGGGCTTTTAACGTCTCAGTAAGTTGAAGGCTCATATCCACGCGTCTTGATTTGCCCGACTTG
>Ga0180301_10004483_pt1 | contig 10779 bp, 24 predicted proteins | sample GuaBasSediGuay16_FD_121797 | JGI IMG/M metagenome (GOLD analysis project Ga0180301, IMG submission 121797) | Subseafloor sediment microbial communities from Guaymas Basin, Gulf of California, Mexico - Guay16, Core 4569-2, 12-15 cm | ecosystem: Environmental > Aquatic > Marine > Hydrothermal... | reverse complement strand
GGTCTCTCAATGTACAAGCAGGGGGAGTATGTGAAGCCCTACTTGGAGAACCTCGACGAAGTCGTGCTAGGAGGCTTTGAAGCCCACTACACTCCGCACAGAGCCTTGGTCATAGAAGACCTATACATGTTCTTCTACGTGAGGAGGTTCTTCAACCTACCTCCACACCACGTTGAGAAGTGCTACGTGTGGTGTGATAGTGCAATCTTCCAGCCTTCACAGCCGGTGCTAAACATTGTAGGCGACTTCAAGCGGGCTGGCAGAGCAAGCTACATCACCTTCATTCCAAGCACCAGCATGGACTTGAAGAGGTTGATGGAGCTTGGCTTACCCTACACAGAGGTTATCCCGAGAACCTTCAATGCAAGTGCAGCGGAGATGGCGTTGGAGCTTACCTCAAGTAGGCGAAAAGAGTACGACTTCGCCTTCATAGGCTGGAAGGACGACATAGACCGAAAGAACATTGGCATGATACTTGAGCTGGCGTACAGGCATCCAGACTGGAGCTTCCTCATAATATCCAACGATAGGAGGTTTGAAGACCTACCCAACGTGGAGTTTCTGGAGTTTGGGAAGGTCAATGAGCTGACAAAGTTTGTGAAGCTCGCTCTGTGCAAGTGGCTCTTGTATCCAAGCGGGTTTGAGGGGTTCGGTGTCCCAGTACTGGAGGCGGCTGCCGTCAAGGTGCCGGCGGTGTTTACCAGCGTGGACTGGCACTACCACATAGCTGTGGGGATACCGGTTAAAGCTGAGGAGTACAAGGACTACCAGAAGCCTTGGGGTACCATGAGGGTTTACAAGCCAGCTCTAAAGGACTTGGAGGAGGCATGCCAGTACGCTCTAAACCTCTACGGCAAGCCGAAGTACCGGTGGTACTGCAAGATGGCGTACAGCACGGCTAGAAAGCACCATCCACTCAAGGTTGCGTTGAAGCTTGCACAGCTGTTTTTATAGCAGCCAGCGTAAACACTTATAACCCTTCTCTCCTTTAGCTTAGCATGGGCTTTTAAAAGTGCTGGCTAAATGCCCTAGGTGCGGGCACGTATTCTACGTGGCTGAGCCTCCTAGGCAGAAGGGTAGTGGAGCCGGCTACAAGGTTGAATCTCTTGGAAGGCTTCACCTAGAGATTCTGAGGATTCTAGCTGAGGCAAGCGGCTGTGGAGAGCAGCTAACAAGGAAAGCTATAAGCTATAGGCTTCACCTCAAAGGCTACAAGACTCCAGCTACAAGTGTCGCTGCAAGGCTGAGCGAGCTGCTGGCACTAGGCTATGTTCAAATGTCGAAGAGAAGGGTTAGGGAAGGTGATAGGTGGGTAACTAGACCGGTGTGGACTATAACTCCTCAAGGGCTTCAAAAGCTTGTTGAGCTTAGACACAAGATAGGTGGGCTTGACAGGTACATCAAGTAGCCTCTTCACCGCCTCTTCAACCGCCTTCTAACTTCCTCAAAGGTATCCTCCGACAACGCATAGGCATATACAACTGCGAGAACAACCGTGAGCAGCTCTAGGGCGAGCAGAAAACCGCCGAGAACTGCGTTGTGCTTCATGGCTTCCGCAGCCAGCCACGCAAGAACCACTATTGGAGCTACTGGTATCAGCATTGTAGCCAGCAATGCTACCGCATCGGCAGCACCTTCCCTCAAGTTAAGCCCCTCTCAGCTAGCTTTCAGCCTCTCTGAAGCTAACCTCTTCTTCAATTTCCTCTCTGACTTCTTCAAGCGTTAGCTGAGCTGCCTCAATGATTTTCCCAAGCTCCTCCTCGCAAACCTCTATGTCTACTGCATAGCTCTCTGGTGCAATGCTCTTAGCTTGCTTCAGCAGCTCAACAGCCTCTCTAAGCAGCTCAACAGCTCTACCTAGATTCTCCTCAACCTTTTCAAGACGCTCCCAGTACTTCACTTCAACCACCCATCATAGATGCAGTTGCAGCTCTTATAACTGTTAATCCGCTGGAAGAGAAAAAGAGGTTGAAGGGAGCTTATCTCCCGCTCCTCTTCCTCCGTCCAACCCTGTAGCCGGCGAGACCACCGATGATGCTGGATATAGCTGTTAGAAGCCCCGAGTCAATCCCCTTAGCTATGGCAATTGCACCGAGAGCGGTCAAGGCAGCTATAGCAGCCACAGCTACAACAGTTTCATCCTTCATTTCATGCAGCCACCTTGAACTTGTAGCGGACAGTTAGAGTGGCTCCATCTGGAACTGATACTGGGCTGTCAAGCACATCTCTTAAAATCAAGAACTTCACATCGTTCCTTACGCCTCCATTATCCCGCCAGTAGTTCCATGCAATGATGCCTATCTCTTGAACTGTTATGCTCTGCCCGCTCAGGTTTGTGAAGGTTCTGCTAAACCTGAAGTAGCTCACATTGCCTTCAACAGCCTTCTCCTCAAACATGTGTGGACCGTAGTCCAGCTGACCTACATCTGTTCCATGCGGAATCTTGTCATCTAGGTTGTAGTTGTCTGGAGCCACAGCAAGCGAGCTTTTCCCCACAACAATGCCGTAGCTGTCATCATCATCTGGAGCGTTCACCGCCATAACCCATCCCATGCCTTTAGGATTGTTCGCTGAGCAGATGTACCCGCCGTAGATGGTCTTCTCATTGCCGTCCACGTCAATTGCCTTGTCCTCAGCCCCGCATGAGTGGAGTTGGAGGGCTGATGGGTCTGGCGTCCCCGCCATCATAGCCCTCAAGGCAGCAATGAAGTTTCTCAGAAGGCTCCTGCTCTCCCCTTCACGCCTCTCTATAAGCCTTCCATGTCTATCTCTAACCTCTACCTCGTACTCTACCTTAACCCTAACCTCGCTACCCATGCCTCACCCCCCTCATGCTACTTCTACCTCATACTCGGTACTTATAGTTGCCTCTAGAGCTTTCCCTTCAAGGCTGTTTACCTCATGCTCTGCCTCTATGCTTGCCTCTAAGCTTTTGCCGGGGTACCAGTTGGCTTCAAACTCTGCTTCTATGCTTGCCTCCATGTCAATTATTGGTGTAACCCAGCCGGGTATAGGTGGTGGCGTGCCAAGTGTAGGTGCCTGCGGAGGTGATGGGATTGTAGGCGGTGTGGGAGCTTGTATCTCGACTTCTGGTGGCGTGTACTCGAATAGTGATACGTCTGGTATCAATGGGAATACTGTGGTTGAAGGCTGCGGTGTAACTGCGTCTACTATTGTGCCAACGATAAAGCCGGTTATCGGCGATATAGCCATGCCTAGGAAGCCGTATGCTATCTCCCTTAAGCTGGAAGCCTTGGTTATCCTCTCGCTGCACTTCCATGCTAGGGCTATGGATATGTTTGCCATGACTGTTTCCTTCAGCTTCCTCCTAGCGGTTAGCACTACGCTAGTCCACCAAGCGTTGACCCCTTCTCTGACACTCCTCCACCAGTCGTTCAACCCCTTCGCTAGACCTTCAAACCACTTCACTATGGCGTTCCAGATGCTGGATGCAATGTTTGCAATCCAGTTTGCAGCTGTGAGTAGACCGCTCCAAATCCACGCCCCAAAGTTGTAGATTTGCTGTGCAGCCCAAGCCAGCCCGCTACCAATCCATCCAAACGCTTGGTTAATCCAGCCTCCAAGCGTGCTGGCAGCGTTCTCAAACCCCTTCTTAACGTAGTCGAATGCTGTCTTGAAGGCTTCACCGATGGTGCTGCCAAACTTCGTTATTGCATCCCATATTTGTGAGCCAAATGCCACTAGACCGCTGAAAATACCTTGCCCGGCGTTGACGATGTTTTGGGCTTGCTGCCATAATTGCGAGAACCAGCTCTGCATTGTATTGACAATGCTGTTTAATGTCTCCCAAAGCCAGCTGAGGTCAAACGACATTGTCTACCAGCCTCTAGAACAGCCTTATCTTGATGGTTAGCTTGCCCTCCTCAAGCTTGATGTCCACGGCTTTTTTACCACGCTCATCTAACCCGCTCAGTATTATCTGCTTGAACTGCTCTTCGCTCAGCGTTATGACTAGGTCTCTGTTCACTAGTTGTGGTGTGATGTTCATGCTTGCCAGAGGAGTGTTTTTGAAGATTTGGCTTAGCAGCCCCTCCATCTTCAGCTCACCCATATGCAGATGTCTACAACTGTTAATATGGCTGCTAGAGGATGCTCACCAGTCCATTGGATAAACCTTCTCATGACTTCCATAGCGTAGGCAACTACTGTTCTAACCAAGTTCACCACTTGTGTTATCAAGCTGGCTATGATGCTTCTAGCTTCCTCAGCTACAGTATCGCTGAGCATTAAAGGAGCTACAGCAGATGCTGCACTCACTTTGGTTCACCTCAAGAATCTAGCTGGCTGCACAGCTATATAAGTAGTAGCTGTGTAGGCTACATCAAGTCATCTATCTCTCTGAACCCCTTCTCGCAGATGAGTATTATGCCACGCCTAAACTTTGTTACCCCTAGGACGTGGAGGCTCTCCATTTCCAGAAGGTCGATTATCTGTAGAAGGGTTTCCCAAGGAATGTACTTCAAGTAGGTGCAGTAGAGCTGAACCATTATTACCCCCGGACGCTCGCAGAGAAAAGCCTCTACCCCCAGCTTCCTTATCTGCTCCTTTATGCGGTTGAATAAAGCGTACTTGCTCTTCCTTGTTCTAATCATCAAAAAAAGAGTTGGATGGCTGTGTTATATAGTGCTTTTGCTATGCTAGAGGAATGGCACTATGCGTCTAAGCCATCTGCCTACTGGGGTTCTAGTGATGGCAACGCCTACACCGTATAGCACAGCACCCAAGGCAATGGCTTGCCCTATTACACCGGCGTTGTTCGATATGGCGTCAGCAATGCTTTGAACTACTGTCATGAAGGCGTTTACAATGCTGTTTAGGATGGCTCCAATATCCCATGTTGGGGTACTCATTTAATCACCGTGAAGTATAATTAGAGGTGCAAGCTTATAAGCAGTAGAGGTGTGAGCCATGTCGGGTATAGACTACATTAAGAGCCTTCCTCCAGAGGAGAAGAAGCGTTTGCTGTCGAAGCTTAAGTTTAGGGTTAGGAAGGCTATGAAGCAGATTGTTAGAAGCCTTAAGAACAGAGGCTTTGAGGCGTACTACGTTGTGGATGAGCTGAGAAACCAGTACCTAGCGGTTTTGACATTGGATTCAATGCTTAAAGTCATCAAGCGTAGCATTGATTCAAGTATTAGACCGTTCATTGAAGTGGAGTACAGCGTTAGGGAAGGGAGACCGTGCATAATCTTCTACATTGACATGGGGAAGCTTAGGGAGGCTCTAGGCTATGAGCAGCAACAGCAGTAGTGGCGGTAGCCTTGAAGAGAGGGTTAAGAGGCTTGAAGAGGAAGTCGAGCTGCTTAAAACAAGTGTGAGAGAGCTGAGCGAGAAGCTGAGGGAGTCGCAGCAAGCTGGAGATAAGAGGCTTACGATAAAGGACTTTGAGGCTGCGGTGTACGTTGTAAACACCTTTCTAAGCAAGGTTAGAAGCGTTGAGCAGAGGCTGAGGCTGATGAGACCGTATGCAGCAGCTTCAAGACCGCTTGGACTGGAAGGGCTGATACAGCAGACCCTAGCCAGCAAGCTTCAAGCTGGTGGTGGAGAGGAGGAGCAAGTTGAGGAGCTGAGCTTAGAAGACCTTCCAGAAGACGTGAGGGCTTCAGTTGAGAAGTGGAGGCAGCAAAACCTAGCGGAGCAGGAGAAAAAAAGGCTGGTAGGGGAGCTTAGGAGATAGCTGTGCTTCAAGCTGTAGCAGCAGCCATCTCATGCTTCAGCTTTATCTGAGTTAGCTCCTCCACGATTCTGTTGAGAATATCTGTCCTGCAGCCTTGACCCTCCCACTTCGATATGATGTCCTCCGCTCTAGCAGTACCCTTGACTGTAACCTTGCTCAGATACTCGTTCATGAAGGCTCTGTACTTTGCGTAGTCCATTTGAGGCACGCCGGCTTCATCGAGAATCGGCTTAACCACTTCAACCCATACTGTGTGGTATTGACCGAAGCCAGCCGTGAAGGCAGCGGTTTGGTTTGAAGCCACGCTCCTCACAATATCCTCTGGGATTCCCGGCATGTAGTGGACTCTGAAGCACTTCAAGTGGTATCTGTCAATCGAGGTTGGACCAAACTTCCTTTTCCTACCCATTCACATCACCACACTAAGTGTTTTTCACTACTGCTTATAAGTAGTAGGCATGATAAGTTGCTGTAGAAGTGATTGCACTAGGGGGAATGAAGTAATGCCGAGGTTTGAGAAGCACTATGGCTTTATTGCCTTCCTTTTTGGAGAGGATGTGGCTGAGCGGTATGCATGGGTTCACAAGTGGAAGGATGAGCCATGCCTAGTGCTGGGCGTGAAGCATAGAGCTGTGAGGCACAGCATTCTAGATGACATCCTTCTAGCTATGCAGACAAACGACCCTATGGCGGCTGTGGTGGGGATTCTCCACGACATCCAAGACATGGTTAGCACAGAGCTGAAGAAGCAGAGGAGGTGAAGGCTGTGGGAGTGAGCGGTGTGAGGAAGCGTTGCAACATCAAGTTTGTTTATTGCCATAAGTGTGGGAAAGTCCATAGGTGGAGGTATCGCAGAGAGGGGTTGGAGTACAAGCTAACTAAGCGGTTAGATTTTTGTCCAGCTCAAGACTACAAGGAGTGGAGGTGAAGGTAGATGGGAGGCGGTGTTAGAGCTTGCCCGTATGCTGAGCCAGACTTCGAGGGGAAGACTCCATTCAAACGCTACTGTAGGCTTCTTGGAGGGGAGCCGTGCAACTGTAGGATAATCAAGTGCCCATACCTGCGGAAGCTCCACAAGGTGACAGTTGCAGAGAAGCTGGCTGAAGCTGAGGGGCTGTACCCTAGGATTGAAGTTAAGGTTGCCGGCATGGATAAGCTTGAGAAGCTTGGAGTGAAAGTGCCAAAGGTGATGGTTGAAATTGAGCCGGCGAGCAGATAGGCTTGGGAGAGTTGAGGAGCTGATACAAGTTCTCTCATCAATCGAGAGCCAAGCAGATGAGGTTAGGAGGCTTGCCAACCAGCTCATCAATACTGCAACTCTCGTTAGGAGTGCTGCGGTAGCCTATAGGCTGAGCCTAATCAACGTTTCAAGGGTTGCAAGGGTTAGACCGGAGGCTGTCGATATTAGGGTTCCAGAGGAGCTTAGCAGCATGATTATGGAGTGCTATGGAAGCGTGGCTGAGGCTTTGAGGCTTCTAAGCGATGTCAAGGAGAAGCTTGGAGACATAGAGCAGAGGGCTAGGTACATAAGCGAGGTGCTGGTGTGGAGGCTGCTGTAGCATGGGTTTAGAGGACTACTACGCTGGGATAGCTGAAGGCGATGGAGCAAGGCTTGTAACCGAGAGGGGAGAGTACATGCTGAGGATAACGACTGTGAGCTTCATGGAGTGCTTTGAGCTTGCAAGGCTTAGCGTAGCTAGGTTTGGCAGCCTACCATTCCTTAGAGCTGAGGAGGAGATGGGGCACTTCGTCTTCAGAGTGGTGACGCCACGCAGGGAAGCCTACACGTGGTTTAATGACAAGACCTTCACGCTTGCCTCAACTAGGCAGCCGCTGGACTACCTGAAGGGAATGTACTTGGCTGAGGGAGCTGTGGAGCTTAGAGTTGAGCCTAGGCGTAGAGGCTACTATAGGGGAGTGCACTTCATTGAGATTGCCACGTCTAGCAGAGACACCTACGATAGGCTGACCTACGCTCTGAAGCAGCTGGGCTACACCTATGGCACCTACCCTAGGGGAAAGCTGCTGAGAGTGAGGGTTTTCGATAGGAGGTTCTATGAGGCTTGCAAGGCTGTGGACTGCACGTACAAGTGGTTTGCATTGAGGTTTGGGCTAGGTGAAATTGATTACGCCACTTGGATTGCCGGCATGTGGCTTGACTACTGGCTTCTAAACAAGTTCCTAGCTATGGTTAGGCTGGAGCTGAGCGAGGCGGGGTACGTGGACTTCCAAGAGCATGAGGCTGAGGCTTTCACCTACCTCTACGGCTTGGAGCCACATGAATACGCTAGGAGGAATCTGGCTGGCAAGGTCTATGTTGCAGAGCTTAACAGGGCTCTAAGCCCATCAGACTACGCACACCCATACTGCTGGCATGTGCTGCTTGGAGCTAGAACTGGAGGAGAGCTTCTTGAGAAGGCTGCTAGGCTTGGAAGGTGGCTGAGCGTGAGAGGGTACATGCACGACGTGGCTAGCCAGCTTGGAAGGTATAGGAAGCGTGCTATGCGTGTCATAGAGCTTGAAGAGGAGATGGAGGCAGAGCAGCTGGCACAGCTAGACGGCTTCTGGTAGGTGGAATCACTTAAATACAGCTGGAGGCATACACTTCTCTGCGAGGTGGTGGTGTGAAGAGGAGGATGGTTGAATTTACACTTAGGTGTGTGTTTAGAGAGCCGGAGGAGTCTGTGTGCTGCGGCGAGTACTTCACGGTTGATGGCTTTAGGAGGGAGGATGGAGGATGGGAGCTGGGAGTCTACGCTGCGGATACCGTTACCAGAGGGGATGCTAGACGCATAGAGGGCTTTCTAGCTGAGCTGGAGAAGGTGAAGGCTGAGCTGGCTGCCGTGCTGAAGGCTGTTGAAGACGCCTACAACAAGTTCCTTGCGGAGGATGAGTAGGCTGTGCGTGTTGAAGGGGTTTGCCCTAGGTGCGGTGAAAGGAGCTTGAAGCTTGAAGTCATGTTTGCTAGGCACAGCTTGCCTTGGTTTGACGGCATGAAGCTGTCGTACATTGAGGGTACAGCCACCTTGAAGTGTGAGAGCTGCGGATTGGAGCTGAAGAGCAACGTCAAGTTTCATGGAGGCATAGAGGTGGAGGAGAAGTGAACGTCTACGAGAAGGTGAGGGTAGCCTACAGGCTTGTGCAGGAGGCTAAGGATAGCTTGTTCAATGCAAGGCACTACCTCCTTAGAAGGGGTAACGATAGGCTGGCTAGGCTTGTGGGTGATGCAGAGTACACGCTCAACAGAGGGCTTAGAGAGCTGCGTGGACTGCTACAGCTGCTAGGCTGCATGAAGGAGAGGAGGAGGGATAAGCTGTGAGCGAGAGCATAGAGGTCTACCCAGACCTTGAAGGCTTCGAGGACTGCAAGGTAACGGTGTTTAGGAGTGGACTGGTGTACATCGACCATGAGCCGGTGCTTGAAGCTGAAGCTGCGAGAAGGGTTGCTGAAATGCTCAGAGAGTTTGCTGAGGCTGTCGAGAACTTCTACCAGCTGAAAAAAGAGAAAGAGGAGAGGTAGGCTAGATAGAGTACTTCCCGCTCCAGAGTATTTTTTCAACGGCTTCTACTGCACTCCCATACTTCTCTTTGAGCTGGCTTTCAGTATACGTTTTATTGACGGTTATCTTTGCTAGGCTGCTGTTCGCCTCCAGCATTACATGTAGCTTAGGCGTGTTTTTGAGGTCTAAGCCCACGTAGGCTTTTATGGATACGCCGCTGTCAAGGTACAGTATGTCCACAACTACGCCTCCTCCAAGCCTATCCTCTTCAATGTTGTGTACTATCAGCGTCTTGGAGAGGTACTCTGATATGATGACGTTTCCCAGCAGCTCCCTTATGCCTCTCAGAAACTGGCTTACCCTCCTCTCCTTAACGCAGCTCTTGAAGCCCTCGAAAATCGCTCTAGCTACTGTGCCGGCTGCCTCCTCCACGCCTACCACCCACACTACTTGTAGCTGCAAGGGGTTTAAGGCTTTCTGCGGATACTGGATTAACGTTATGGCTAATAAGACGACTGTTGCTGATAACAATACGTTGAATTGTACTCAGATCAAGATGATTGCTATTGCTTTTCTATCTAATGAGAGTGTTGCTGTTGATATCTTTAAGAAGTTAGGGGTTGATTATGTTGTTGTCTATGACCCATTTTACACTGGACCTGTTTTGAGGGGTATGCCTGGTATGCCTTGGATGAATTATGGTGAGTTTGTGAAGAGTTTTGCTATGATGACTATTGCTGGCTTCAATAGCAGCAATTATATTAATCGCGCTCCACTGATGGTTCAAGGCCAGCAAATCTATCTGTTGATACCTAATGGTCCTAAAGCACCTAATGCCACATTATTTAAGCTGCTATTCTATCCATGGGTGGTGGCTGGTGACAGCGACTATCTGCGATTGATTAAGGAGCAGTACAACATCACCTTCACTCCTCCAAAGTACTTTCAGCTAGTTTACTGCTCTCCTAACCGGTGGGTTATGGTGTATAAGGTGCTTTACTCTGAGGAGATGTCTTAAGCTGTTGTTCCCATAGCATCTTCTTCATTGCTCTCCTATACTTGCCGTATTTGTCTTCGGGAGAGAATTTAGGTGGATGGGGTGTTCCGAGGGGTCCTCCACAGTATGGGCATTGCTTATTGTTGATGGTGTATCTTCCACATGCTTTGCATTTGCGTAGAAGCCCCATGGCTCTACTCCCTTGTAAAGCTTATTAATGCCTTCTCTTCTTTGGCTTGCCGTGTTGCTGCTTCTACTGCCCTCTTTAATGCTTCTTCAGCTGTTTTATAGTCTCGCGCCTTTATCTCTATCCTGTACTTCGGTGAGCCCATAGTGTAGACCTTGGCTTTAACGTTCATTTTCTTCACAGCTTCCAGTGCTTTTAAGAGCACTCTCCTCACTCTTTCCACTCCATCTGGAGCTGTTGAAGTTACTGTGAAATATCCTCTAACCATGACTTCTGGTATTTCAACATGCTCTTTTGCTATTTTCACAAGCTCTTTAATCCAGTTCTATGGTATTTCAGCATCTCGAAGAGGCTGTTCTCCTCGGAGGGCTGCTTGCTCTAATGCTGCATTAGCTTCT
>Ga0180301_10004482_pt1 | contig 10780 bp, 8 predicted proteins | sample GuaBasSediGuay16_FD_121797 | JGI IMG/M metagenome (GOLD analysis project Ga0180301, IMG submission 121797) | Subseafloor sediment microbial communities from Guaymas Basin, Gulf of California, Mexico - Guay16, Core 4569-2, 12-15 cm | ecosystem: Environmental > Aquatic > Marine > Hydrothermal... | reverse complement strand
TATAGTAATCAAGCTATAAAAATATATGGTAGTTTAGGTAAAGAGGTCCTAAGACTTGTAGAAACAGGGATTCTAATACCACAAGATGAATCAAGCATGGTAGCTGTTGAATTACTTGATCTGTGGGAAAACATGGATATAGCTGATCTATGTGCTGCTCCTGGAGGAAAAACAACATATATTGCTGAAAGAACCGGTTTAAGATCACGAATATACTCGTTCGAAATATACAAAGACCGTGTTGAAAGATTAAGGCTTCTCCTAGAGAGAACAGGGACTGAAAAAGCTGTTCAAATATACGTCATGGATGCAAGAAAGGCGGTTGAAAAACTTGGAACAAATTCCATGGACAGAGTATTAGTTGACCCTCCTTGTAGTACCACGGGAGCCCTGGCCAGAAACCCGGATGTTAGATGGAGGTATAACGAAAGAGTTGTCAAGAAATTAATTGAGTTACAATACGAAATACTCGAGGCTGGCTGGAAAATTCTACGGCATGGAGGTCTTTTACTATATACTACATGTAGTGTCCTTCCATGGGAAGGAGAGTATATTATTTCAAAATTTTTAAAGGATAAGGACAATGTCGAGATTATTAAATTAAGTAAACCCTTCATGCAATCTAAGATCTTGGCCGGCACAATGAGATCTTGGCCTCATAGACATGGAGTTATAGGTTTCTATTATGCTTTGATGAAGAAGAAATAATTAGATAGGATTCAATGCCCTATCTCCAGCATCTCCTAGACCCGGTACGATGAAAGCCTTGTCATTAAGCTCGGGATCAATGGTTAAAACATAAATATTTACGTCATTAAATAGACCTAATATCCTTTTGATGCCGTATTTGCTGGCAACAACTGATGCTATTAATACTTTTTTACATTCTCTTCTCTTAACTATTTCAAGTACCTTTACCATGGTGTTCCCAGTTGCTAGCATTGGATCAGCTATGATAGTGATAGCTCCCTTCAGACTCTCCGGTATTCTTTCATAATATACTTCTACACGAACGTCTTTACCTTCCTCAAATCTTCTTGCAGCAATAAATCCTAACCCCGCCCACGGAAAAGCCTCATGCATTCCTTGAGCTAATGGCACACCTGCACCAAGTATAGCAATAATCCATACATTTGTATAGGGCTCTATACCTTTTGCCTTAGACAAAGGTGTTTCAATAGTTGTTTCTTTCCAATTAAGCTCTCTTGAAATTTCATAAGCAAGGATAAATCCTAGCTTCTTCATAACCTCTCTAAATTTCGGTGGCAATGTATTCTTATTCCTTAGAATAGCTAGGAGATATTTAGCTAATGGATTATCTATTATATGCACTCTCTCGCCATTATCCATAAAGCCCAGTTTAATTTATGTTTTCTGTGGTTTATTAACAATTCTATAAAATTACTTGATGAAGAAAACTTACTTAACAATTTTCATGTAGGATATAAATATCTAGATACCATGAATCCTATTTAATAAAGAATTATTCATGACCAATTATGCCTTTAACTAATATCTTTCGGATTTGTATATATTCTCCATCAAATATTATTAGTTTCATATGGTCTTAATGCAGGTAAAGGTATTTTCTTAGATATAACTAAATATATTGGTTTATTTTCAGGGTGTAATGACATCCTAATAACTCTCTCAGGACCAATAATGTACTCAGGCCAATAAGGAGGAATGCCAACTGGATGTACTATAGCGTCAGCTTCAACTATGTATTTACTAGCATCTTTTAATTCATTATATATCTCAATAGGGATTGATGCCCCCATGTCGAAGCTATTTGTAATGATAATAATAGTGTTGGTATCAGAATAAGAAGTATTACTGTCAATGCCTTTATATGATCACTATACTTGCTAACTATGTATCCAACTAATATCGATAAAGGAATTATTGATGATGCAAATCTAAAGAATACACCTACATTACTTAATGGATTAAATAGAATAAGACATACAACATAAGATGTCAATAAGAAACAATTTATTCTTCTTTTAAATAGTTCATATACTATAAATAAGGTGATCGAAACAATAATCATTAATGATGGGATTATATATATTAATAATGAACCTCTAATAATCCCTGCTAATGCTTGAGCGGATTGCATATGAACTTGTTGATATATAGGTTTCGTAATGCTTTTAATATATGTCATTATCTTACTAAAATCATTGAAATAAAATGTAAAAAAGTTATATGATATAATTGAAAATATGATTGCTGCGATCATAAGGGGCAGAGCCTTAATAAATTCGATCTTTAGTCTACTATTAAGATATGAAATAACAGGGTAAATGAAGGTATATAATACTAGGATCCCAAAAGCAAGAATATGTGTTAACCCTGTTAGTACTAGAAAAACTATTGATAGAAAAAGATAGGTTATATCCTTCTTATTGAACCAAATATAGAAGAAATATAAATAAGATGTAAAGAAAAATAGTCCAAATGTATTCTTTACAAAATCACCCATAAGCCTAATTATATGGGGTGAAAAACATAAAGAAAAATACAGCAGCCATGCATGCCTCAGTTCTTTTAAGTAGATTATTCAACAAATAATATAAAGGAAAAATAGTAAGTGCAGAGAAAATTATACTACCTATTTTTACAGCTAATATAGAATTACGAACAATGACATATATCGCGTATAAAACATAAAAAGTTAAAGGAGGATCGCCATAATATATAGTTCATGTCTTTTCAATATATTCTATTTGGATCAAATAATATGGGCCATCAATCCCATAAACTAATGGCAAACGAAATTCATAAGCTACATAATATAGTAGTGAGACTATGAATAATATCAAGGAGACTAAGATGCTGTTTTTGTTTATCCGTTTTGAATATGTCAAGAGTTTAAACCCGATAATTACTAATCATAACCAATAGTAAAAGTCTATCATGATTAGATATTTAAATATAGCTCCATAAAAATTGTCTTAGGTTTGAGGTCAAGATGATGCGAAGGATTTTAGGGGCATTGATTACACTAATGTTTATATCTCCACTTATTGCAGAGTTATTAACTACGTCTACCCCACCATGGAACTTCTTTAACCCAATAAACTTATTGATATTAATAGGTTTCTATGGCTCAGGCGTTGCTTTAATTAGAGAATTTAGATTGAGAAATAATCTCAAATACGTGTCATTAATCCCACTAGGCATAGCATATGGTGTTCTCGAAGAAGGTATTGCGGTTAGATCTTTCTTTAACCCTGAATGGAAAGATCTTGGGATATATCATTTTTATGGACGGTGGATCGGTGTCAACTGGGTTTGGAGCTTTTATCTTGTAATATTCCACGGCATATACAGTATATGTATTCCTATCATAATTACTGAAGCACTATTCAAGAAAGTGTCTGGGAAACAATGGATTAATATTAAAGGAAATATTCTCCTGCTTACCATTTTAACTTGTCTAACTTTGTTATTCCAAATAGCAATTCCGTATACAATAGACACATACATCTATATAATTTGTTTACTAATAATCTTTATACTAGTAAATGCTTCAAAATATATGAAACCGTTTAAACTCATAAGGACTATATCATATAAAAAATATTTTATCCTATGGACCATATGGGCTTTATTTTTCTTTATATCGATGTGGGTGTTTCCTTATATAATTCCATATCCACTAATACTAATAATATTTTCATTAATAATTCTCTTCATAGCATTTGTTCTCATAAGTTATATTGATATTAATGGATTGGATAAATTAGTAGCCTGGTCATTTATGGCTGGAGCAACAATAGTAATAGCATTAATAGATATATTATCATCTTTTGAACCACATAATTTATATAAATTTTTCATTGGCTCTTGTTATATTGTATTTTTAATAATCATATTTTTAATATCCAAGAAGCCCAAGTGAATTATTATTTAAAAACTATTTTATAGTTTTATAACTTCAATAAATGTATAAATAAAGTTTATATAAGAAATAATGTTTAGTTAAAGATAAGTAATAGTGATAATTGTAATAAGAAAATAGTAGTAAAATAATTATACTATGAGTGTATACATTCGTACGTCTCCATTATTGCTTCGATAATTTTTTTATAGCCAGTACATCTGCATAAATTCCCTTCTATTGCTTTTAATACGTCCTCTTTACTTATTACTTTTTTAGTCCTTAGCAGGGCATATGATGTTATTAGGAACCCGGGAGTACAATATCCGCATTGAATGGCACCTTTTATAGTAAAGTTGTACACTAACTTTTTAAATAACTCGTTATTCCAAAGACCATCAACAGTATCTATAGAGCGCCCATTAACCTGTACAGTTAATAACATACATGAATATACTGGTTTGCCGTCAAGGAGTATTGTACAAGCACCACATTCCCCACGTTCGCATCCTCTTTTAACACTTTTTATACCTAATTTATTCCTCAACGTATTAAGAAGAATTTCATTAGGCTCTACATCAACTTCTACAGGATGCCCATTAAGATTAAACTTTACGAGGACCAAGGCCATCACCCTTTTACAAATTCTATGCCTAACCTCTTCAATGCAACTTTAAGAGAGTCATAAGTTAAAATGATGGCCATGTCCTTACGATATTCGGCTGTTGCCCGGATATCGGTTATTGGAGATATGTCTTTTATAACAAGTTTTGAAGCAGCCTTAATACTGTCTATCGTTACTTTTCTTCCTACTAGATACTTTTCGACGCTAACTGCGCGTATTGGAGTAGGCGCTATAGAATTTAATGCGATACGTACATCACTAAATATATTATTCTCTACTTTTACTAGAGAGGCTACAGATACTATAGATAATGTAAATGAGTTCCTACGGCCAAGCTTCATATAGGAATATCCATAATCTTTATGGACAGGTACTATTATCTCCTTTAATAACTCATTTCCTTTAAGTAAGGTCTTACGAGGGCCTAAGAAGAATTCTCTTATATCTATAGTCCTCTCTCCTTCAATATTAATTACCCTAAGTTTAGCTTCAAGAACCATTAGTGGTGGTGCTGTATCTGCTGCTGGCGAAGCATTACATAAATTACCACCAATAGTAGCCATATTCCTTATCTGCCAACTCGCCATGTGATAAACAGCTTCATATAGTATTGGAAGTTTTTCTTTAATGATCTCTGAATAAATTAACTCTTGTAATCTGGTTAAAGCACCTATACGTATCCGATTACCGTCATCAATTATGTATTTTAACTCGCTAAGATCATTAATGTCTATGATACTTTTAGGTCTATATCTACCTATCCTCATATCTATTAATAGATCTGTTCCACCGGCTATGACTTTAGCTTCATCAAGTTCATTTAATAACTTTAATGCTTCATCAAGTGTCTGAGGCTTATAATACTTAAATTGAGGTAGACGATAGAACATAGCTGATCACCTTATACTCTTAATTATTTTATAAAGCCTTTCTGGAGTAAGAGGTAGTTCAGTAATGCGTTTGCCAATGGCATGTGATACTGCATTAGCTATTGCAGCTGGCAAAGGTATGAATGCCATTTCACCAACTCCTTTTGCACCAAAAGGTCCATACTTAAATATATCTTCTACATAGACAGGTTTAGTAATTTCTAGAGGAGTATCCATTGCAGTTGGTATGGTATAATCTGTTAAATCAGCATTAAGAATCTCTCCTTTACTGCCAAACCTTATTTCCTCCATTAATACATAACCAATGCCCTGAGTAATAGCTCCTTCAATCTGGCCTTCCACTTGTATTGGATTAATGATTTTTCCAGCAGCTAATCCAGGCCAAGCCTTTAGAACTTTAACTTTACCAGTCCACGTATCAACTTCAACCATTATTGCCAGTGCTACATAACTATATGCTGGATATGCATATCCCTGTCCACGTTCATTATCAAAGCTTCCTTTTGGTAAAAAGAAATAGCCTGTAGCACTTAAATCTATTCCACGGGAGTATGCTTTTTCAATTAACTCTTTCCAAGACATGGATCTTTCTTCATCACCTTGAACAAATACTTTACCTTCTTTAATTACAATTTTTTCGAGAGGAGCTTTAAGTAAGTCTGCAGCAAGTCTATTTAGTCGCTCTCTAATTTTCGCAGCAGCTAATAATACACCTATAGCCCCTATACTAGTACCTCTTGATGCATGTGTTGCTCCTCCATCGGGAGCATCTGATGTTCCAAAGACTACATTTATGAGTTCTAGCGGTACACCTAGAACTTCAGCTACAATCTGCCTATGACTTGTTGTAGGTGATCCTTGTCCTATCTCAACTATGCCTGTATAGACAGTTACAGAGCCATCTCGATCGATTTTAATATATGCATTGCTCCAATCAGGTACACCTCGACTAGTACTTATTCCATGCCATGCAACACCTATTCCAAGGCCGCGCTTGTATCTAGTACTCTTAATATTCCACTCATCAATTTCTTTTCTTAACTTCTTCCAATTCATTGAATCAGAAAGTTTAGCAACCATATCAGCTACACCAACAGAATCCTCCAATAATTGTCCAGTAATAGTCTCCATACCAGGCCTAAGAAGATTCTTTAGCCTAAATTCAACAGGGTCCATGCCTAGTTTACGGGCTAGTTCATCCATTTGGGCTTCAGCCGCAAACTGTACTGATGGATTACCAAATCCACGGAATGAGCCTTGTGGTACCTTGTTAGTATACACACAGTAGCCATCAACCCATGCATTAGGTACGTAGTATGGTCCAGAGGCATGTACTGTTGCTCTCCACAATATAAATGGTCCTCGATTAGCATATGCGCCTGTGTCATGGATTATAGTTACTTTAATAGCTCTCAACTTACCATCGGCAGTTGCCCCGGATTTATACTTGATCACTGCTGCCTCCCGTTTTGGATGAATCCGTATACTTTCTTCCCTAGAGTACATTAGGAAAGCTGGTTTACCAGTTAGATATGCTACTAAAGCAGCCTTAGCAGCAACCAAGGGCCCTTCATCATCTTTTCCACCAAAACCGCCCCCAATGTATGGAGACACTATTCTCACACGTGATGATGGTAATCCAAGTACTCTAGCAACTATTTTCTGAGCCAAATGAGGATATTGCGCACATGAGATGATCGTTAACCTACCTTCTACATCGGGTATGGCTAATGCTGCTTCTGGTTCTAGATAAGCATGTTCCTGATGATGTGTTCTATAAGTATTTTCAACAACTACATCTGATTCACTAAAACCCTTCTCAACATCTCCACGACGAAGTTTCGTCTTAAATGCTATATTTGAACCAAGCTCGTCATGTACAAGTATATCCTTTCTCTTAAAAGCCTCAAGAGGGCCGAGTAGTATAGGTAATGATCTGTACCTTATTCTAATTAATTCTGCAGCTTTGAAGGCTTTTTCGTAATCCCATGCAGCTATAAGAGCAACTGTTTCACCATGGTATCTAACCTTGCCTTCAGCTAATAAAGGTTGATCCGGTAATGCATATCCTACTTGATTCTCTCCAGGAATGTCCTTATATGTATATACACCTACTATACCAGGTATCTTCAGTGCTTCATCATAGTTTATCTCTTCTATGATGGCGTGTCCTTCACTACTCAAAACTTGCTTAATGAAGAGCATTTTACTGTCTTCAAAATAGTCTTCTACAAATCTCGCTTTACCAAGAGCTTTCTCCAAAGAGTCGCTTCGTGTTATTCCCTTGCCTATAACTATAAATTCTCTTGCTTTCAGCCATTTATTGATAAGTTCATAGGGATCCTCATAAGACATAGCTATCACACAAGAACTATTTCCACAATAATATAGATAATAGTATATGCTGGAAATAAACCTAATGCATTGTCGTATCGCAAAGCTATTTCTTTAAAGGTTTTATAAATACGCCAAGAGGTTTATCAACGATGCTACCTTCCCAATAAACTATATTTCCTCTGAGAATAACATAGTCTATTTTGCCCTTAAGTTTCCATCCATGGAAAGGTGTAAGCTTATGTTTAGTATGTAATTTTTCTTTATCAATAGTATATTCTCCGTTAGGATCTATTATTACAAGATCTCCATCGCATCCCGCATGAATGCATCCCTTTTTAGGATAAATATTGTATATTTTAGCAGGGTTTTCAGCTAGAAGAGCAGGTATCATTGTGATATCTATTCTTCCTCTCAAAGCTTGATCAATCATTAATGGTAAAAGAGTTGCTACGCCTGGAAATCCTCCTGGTGCACTCCATATATCTCTATTTTTCTCCTCTAAACTATGGGGTGCATGATCGGAGCCTATGGCTATTATTACATTATCTATTATTGCTCTCCACAAGCATTCTTTATGTCTAGCTTCTCTAATAGGTGGATTAACCTTGATCAAGGAACCATACTTGTTATAATCCCTACTATCAAGTAAGAGGTATTGGGGATTAGTTTCAGCAGTAATTCTTATTCCTTTAGATTGTGCCTCTTTAATAGCCTCAACAGCTTCACAACTAGTTACATGGACTATGTGTATATGGGCTCCTGTATACTTAGCTATAGTTGCTAATTTTCTAATAGCTACTTCTTCACAGATTGGGGGTCTAGCCTCCATATGTGCAATGGGATCTTTTCTACCAAGAGCTTTTATCTTCTCGGTAAAATATTTTACAAGACTCCAATCCTCAGCATGGAAAGCTAGTGGTATATTTGTTTTAGAGGCCTTCACCATGGCCTCATATAACGTAGGTGTTGATGGAGCTGGAATATTGCCCGTTGTAGGTCCCATAAAGATCTTGAAGCCAATAGCACCTGCATTGACAAGGGATTCAAACTCAATAATGTTATTATCATGTATTACGCCATATAGGCCAAAATCTACATAAGCTTTACTTTCTAATAATTTCCTTTTCTCAATTAATCTATTTGCTGTATCAACTGGTGGAATAGTGTTTGGCATTTCAAGCACTGTTGTAACTCCACCAATCAAGGCATCTAATGTTCCACGTTTAAAATCATCCTTATACTCTAATCCAGGTTCTCTCATATGTACATGCTCATCTACAGCCCCTGGGAAAACAAGTTTACCATTTACGTTAAGGATTTCAACATCGTTGGCTTTAATCTCTTTACCTATAACCGAGATTATGCCGTTGATTATCAATATATCAGCTTCAATAATTCCCCATGGAAAAACTAGTTTTCCCCCTCTAACAAGTAGATTAGACAATAATTTTCCACCAAATTAATGAAAGAGTTTATGGGGATAGAAAAAATTATCTCTATCCTAATATTTTTGTACTAGATCTTTTCTTTAAGAATATCTTGTATAGCTTATCTTTCTAGTAATGGGTGCCACATACCTTGAAATATAAGTTCATAGGTAAGAGAACCATTAGGCATGATGGAATAGCGAAAGCCACTGGAAGAATAAAGTACTCTAATGATATTAATTTGCCAGGAATGCTTGTAGGTAGGATCTTAAAAAGTCCTTACCCTCATGCTATTGTTAGAAGAATCGATATTACAAATGCTATGAAGTACGCTGTAACTATAATCACTCCATGGGATGTACCCAAAGTCAAGTTTAATCCAAGACTTGTCAGTACAGAAGATGTAACGTATAAGGATTGGGAAATTCTAACAGATCATCCCAGATTTGTAGGCGAATATATTGCTGCCGTAGCAGCTGAGTCAGAGTACCTTGCACAAAAGGCTATTGAATCTCTAAAAGTTGAATGGAAACCTTTACCTTTTACACTAGATCCATTTAAATCCATGGAGAATGGAGCGCCAGTAATTCATGACAAGATCATGATTGGTAATAAGTGGGTTAATATAGAGAATAACATAGCTTGTAGATATGAATATGTTGAAGGTGATCCTGATTCTGCTTTTGAAGAAGCAGATATAATTATTGAACGTCGTTTTAAGACTAATCGTAGGTATCATCTACAACTTGAGCCCAAGGCAGTTATTGTAAGGCCTGAGCCGAACGGAGGATTAACTATATGGACAACTACTCAATCAATTCATAATACTAGGATATTGGTATCACAGGTCTATGATATACCAATGAGTAAGATCAATGTTGTAAAGATCCCGATAGGAGGAAGCTTTGGATCTAGTATTCAAACAAATCCTATTGTATTGGTAGCTGTAGCCTTAGCTCTAAAGACAGGTCATCCAGTAAAGATTGCTTTAACACGAGAAGAGGATATGTATGAACACTGTAGCTATGAAATGCATTTTAAGATTAAAGCTGGAGCTAAGAAAGATGGTACATTAATAGCCGGCGAATTAGAGAATATTATGGATATAGGTGCACATCAAATACAGCCATACCCCTTACTTGGTGTTGCTTTAGGATGGTTTGTATCACTTTATAAATGGAAAAATATTCGATACCGAGGAATAGCTGTTTATACTAATAAGGTACCCAGTGGAGCTATGAGGGGATTTGGAAATCCACAGATTACATGGGCTGTTGAGACTGTTATTGATGAATTAGCTGAAGAACTTGGAATAGATCCCATTGAATTTAGATTAAAGAATTATGTTGGAAAAGGAGATTTATTCTGGGGCCAAGGTCCAACAGTCAAATCAATTGTACGTAGTGATGGAGTCCCATATCTTATGCTTAAAGGAGCTGAACTTATCGGTTGGAAAGAAAGAGGTGACCCAAAGAATAAAAAGGGACGCTTTAGAGTGGGTATAGGTGTTGGTAGGGGATTTCATACAAGTGGTGCTGGAGGTCCTTTATCTGGAACAGTAATTGATTATACAGGAGCTATATTGAAGCTTAATGAGGATGGAACAATAGAT
>Ga0180301_10004481_pt1 | contig 10782 bp, 13 predicted proteins | sample GuaBasSediGuay16_FD_121797 | JGI IMG/M metagenome (GOLD analysis project Ga0180301, IMG submission 121797) | Subseafloor sediment microbial communities from Guaymas Basin, Gulf of California, Mexico - Guay16, Core 4569-2, 12-15 cm | ecosystem: Environmental > Aquatic > Marine > Hydrothermal... | reverse complement strand
TTATCAAAAAACTTTAATATATAAAAAACGAGGTGAAAATATGGACAAAGAATATCTTGACTGGCATAAAGTTGATGAAGCTGTCTGGACTTTAGCCGACGTAATACTGAAAGAGTACAAACCTGATCTTCTCATAGGTATATCAAGGGGAGGATTGGCACCTGCTGTAAGGTTTTCCCACATAACAAGATTACCTTTAAGGGTTATGGGGTTTAAATTCTATAAAGGTATAGGAGAAATACAGGAAAAGCCTGAAATCACGATCCCTCTGATGGAAAATATAGAAAACAAAAAGATTTTGGTAATAGATGATGTTGCAGACACAGGAGAAACTCTTGTGGAGGTAAAGAGGTATTTAGAAGAAAAAAATCCCGCTGAGGTAAGGGTAGCGGTCATAGCAAAAAAACCAACGAGCATATTTGATCCAGATTATTACATCATGTTCACAGACAAGTGGATAGTTTTTCCGTGGGAAAAAATGCCGGTGACAAAGAAATGAGGAGTTTTATAGCTATAGATATTGATGAGAATCTTAAAAGCAAAATTGTTGATATTCAGAACAATATAGGTACTACATATCTAAAAATAAAATTTGTGGAACCCAAAAATCTTCATTTCACCCTTAAATTTCTTGGAGAGATAGAAGAAAAGAGTATTGAAGATATCTACAAAATACTGCAGAAAAATCTTGAGATTTATAAACCTTTTGAGATCAATTTAAAGGGTCTCGGAGCTTTTCCGAGCTTCTCGTATATACGGGTACTGTGGATAGGAATTCAGGACGAGACCAACTCCTTGATAAACATAGCTGATGAATTGAACAGAGATCTGAAAAAATTGGGATTTAAAAAAGAGAAAAAGCTCATACCGCATTTAACTATAGGAAGAGTGAAATTTATCAGAGAAAAAGAAAAAATATCGCAAATCTTGAAGGAGTTACAGAATGTAAAAATAGGAAAAATGATCGTGGATAGAGTTTTGATAAAAAAGAGTGTATTGACGCCAAAAGGCCCGATTTACTCGGATTTAAAGGAAGTAAGATTATGATATACGATAGAGAAAAAATATTGAAGCAGATAAAACCTTCGAAAGAAGAAATAGAAAAAGGTTTTAGATTATATAAAAAAATAAGAGAATTTATCAGGAAAAAATTTAATCTGGAAGCAGAGCTTCAGGGATCTTTTATCAAGGGTACGAGTTTGAAAGGTGACAAAGACCTGGATATTTTTGTTTTCTTTCCTTTGGATGTTTCTAAAGAGATACTCAAAAAAATGGGATTAGAGATAGGAAAAAAGGTATTCGAAGAGTTTAAAGGAGAATATGAGATAAAATATGCCGAACATCCCTATGTAAATGGAAAAATCGAAAATCATGATCTGGACATAGTACCGTGCTACAAAATAGATAAAATAGAGGATATGAAGAGTAGCGTTGATAGAACTCCTTTGCATACAAAGTTTGTTAAAAGGATGACAGAATTTCAAAAAGATGATGCAAGAATCCTTAAAAAATTTATGAAACTGATCAATGTTTACGGCTCTGAGTTCAAGGTAATGGGATTCTCAGGGTATCTGTGTGAGTTATTGATATTGTACTATGGAAGTTTTGAAAATGTCCTGAAAAATGCTTCCGAATGGAAACTAAATCAGAAAATAATCTTTGAAAAAATGGAAAAAGAGTTTTCGGATCCCCTGATCATAATCGATCCCGTAGATCCAGCAAGAAATGCTGCCTCATGTGTGAGTTTGCAGAAATTTTCAGAGTTTATATATTATTCACGAAAATTTTTAAAGGATAAAAAATTTGACAGAATAAAAATTGAGTACAGGAAATCAGAGGGGACAGAGTTAATAGTTCTGAATTTTAAAACAGATCTTATGGAAGACCTGCTTTTTCCCCAGTTGAGAAAAACGAGAGATTTTATAAAGGATTATCTTGAAAAAAACGGATTCAGAATCTATAGATCCAAAATCTTCAATTCCGGAATACTCTTCGAGTTCGAGGTTTTTAAACTTCCGAAAATGAAGATCCATGAAGGACCGTTTATATACGATGGAGAAAACTGCGAAAACTTCATTAAAAAACATAAGAACATAGTCATCATCGGAGACAGAATCTGCACAGAGATAGAAAGAAAATTTAAAACGGCTGAGGAATGCATAGATTTCCTGATAGAGGATAGAGAGGGATTTGGAAAAGATCTTAAAAAAGCCAGGTGTTTTATTACCAAAGAAGAAGTAAAGGAAGTTTACGATTAGAGAATTATAGTGTCGCCCTCTCTTTCATACTCTAATTCTTTTTCTCGTACCACTATATGTACTCTATAATCTTTTTTAAGGGTAATTTTCAGGCCTTCTTTATAATCGCTTAAAAATATGTAGAGTTCGTTCCCAGCCATACTATAATTCACAATGAGATCTTTTCTGAACTTCCACCAATCTGCAAAATCCTTCATTTTTGGAGACCACGCATTTTTCGGGATATATATATCTGGATCCAGAGAATGTGTCATAAAAACTCGTCCGTTCCTCGTATGCGGTAGTTGAAGTAGATAATGGATATAAAAATTGTCAAAAACGCTCATCTCACTCTCATAACTAAATCCTAGATCCCTGAGAGCCTTAGATGTCCCGAAATTATGGTAGAAACCTGGAGATCTGAATCCGTATATTTCGAAATCTTTTTCCAGTATTTCTTTACCTTTCTTTATCATCTCTATCTGTTCCTCGTATGATCTCGATTTAAACTCCTTTTCTATATGCTTATATCCATGCTGCGCCACTTCCACATCGTACTCTTTCAATATCTCAATGACCTCGGTATTGTCCGTAATCTTCTCATTGGCGTGATACGGAATTACAAATAACGTGGGATTGACATTTTTCTCTTTCAAATACTCCAAAAATACTTTTAATTTATCTGGGTCTGTATAATAGGATATATCATCCACAGTGACAAGAAAGACAGAATCATAGTTATAAGGATATTTAGAAATCCTGAACTCCCCAAAATCTTCAACTATCTCCTCTCTTTCATAATAAAGGTACGTATAGAATCCATCTGTATAAAAAAGGAACAGTATGAGAAGTATATAAAAAAACAGATATTTTTTCATTTTTTCTCGTTAAGTAAGCATGCAAGAACATTGGTATAGATGGCCTCTAAAAGTTTTTCTTCCTTCTCTTCAGCATCTTTTGGTATCAAAGCAGCTTTTGCTACAGTTTTCAGCATTATCCCCCTTAACATCGCTATTCTAACCTTCTCTACGTACTCTTCGTCTATATTAAGTCCAACTGCTTCCATCTCCCTTCTTATATTTTTTCTGTCTATTTCCTCCAGATCTTCTTCGTTGTATCCCATTTAATCACCTTTACTGAGATTTAATATGGCCTCTGCTATATCTCCTCCGCTGTCTTTTAAAGCTTTTCTAGCTTCTTCTTCACTTACATTAGCTTTCTCTGCTACCATTTTTATATCTTCCTCAGGGATTCCTATCTCTCTCTCCACAAATGTTCCAACTACCTGAAATGTTTTTTGACCCATCATATCTATCTCTGTAACCTGCGGATCTGTAAACTCCCATTTTTTATCATCGAATGTAAAAATAATCTCGTTAACCGGTAGCTCCTTTGTCTTTATCCCTGCTTTTTTCATTAATTTTTTCATCTGTCTTGGATTCATATTTGGCATCATAAAAAAAATTTATGCTGGGAGAATATAAATGTTTTCATGTTTTGTAAAATAAGACAAAAATCGAAATGAGACAAGACAATACCCTATTTTTACAGTAAACTTTAAATATAATCTCGGTTCATTATTCATGATGAAAATTGGTATCATAGGTTGCGGATACATAGGAAGCGTGATAGCTGAAAACTTTAAAGATGAAGTTTTAGCATGTTATGACAGAAACATGAAAAACATGGAAAAAATAAGCAAGATTGTAAATAGAGATATTAACTGTTCTTTCGAAAAAATTATAAAGATGGATCTTGACCTGATCGTGGAATCAGCATCTGTAGAGGCGGTGAGAGATTTAGTTCCAAAAGTTTTGGAGAATGGAAAAAATGTTTTGATAATGAGCGTTGGAGCCCTTGCAGATTCTCAGCTGCTTTCAAAGTTAAAAAAACTCGCATCAGGAAATAATTGCAAAATATATATCCCCCATGGAGCCATAGGAGGTTTGGACGCTGTTAAAACTGCATCTTCACTTGGTATAACAAAGATAGTTCTTACCACGCGAAAAAATCCAGAGGTGCTGGGAATTAAGATCATCAAAGAAAAAATAGTTTTTGAAGGTCATGCTTCAGAGGCTGTAAAAAAGTTTCCCAAGAATATAAATGTCTCTGCAGCATTGAGTCTTGCAGCTGATAAAGAAGCGTATGTGAGGATAATAGCTGATCCTTCCGTGGATACAAATATTCACGAGATATATGTAGAGGGATCTTTTGGAAAAATGAACTTGATTTTTAATAATCTTCCTTCAGAGAATAAAAGAACATCTATACTTGCTGCATTTTCCGCTGTGAATCTAATAAAAAGCTTAAAATCTGAAATATTAATATACTAGGTGATTTAATGTTTTTAGATAAATATTCGGAAATAACAGGAAAAATAGAGTCTTATTTAAATGATGTTCTAAATTCCACTACAAAAAATTATGAAAATATAATATTGAAAGATTTTTACAAAGACATCGTGAGAGTAATGGGTGCTGGCAAGAGATTGAGGCCATTGAGCATGATTTTTGCTTTTAATGGAATAAAAAATGAGGTAAATGACGATATTATAAAAGCCTCTGTTTCTTGCGAACTCGTTCATAATGCGTCTCTTATCTTGGATGACGCTATGGATGAAGATGTTGTGAGACACGGTAAGAAAACTTTCAACACCATATATGCAGATAAATTTTTAAAATCTGTAGGCTTTAATTTCAATGCCTATAAAAGTGGACAGAGCTGGATTAAAAAAGACTCTGTCTTAGGGATCATAGAGATGCAAAGAAATATTTCCAGATTTTCTTACGCTCTCTCTGTACTTGCTTCAAATATCCTGTACGAGCTCAGTGAAGAAGTTTTAAACTCGCAGTTTTCCAAGGAACTGAGAATAAAAGCATTGGAACAACATAGAAGAATGTACTTAAGGCTGAATGAAGGTCAGCTTCTGGACATTTTAATGGAAAAAAGAAAAATAAATGAAAAGGAATATTTCGAGATGATAGATGAAAAAACCGGGATTCTTTTTATGTACCCTATAAGAATAGGATTAATTTTTGCTGGAGCTAAAAATTATAAAGTCATGGATGAGTATTCTCTGAACATGGCGAGAGCCTTCCAGATACATGACGACATTCTCGGGAGCTTTGGAAAGAGCAAACGCACTGGAAAACCAAACGATTCAGACATAAAATTCGGAAAAAATACTCTCCTAGCTATAAAAACACTCGAGTATGCCAAAAACCAGAGAAAAGAGAAATTTAAAAAAGCCTTCGGAAACAGGTCAGCCACAAAGGAGGAGATAAACGGAGTAAGGAATATCATAAAAAAAACAGGGGCATATAAATACTGCAGAGCGAAGGAGAAAGAATTGATAAAAGAAGCTAAAAACAGCATTCCGAAGAATCTAAATAAAGAAAGCAGGAAATTCTTTGAAAAACTTGCTGATTTTGCTATAAGCAGGAAGTTCTAAAGGATTTGCAGATTATATAGATCTCGGAACTTCCCTTTCTTGTAGATCTCGGCCTGTAAAATTTTACATATCCGAATCTTTTCCTGAGATCATCAGAAAAACTTTTCACGTCTTCACTCTGGAATATCTTTACCAGAAAGTTTCCCCTATCTTCCAAAACTTTTTCCGTTACTTCTAATGCTTTTTTAGCCAGAATATAGGATCTGTACTGGTCAACATCCCTTTTTCCCATTATCTTTGGAGATATATCTGACAGAACAACATTAAACTTCATCTCTGTATGGAAATCTTCAAGATCGCTCTCTATTATCTCAACGTTGTTATATTGCAAAGGCAAAGTCCTGAGTTTATCCACACCCAGAACGTATCCTCCTTCTCCGACTATTTCTCTCGCTACCTGAAGCCATCCGCCAGGGGAACATCCCAGATCCAGGACATAATCTCCCTTTCTTATCAATCTAAATCTTTTATTGATCTCTTTCAATTTGTAAGCTGCGCGTGATCTGTAGCCTTCTTTCTTTGCCCTTTCATGGTAATAGTCTTTTATTTTATACATTTCCGAAACTCTCGCAGAAAACAAATGCATCGCTGATCTTATCCAGAAGATCCGAAGTGGTGTAGTATATGTTTTTTTTAGAATAAACGAGATCTCCTGCAAAACCGTTTACAAATGAAGCTGCGCATGCAGAGTGAAAAGCTTCATTTCTGGCAAAAAATCCAGAGGTCAATCCAGCTAAAACATCGCCTGTACCACCGGTAGTCATTCCCTCATTCCCCGTATAATTCAGTTTGTATTCTTTTTTATCAGCTATTATGTCTACTTTTCCTTTTAAGATTATTGTACAGTCGTATTTTTCTGAGATATCCCTGACTTTCTGGATCCTTTCTTCTAAGTTATCGGGAAGTTTTCCGAAAAGATTCTCAAATTCTTTTTCGTGAGGTGTTAGAATAGAGTTTGCAGCAAGATCCAGGTCTTTTTTAAGAACTTTCAGCCCATCGGCATCTATCACTTTTTTTTCAAATCTTTTCATTATCTTTAAGGCTTTTTCATTAATCCCCATGCCTACACCTATTAAAACTGAGTCATAATTGTAATCTATAATATCTTTCGTGACTATAAAATCTGGAGAGTAATTTTTGATCACGTCAACACACGGAGTGGCGATGTAAACAAGATCCACAACTTTACTCGCTGCTGTAGCAGCGTAAATGGGCGCACCATGATATCTGTCACTTCCTCCGACTATCAAAACCCTTCCATTATCTCCTTTATGCGAGTCTTTTTTTCTTTTTTTCAGGTATTTTACGTCTCCAGGTCCTGTAAGATTCTCAATTTTATCTGGAATCCCTATATCCACTACAATAGAATCATCAGTTTTTTTGTAATGCATGGATATGTTAAGATCAGGTTTTAAATCTCCAGTGGGAAGATCTATACTCACAACTTTAACTCCTTTCTCTTTCAATTTGTTTATGTATTCAACAACGCTTTTTATAGGCTCTTTTAATTCACCTGTGATTCCTACGCCTATTAATGCGTCTACGACTATATCACAATCAATATCCTGAAAATTAAAGTCTTCTTTTTTGCAGTTTGTAAAATCAAGGAGCTTCCAGTTCTCCAGTGCTATTTTAGTTTTTATATCCTTCTCGTTACCTATCAAAAAGACTTTAACTCTGTTTTCCTTTGATAAAAATCTTGCAGCTACGAATCCGTCTCCTCCGTTATTTCCCAGGCCGCAGAAAATTGCTATTTTCTTGTTTTTTCCAAATTTAGACGTAATAATAGAGGATACTCCGTTTCCTGCATTTTCCATCAGTATTCTAGGCTCCAATCCGTAATATTTGCAGTTTATATCCAGAATTTTAGTTTTCATTTTTTTTCACCCTGTATAATGCTACCAAAGAACATAAAAATAGAGGACCGAGAACGAAACCTGGCACCCCGAAAGCTATGGGACCTGCAACAAAACTGAAGAGGATTATTAAAGGATGGACTTCACTCTTTTTTTCTGAGATGTATGGAGTCAGAACAAATGTCGGGAGATATGTTAAAACGATTATCCCGAAGATAAGTATAATGAGCGCGAGCATGGGCTTACTGAATATCTCTACCAATGCTATTGGAACATAGATCATTGGAGATCCCAATATTGGTAAAAGACCAAATAAAAATATTAAAAATCCCAAAAGAACTGAGTAGTTGACCAGATAAGACACGTTAAAATAAACTCCAAGAATATAAAAACCTGTTCCTGCGAGAACACCTGTTATCCCTGCAGTAAGTACGTATCCATAGAATAATCCCTGCAGAACTTTTCCCAGCTCTTTTGTGAACTTAAGATATTCCTTCTTTATCTCTGCTGGAATGAGTGTATCCGTTACCTCTTTTAACTTTCTTCCATCCCTCAAAAAGTAAAATGTAGAAAATATAAAAAGTAAAATATTCAGAGTAGCGTAAGAGATATTTTTAAGAAGATCAAACGCTGTTTCAATATTAATGTAGCTCTCTACTTTTTCAATTATGGTATCTATTTGAGAAGAAAATGATATATTTACTCCAAAGTTCTTCAAATACTCTTCAAAATCCAAGATTTTATTCAGAAAAGCATCAGGGTTCTCCAAAAACTTGACTATTTCGTTAATTAATGTATCAAGAGTCGTCCAGATCAAAACTACGAAAGGAATAATTATTATAAGTACAGTTATAACGGATGCTACATCCCTGTTTTTAAATATCTTCTCAAAATAATCGTTCAAAGGCAAAAGAAGATAGGAAACAAGTAATGCATATATCAAAGGAGTAAATATCCTGTAGAATATAGATAAGTTTAGCAGTAAGACTATCACAAAAAGAATCAACATGTATCTTTTTTCCATGAAAGTTATTATTCCCTATATTTATTAAAGTTTGTGGGTGAATATCAAAACATCTCCGGATGCTCTGTGTGTATAGGGATCACTTCTTTTGAATCGATCTCTTTTATCATCTGTTTTATCTCAGGGCCTGAAGCATGTCCTGAAGCATGTGCAGAGTATTCCTTTATTCCAAAATGCTCCAGCCAGTGCTTTTTTCTTTTCTCGTCTAACTCCATATCTTCTGAGAAGGGCTCGCAGTTGGATTTTATCCAGATAGCATTTTTTGGTTGTATGTCAACTAACTGATTCATCTCCCAGAGACTTGTGGAGACAACATAATCTTTCGGATTTTTTTTCAGTTCTTCACATCTTACAGTATTGCTTCTAACTATGAAATCTCTTTCCCATGTTTCATAATCCTTGAGTACCTGGTCCCCAGGTACGTCTTCTCTGCCTATAAGACCCCATTTCTTTTTAGGTATCAGGATCATTGTATCTTTTATATCAAGGGAAGACATTTTTCCAAGCTTTTCTATAAGATAGGCAAGCTTGAGATCAATAACAAACTCTCTTTCATTACTTTTTGCTGCATCATAGATCGTTTTTACTCTATCGGTATCTTTTTTTGGATGTTCAACGAAGACTATTCCTTCACTTTGCGAGATCAGCTCTCCCATTTCATTCTTCACTTTCTCTTCACTATCTTTTCTATTATCATCTATTCTTGTTCCTTCGCAGAGAAAGAGTTCCGGTTCTGCTTCTTTTGCTCTTTCAATGAATTTGTAACTTTTTTCACCATGAAGACCGTGAAATCGCAGGTCACCTGAATAAACCAAGTTTCCTTCGTCCGTATATATAATGAAACCACATGCACCGGGAAGTGAATGGTCTACGGGAACCATTTCCACTTCAAGAGACCCTATTTTTACTTTCTTTTTTGGTTCCATTATATTGTACTCTCTTTTAGTAACGTATTTTTCTTTTCTCCTGTTCACCCTGCTCATCTCTCCTTTTTTATTTTTATAGAATGAGAATGCTTCACAGTACGTGTAGAGATCAGAAAATGTTCCTTTTCCAGTTTCTTCAATGGACTGTAAAATTATCTTTGTCGGCTCTGTACAGTATATAGGAATGTCCTTCCGCAAAAAGTGAATGTAAGCTGAGTGATCCATGTGTGCGTGGCTTAAAAAGAGAGCATCGATACTTCTATTCTCTTTCTTTCTTCCCATATGTTTGAGATAGTCTTCTCTGTAGATTCCCGAAATATCAGGGAGAAGATCAAACTCGAAAAAATCTCTCAATGAAGAAGATTTTCTCGGCTGCAGAAACTCGGAAAAGTAATAAGATGACTTTGAAAAACTCATTCCAAAATCCAGAAGAATTCGCGTATCTTCATGATTGACCAGAATCTTATTGCCGCCGATCTCTTTGGCTCCGCCTAAAACTTGTATATTCATGGGGATCCTCCTTTAAGATATATCTCGCCTATCCTGGTGATAAACAATCTCACTCTTTTTTCTTCCCTCTCCTTTAAGATGAGACCTTTCTCTTCCAGTTTTTCCAGCCGATACTGAATACTGGATCTCTGTATGTCGGATCCATCTTTATTTATAGATTCCACGAGCTCTTTTATCGATTCTGCACCCTTCTTATCGATCAATACCTTCAGTATTTTTATGTCGGTATCTGTGACTTCCTCTATAGGAAATATTGGTATGGATTCGTACTCCTTTACTCCAATACCACTTCCATGATCCATGAACTCAGTTTTCATTTTGCTGTCAAGAGTCTCGATTATTTTAGGAAGTAGATACTCTTCAGGCTTACAGTATATGATCTCAATATCGCCTTTACCTCGCATAAAGAAGACAGCGGAGATCATGGCAACTAATGTTACCTTCGGAGCCGAAGAGATATTAACATACACACTTCTTTCTTTTATTTCCTTTTTTATCAGTTCCAGCATTTTAAGAAAGACGTTATCGAAATCGTATATGTCGATACTGACTTCTTCGATCTCCACGGGGAATTCTTTCAGCTTCTGAAGAAAATGGTTTGCTATTGCAGATGACCGAAGGTAGTTATCTCCATTGTTCCTCAGCATAATTAATTTGTTGGCAGGATACTCAAGCATGGGTTTCACAATTCTGTCGTACTCGAATCCTGCGGCAACTATGTGTGTTCCCTTTTTTCTGTTCATGTATAATAATTATTTTCATCATTTATAAAGTTTTT
>Ga0180301_10004480_pt1 | contig 10782 bp, 9 predicted proteins | sample GuaBasSediGuay16_FD_121797 | JGI IMG/M metagenome (GOLD analysis project Ga0180301, IMG submission 121797) | Subseafloor sediment microbial communities from Guaymas Basin, Gulf of California, Mexico - Guay16, Core 4569-2, 12-15 cm | ecosystem: Environmental > Aquatic > Marine > Hydrothermal... | reverse complement strand
GGATATTTCAGGCCGCGCCGGTGTTGATCACCCGCGCATTAGGGAGTCCCCATGGAGGGGGCATCAGGCCCGAGACTATGATATTGGGTGGGTCAATGCGCGGTGACAGCCGGCGCGGCTTAATAGCATAGAGGGTAACATCATGGATCTTGAGGAGAAAGTGAAAATTGTAACGAGGAATACTGTTGAAACCGTCGTACTTTCTGAAGTCTTTGAGCTTCTAAAGGGAAGCGGAATTAAGGGCTACATAGGGATAGAGCCTTCGGGGCTTTTTCACATTGGCTGGCTTATTTGGGCGAGGAAGGTTAGGGATTTATTAGATGTAGGAGTTAAAATGAAGATTTTAGAGGCTACATGGCATGCATGGATTAACGATAAGCTTAGTGGAGATCTCGAAACGATTCATAAATGTGCTAAATACATTGAGCAAGTATTGAAAGCATTGGGGATTGACCGAGGTGATATAGAGTACGTTAAGGCTGAGGAGTTAATTAGTGACCCCGATTATTGGAAGCTGGTCATTACAATAGCTAAGAGCATGTCATTGGCGAGAGTGCGCAGAGCCATAACTATAATGGGGAGAAAAGAGAGTGAAAGCATTCTTGACTTCTCAAAGCTCATATATCCTTGCATGCAAGTGGCAGACATCTTCTACATGGATTTAGACTTATGTTTAGGAGGTACAGATCAGCGCAAAGCTCACATGCTTGCTAGAGAGATAGCAGAGAAGAAGAAATGGAAGAAACCCGTTGCAATACACACGCCCTTGCTCATAAGCCTAAGGCCGCCTATTGGACTCAAGGAAGTAGACGAAACGGATCTTAAAATGAGTAAATCAAGGCCTGAAACATGTATCTTCGTCCATGATCCTCCCGAAGAAATTGCAAGAAAGATAAATACAGCTTACTGTCCTATTAGAGTCGTCGAAATGAACCCTATTATCGAAATATGTAAACACGTGCTTTTCGCGCATCCAGGCTTTAGGCTATATGTTAAGCGTGAAGAAAAATATGGCGGAGACATATACATTGAGAGCTATAGCGAGCTCGTTCAACTATATACTAAAGGAGAGCTGCATCCACAAGATCTTAAGCAAGCTGTTTCAGAGGCATTATCTAGCATGCTTGAACCTGTGAGAAGATACTTTGAAAGCAAGAGAGAAGCAAGAGAGCTCCTCGAAGCCATGAAGAAGGCTACGATAACTAGATAAGGAGCCTCTGGATCTATGATTGTGTTGTTTAAGCTCATTAAGATTTATCATATAGATGAAGAAGAGGCGTGATGAACATGGGTGGAGTTGCTATCACAGCTAAATATGTTATTTATGCCACGATAGAAATAGATGGCATAGTCGATAAATCAGATGTTATAGGTGCTCTCTTCGGTCAAACCGAAGGACTTCTTGGCGATAAACTTGATCTAAGAGAACTACAGAAAGCAGGTAGAATAGGCAGGGTTCAAGTAGTTCTCGAAGAAAAAGGCAATAAATCTGTTGGACATATTGAAATACCGTCTAATCTCGATAGAGTTGAAACTGCTTTAGTTGCTGCTGCCATAGAGACTGTTGATAAAGTTGGACCTTATGACGCAAAAATAACGGTAACGAAAATAGAGGACGTTAGAGAAGAAAAAAGAAAGAGAATTATTGAGAGAGCTAAGGAGCTCTTGGCAAAGTGGAGAGAGGCTTTACCTGATACTCGTGAGATAACAGAGGAAATTCTTAAAGCCGTTAGAGAGGCACAGCTCATAGCTTATGGTCCTGAGAAGCTGCCAGCAGGACCTGATGTAGACAAAAGCGATACAATAATAATTGTTGAGGGTAGAGCTGATGTCATTAACTTGTTAAGACACGACTATCGCAATGTAATTGCCATAGAGGGCGCATCAGTTCCTAAAACCATAGTTAATTTATGTAAGGAGAAAACAGCAATAGCATTCGTGGATGGCGATAGAGGAGGAGAGCTTGTATTACGACAATTAATCCAAGTGGCTGATATAGACTATGTTGCAAGAGCCCCACCGGGTAAAGAGGTTGAAGAGCTCACTGGAAAGGAATTGGCAAAATGTTTGAGAGATAAGGTTCCCTTAAGCGAATACTTGGCTACAATTGAGAGAGGGCAGCCTTCCGCTCATAGTCATGCAGAGACCCCTATGAGAAATAAGTTGCCCCAAGATGTCCTAAAAGAGGCTGAAAAACTCATAGGTAGTTTAGAGGCTCTGATTTATGACGAAAATTGGAAGCTCTTAACTAGAATACCAGTAAAAGACCTTGCCAATTATCTACAATCATCTCAGGAAGCAGTGAGCTATGTTCTCTTTGATGGCGTGATAACTCAAAGGCTCGTAGAAATAGCTGAAGCTAAAGGTGTTAAAATGCTTATAGGTGGGAGAGTAGGCAACGTTACACATAGACCAGCAACACTTGAAGTCCTTACATTTAGTGATTTGGGGCTTTGAAATGCAAATTGATGAGGAGATAAAGAATAAGATCGAAGTATTCCTTAGGGAAAGTGAAGAGGCGGCTAAGAGGCTTTTAGAAAATACGAGCGAAAGAGTAATCATTGTCCATCATGATGATGCTGATGGGATAACGGCATGCGCTTTGCTCAAATTAGCCTTGGAAGACAAGTTTGAAGTGCATACCCTATGTCTTGAAAAGGCTTATCCTCAAGCAGTTAAGAAGCTTCAAGCAGAAGGTAAAGAGCCCATAATTTATGCTGATTTGGGAAGCCCACATTTACGCATTATATCTTCTTTAAATTACCAGAGAAGAGACATAATAGTCTTAGATCATCATGATATGGAGCCCCTTGAACAGAAGGATGAGCATGTAATCGTGCTGAATCCTGAAGTGCATGGAGTTGATGGAGGAATTTATGCTTGTGGTGCGAGTCTTGCTTACCTATTTGCGCGGTCGATAAGGAAGAATATGGAGAAATACTCTCATCTAGCAATAATAGGTTCTGTGGAGATACCAGGCGAGGCTAGAGGATTAAATCTCTTAGCTCTTGAAGACGCTGTAAAAGCTGGAGTTGCTACTTATGACAAATCAACTGGCAAGAGGAGCGTACTATGGGATGGCAGATTTACAAGTCCTGAAGGCTTGTCGACTAAGCTGACTATTATGGCATCAGTAGGCTATTATGATGGAGGTCCTAAAAAGGCGCTAGAAGCATGCATTAAATGTTCATGGGCAGGCATAGAAGATTACTTAAAGAAGTTAGAGGAGAAAAGAAGAAAGGCTTACTCTAATATCATTGCGAGGCTTCGATACGAAGGTTTGAATAAGCTGAAGAGAATTCAGTGGTTTCACGTTGGAGATGGCTTTCGCGATATGGGAGTTAAAGTCATAGGGACTTTTTGCAGCTATTTGATGCATCAAAGGCTTGTCGATGATGATAAGGTCTTAGTAGGTATTATGAATATGAGACGAGAATTACCTGGCCTTGGAGACTTAGATGGAGATTACGTTAAGGTCTCAGCTAGAGCTCCAAGAAAGGTTCTAACTTTAATTGAAACGGGGTCTTTAGAGCCTCTATCAAAAGCCTTAGCTGATGCAGCTAAAAGAGTTGGAGGTTTTGGTGATGGTCATGCAGCAGCTGCTAGCGGCATAATACCTAAAGGCAAAGAAAGAGAGTTTGTAGAGATAATGGATAAAATTATAGTCAAAGAAAAGGAGGTAAAAAGAGGAAGCCCTACACTTGAAAGCTTTTTATTTCCTAAGAAAGTCGAAAAGTGATGCTTGCTTAATTCCTGATAGCAATTGTTCTTCATTCACTCCAAAGTACTTTAGTATTCTTAAAGCTAATGTAGCGATTTGCTTTCTAACGTAGTACTCCTTGTCTATTTCATCCATTGTGGCGAAGATATATGGCTTGACTCTATCAGATATTTTCTCTGAAGATCCTTGGACTACGACAAACCCTACTTTGTCTCCTATTTCGAGCTTATAGCCAGCTGCTAGTAGCTGTTTAGCTGCTTGAACATGAGCGGCCTCTACTTCGTATTCATCGATAGACTTTGATAAAGTCTTCCATATAACGAGGCTCTTGATGTCTACCTTTCCTGCTCTAACTTTGTTTATTACATCTCTAACATAGTTTATCGCAGCTTGAACGTCCTTTTTTATTAAAATTATCTCTAAAACCTTGGACTGGACTTCTTGCGCCAATGAACACCAGTCACCTCTAATAGCCTCAAATCCAACGACATCTATTTTTCCATCGATAGTTAGGCCAGCATACTTCTTTGCTGCTTCTGTAAAGAAGCAAACTTTGTAAATCTTCTCTAACTTTATTTCGAGGCCTAACTCTTTTTCGATGCGCTCTATAAATGACTTTATCTTCTCTTCATCGTATTTAACAAAGATGCTATCAGTATCTCCATAGATTACTTGCAATCCCATTTCTCTTGCCATCTTTATCGTCTTCATTATAGTTTGTCTACCATAGGCTGCAGTTGCTTCTGCGCATGGCTTTAAGTAGAATCTTGCACCTGTCCAGCCTAAGTATCCATACATTGCATTTGTCATGGTCTTGATGGCTTTCTGTCTATTGTCAAGTATTGTATAGCAGGGATCCTTAGGGTCTAATTTCTTCATTTGTTCTCTTATGTGCCTTCTAAGTTCAAGAAGTTTTTCGAGAGCCTTTCTATATAGGCTAGGTGGATTTTTCTTGAAGCGATGACCGACTTCAGGCGCTACATTGCATTCATCAGGGTTACATGGTTCTTCAGGCGGAACGTAAGTATCAAAACCTATGTTGTATTTTATCATTAAATGTGGGTACATGGCTGAGAAGTCTAGTACTGCGATGTTTTCGTGGAGTCCCTCTTTTGGTTTCAGGACCAAGCCTCCTTTATATGGCTCATATTTTCTCTCAACCCTATTGGGTATGAGTTCTCCTTCGCTATAAGCAACCCTCATTAGGTACCATTCAACTCTAAATCCAACAGATGCAGCTAATACTTGGTCTAGAGGAACGCCTGTAAGTCTTGAAAGCTGTATGGCAAATGGTAAGACTTCCATTGCAATGCCGTAAGTTGAAATCCCATCCTCCTCAGCGTACTTCTTTAGCACATCTCGCTTTGATGGATCATCCCAATAATCAGCTATGTCTAGGTAATCTATCATAGTTCTCTTGTCTTTTGGCATTACTCCTAAGTAGTCTGCTACATTCTCGAGAGTCTTGATCTTTACGTCCATTAAATCCTCAGCATAGTCGTATAGATCAACGTTAGCCCTCCCGACTATAGATATATGGCCATAGACGCTTTGATGGGGCTCTGATAGTTCCCTGCTTATTCTTAGTCTTGTGCCATGCAGTTTAGCTCTTGCCTGTATGTATGGCCAGTCAAAGTGATTGTTATTGTAGCCTGTAATAACATCAGGATCATATGATTGGATGAAGTCGACAAAATCCTTTATTATCTTCGAATCTTCATGATCATTAGCAGTCAGGATTTTCGTTCCTTGATCTGAGACCAATGAGATTATGATTATTGGGTCTCGCTGGGGGACGGGGGAACCAGCTTTATTATAACACTCAATATCGAAGGCAAGCACTTTAAGAGGAGGTATTTCATCTTTGGGGTAAGGCCTCGGCCTTGTAAGAGCCTTATATACCGCATCCACTTTTAAGCCACTTGTAACCTTTTCTTCTTCAACCTCAACTTCATGCCAATCACAAGGATTAATGCCATTGTCTATTAAGTATCTCATGTAAAATCTTATATCAGCTTCAAGTACTTCTTCCACCCATTCCAACCTACCTATCTTTTCTCTATATGATGGTACTGACTGAGGGATTAAACACGTAACCTTTAAGGCTTTAACCGGCTTGCCGAAATACTTCTTATCTACTTGATCCACTGATAGTATTGGCTCTGCAGGATCTTCAAGCATTTTTATGTCCCTTATTGCTTTTGATAGATCAACATTATTTTTGGGTAATACGTAGAAATAAGGCCTAAAGCTATAATCCTTTATAAGGACACGTTTACCGTCTTCAGTTACTCCCCAAAGTTTAACTACAGGTATTTTCCCTTCAACATCATAATTTACATCTAATAGCCAAAATAAGAGCCTTTGTGCCATGGTTGACGCTCCCGTTAAAATAATGCTTTAGCTTAGGAATAAGCTTAGTGCGTACTTGATTAGAGCTTTTTGATCATTACATAAGCATCTTCGCCCCATGGATAATACTTCTTCATGAGGTCGATTTTCTCAAATCCCAGGGCTTTGTAGAAAGCAATGGCTTCCCTATTGCTGGTGGCAACTTCGAGTATTGCAGCTTTTAATCCTCTTTCTTTAAAGGCGTTTAGTAAGGCTTCCATGAGCTTAGTGCCCACACCTCTTCTTCTCCATTCAGGCTTTACTGCTATAGAGATTACATGGCCATGACCATTACCCTTTTTCGCACCTACTACATAGCCAATGACTTCGTTATTAGCCACGGCAACATAGAATAAATCGCTATGCAAATAAAGAAGCGATAAAATCAAAGCTGGTGGATACGGTTTCTCAAAGCTTAGATTCTCTATTTTGACTATTTGAGCAAAATCCGATGGTGATGCTTTTCTTATAATTATTACATTTTCTTCAGTTTTTCTCATAGTGGTTCTGCTATGTATATGTTATCCTTGCAAGCTAATATTCTAGCTGATATTTTGGAGCCTATTTCAATATCAAAAGCGTTTATCAGGGTTATTATCCTATCGCCATGGAGGGGTATGGCGAGTTTCTCGCCCTTAAGCCAGCCATAACCAATCACATGTACACGCACTTTTTCGCCTTTTTTAAAGCTTAGTGGAAGCCTTGTGTCTTTGGTTATTCCAAAATCTTCAGGTTTTAGTATCAATTTCACATGAAATTTTTCCTCAAGTTTTCGTAGCTCTTTGTAAAACTTGAACCACGTCATTGGCTTTACTCCTTTAGGTTTCCTTCCATACTTATGAACATTGTATTTCTGTATGCCTAAAGGAGGCCACTGCTTGCCAGCTTTGATTTTTAATGCGTACTCGATGATTTTTGGTATTTCCTCGTCATTATACCCAGGAACCCAAACGGGTGCTATGAGAAGGTCTATTTTGCTATTGGCTATGGCTTCAGCCATTTCCAATACGTGATTTAATTCATAGTGTTGTGTGCCAGCTAATTCTTTTGCTAGCTTTGGATTTAAAGCATCGATCGACAGGTTTATGCGTGAAAGACCAGCAGCTTCCATATCGCTTATCAATTTATATGATAAGAGAAAGCCATGCGTCTGCATGGAGATAACTTTGATTCTGGGTATTTCTGAAAGCCTATGGATTAAGTCCACTATTCGTGGATATGTCAGTGGATCACCAACTGTGTCTATGTGGGCTTCAATGGTCTTTGATCGCTTGAACTCGAGAAGATATTTGAGCCATCTCAATAGATGATCTACGTCGACTATGTACTCAGCTTGTCTACTTCTAGATGAAGGACCAGCATCTGTCGAGCAGAATATACATGAGAGAGGACATGATGAGGATGGCCTTATTTGAATTAAGTTTGTACCTCGATCTATTAGGCCAAAAGCTATACATCCTATCAGTGGCCAATCCGTTGGAACTTCTATGAGCATTCTCTTAGTAATGGAGGACATATGCTTGCGTTTCTTTAAGAAACGGTTATGTTATTATAGCTTGCTCATTTATAAACAACTTGTGAGTAGGAGAAGGAAGCCCGTCAAGATTGGGGATAGAATAGAAGTAGTTTATAGCGAGTCTCAATGGAGGTTGCTCTCTGAACTTAGAAGTAAAGCCATAAAGATTATGGAGAATTTAGAAAGGATAGGGCTTAACCCCATAATTCATGGAAGCGTCGCCAGAGGGGATGTAAGCCCAACAAGTGATATCGATATAGTGATTCCATACGTAGTGCCCTCTTATCGCATTGAATTGTTACTTGATGAATTGAATATAAAGCCTTTTAAACGTATATTGACTCAAGCAACGCCAGCTCATGCGGTTAAGGCCCATATTTATCTTGATGAGGCTACTATAATCACATTTCCTTTGACCAATCTGACACGGCATGAAAGGGAGTTTTACAAGTTTGGCGGTGAACTGACTCTTAGTGAACTGAAGAACAATAAGAGGGTATGTGGAGTTGATAAGAGGCTTAAGCTTATCGAGCCTTCACCTAGAGGTCACTATGAAGAGCCAATAATAGGTAAAGAGCTTTATGCAGCCAATAAAGTTGGTGTTAGCCTTGATGTCGTGCAAGAAAGGATAAAAGTGTTAACACGAAGGGATGAAGTTGGTAGAACCGGTGTATATTTAAAGTATGAAGTCGGGCCAGGCGAGAGTATTGAGGAAGCATTGATGATGCTTGCATCTAAGGATCCAGCTTTAAGGAGAGTGTTGACTTCTCGAGGTTTCCTGTAACTCCCTGAGCTTAGCATTTATTAATTCTATTTTCTTAACAACGTCGATCGCATCTTTCCCGAAAACCCTTATCATCGGTTCTTTACCTACATCGCCTGTGTCGTATATGACGTCAGGTTCTAATGATAAATCTTTTAGTGCTTCTTGAGCCCCCCACTTCATGCTTAAACCTTCTCTCGACTTTACCTCTTGTGGCTCTTTGCTTCTGTCAAATGACGTTATTTTGAAGCCTAATGCTTTGATTGCCTTTAAAATTTCCTCAGAGTACTTAATGTTGATACACGCCCTAATTGATGGCCATCGCTTATTAACCTCGATGAGCATGCTTCCTAGGTGTCTAGAGCCACCAAATTTTATTGTGCCATGTGCTCTTAGAAAGCCTCTTATGGGCCTCAATCTTCCTTCTATTCCACATACATCATCTAATGTTGTTGGGTTTCGCAAGCACATGGCGATGTTTACGCCGACTTCGGGTGTTAAGTCCTCTAAGCCTTTAATGGCTTCTATATTTGCTAAAGCTTCATGCATGCTTTCTAACACTTTTATTACATCCAGGGATTTGTAGTAAAGTTCAAGAGGATTTGATACTTTAGCTTTGCCTTTTAACTTATAGGAGCCTTTTACTGCATAAGCTGTAAATAGCGATGCAAACTTAAAGGCTTCAATAACATTTAATCCATGAGCTATAAAGCCGGCAAATGATGCGGCAAAAGCGCAGCCCAATCCATGAAAGGCTTCTTCATGAGTTCTTTCCTTTTCCATTATGAAAAAGTCGTCTTCGTAATAGAGAAGGTCGATAGCTTTTCGAAATGAGAGATGGCCGCCTTTTATTGCTACACATTTAACTCCAAAATTCGCTATTTTCCTGGCAGCCTCTTTGGCTGAGTCTAAATCCTTTATTTTAACTCCACTTAGTATGCTAGCTTCAAAGATGTTAGGCGTTATGACGGTCGACTTAGGGATTAGTTGTTCTTTTAATGCCTTTAATCCTTCAGGTGTTATTAGTTTATAGCCATCCCAGCTTTCAAGTATTGGATCTAAAACTATAGGCAAATTTCTTGGAAGCTCATTGACAAGAGCTTCGATTATTTCTTGGTTATGAACTAAGCTTATTTTAACTGCATGAGGCTCACAATCATGGAGTATCATTTTAAGTTGAAGGCGTACGGCATCGTGCGATAAAGGCATAATTCCTTTGACACCTTGCGTATTTTCAAAGACAATGCAGGTAGCTACAATTAAAGGCAATGCCTTTATCATTGATAAAGCCTTCACATCTGCATATACACCTGCACCTGCAATAGGGTCGAGACCGCCTATTGTTAATACATGCTTAGGCTCAACTTGATTAAGCCACTTTATGAGTTGCAAAGAAGACCCCTACAAGGAAACTTAAAAGCGAAGTTTTAAGTATTTAGCGTGAGGAGAAAGCTCCTGTGATGATGCTCAAAAGGGCTGACCTTAGGGATGAAGAACCCACGCAGGGCTGATGTATAATTAAGGGTTTGCATTATGCGAAGAGAAGTCGTCTTAGTTGATCTAGGCAATACTCTAATTCATGGTCCACGAATTACAGAAGTTTTTAAGCATGTTATCCTGAGTGAAGATCTAAGAGTTGATCCCTCAGAAGCCACAAAATTAGCTCATGCCTTTGATGAAGTATATAATTCGCTAAAGGTTGTAAAGAGAAAGTTGCTGATTGAAGTGAGTTTACATACTATATTGAAGATAACATTAGGGAAGATTTTTGCGGTTAATGGAGGCTTCATAGAGAGGCTGAGGGAGGTCTTAATACATCATTATGTAGATACTCGGAGGACTCATGAAGATGCGCTTGTCTTCTTGAGGGAATTGAAGAGAAATGGTTTCACGGTTATAGTCGTATCTAATATATCTGATCATTACATGGCATTGGAGTCGCTGAGAAAGTTAAGCTTGATGAGCTATATCGATGATATATTGACGTCAGCTCAATTAGGTATTCGTAAGCCGCATCCATTGATATATTTAAGAGCTATGCAGATAACCTCTGCTTTTAATGCTATCTTCGTAGGCGATAACATTGAAACTGACGTTATCGGACCTGAGAGAATTGGTTTAAATGCCATACACGTTTTCAGAGGAGGCTTGAAACTTAAAAGAAGTGTCGACTCACTTCTACAAGCTCTCGATATCATTTTAGCGGGGCGCAGTAAATCTCTAATGAAGACTCAGGGGGGAGTCTATGTCCTCTCGAATAGTGCCCCTTGGAAGATTTGAAAGAGTTGGTGCTCATAGTCATATTAAAGGGCTTGGAGTTAAGGATGGCAAAGCGCTTCCCATAGCTGACGGTATGGTAGGGCAAGTAGAGGCAAGAGAGGCAGCAGCTAT
>Ga0180301_10004478_pt1 | contig 10783 bp, 9 predicted proteins | sample GuaBasSediGuay16_FD_121797 | JGI IMG/M metagenome (GOLD analysis project Ga0180301, IMG submission 121797) | Subseafloor sediment microbial communities from Guaymas Basin, Gulf of California, Mexico - Guay16, Core 4569-2, 12-15 cm | ecosystem: Environmental > Aquatic > Marine > Hydrothermal... | reverse complement strand
TAACAATTTTTGTTTTGTGGATAGCTAGTCTTATCTTCCAATATAGCTCGGTCCCAAGCCTTACAAGTTGTTTTACAACTAACCACGCATCCAAAATCTATGGTTTAAAATTTCCAGCGGTTCTTCTATTCCAATACGTTGTTTTTGAAGTTTTTAACCAGTTTATGGTTGCATTTAGTGAAGAATATCTGTTCAGGGGATTTCTCCAAAAAAATCTTATGGAAGTTTTTGGTTGTTTTCAAGGCTACCTAGTTGCATCAGTTGTTTTTTGTTTAGCACATTTTCTAAATCCAAGCTATACCATATACCAGTTGTTTTTTGAAGCCTTACCAGGTGGACTTATTCTAGGTTATCTTTACTATAAAACAAAGAATCTAACCACACCAGTTTTAGCCCACTACATTGGAAATTTGTTACAGAGGGTACTTACTCCATTTTTTGTGTTTTGAACCTAACAGTATGGGTAAGGTGGGGGTTAATCTGGTTTAAGAACAGCCCCTTTGCTTGCTGAACCTACCATCTTAAAGTATCTGTAAAGATACCCCTTCTCAATTTTTGGTTTTGGAGGTTTCCATTTCTCCAGTCTTTTTGTAATTTCATCTTTTGATATCTTTAGGTCCAATTTTCTTGCTGGTATATCAATTTCAATCTTGTCATCTTCCTGCACGATGGCTATAGGTCCACCAACAGCTGCTTCAGGTGAAACATGTCCAATACATGGACCTGTTGTTGCTCCAGAGAATCTCCCATCAGTAACCAAAGCTACATCCAACTCTAAACCTAAACCTTTGATCGTTGCTGTTGCACTTAACATTTCACGCATACCAGGCCCACCTTTAGGGCCTTCATATCGAATAACCACAACTTCTCCACCAGAAACTTCCCCTCTCATGATAGCTTCAACAGCTTCTTCTTCACAATCGTAAACTTTAGCTTTACCTGTAAACCTAAGCACCTTTGGGTTTACTGCTGATTGTTTTACCACCGCCCCTTCAGGAGCTAAACTTCCTCTTAGAATGGCTATTCCACCTTCAGGATGGACGGGGTTTTTTGGTGACCTTATGACTTCATCTCTTAAAACTTCTGCATTTTTAATGTTTTCTCCGATGGTTTTTCCAGTTACCGTAATGCAATCTAAGTGAAGATGGTCAGCAACTTGTTTCATGAGGGCGGGAATTCCTCCTGCTTCATGTAAATCTTTGACGAAGTATGGTCCAGCTGGATTTAAATCTGTTAGATGGGGTGTTCGACGACTAATCTCATCAAATTTTTCCAATGGAAGTTCGATTTCTGCTTCATGAGCTATGGCTGTTAGATGTAAAACCGTGTTGGTTGAACCACCTAAAGCCATATCAACTGTAATAGCATTTTCAAAAGCTTTTTCAGTCATAATTTTTCTTGCTGTAAGATTTTTCTCTAGAAGCCAGATAATTCTCCTACCTGATTCACGAGCTAATCTTACTTTTTCAGCATAAACAGCTGGCATGGTTCCTGAGTAGGGTAAAGACATACCCAAGGCTTCAGTTAAACATTGCATAGTGTTAGCTGTGTAAAGTCCAGAACATGAACCTGCTCCAGGGCAAGCTTGTTTTTCTAAAAGTTCCAGTTCTTCCCTACTTATTTTTCCCTTTTTTACTGCTGAGATATATTCAAAAAGATAGGAAAATCCTACCTGTTTTCCCCTGAACCATCCTGGAAGCATAGGTCCTCCCGTAACGAATATAGTGGGTAGGTCAAGTCTACATGCAGCCATAAGCATACCAGGAACAATTTTGTCACAACTACACACACAAACCATGGCATCAAAACAATGAGCATTAATCATAAGTTCAACGGAGTCTGCTATCAGGTCTCGGCTTGGAAGAGGATTTTTCATACCTGAATGAGCCATCGCGATTCCATCACAGATAGCTATTGTATTAAATTCAAGGGGGGTTCCTCCTGCTTCTCTTATACCTTCCTTCACAGCTTCAGCTAAACGGTTAAGATGGATATGTCCTGGAACAATTTCATTCCAAGAGTTTACAACAGCAATTAAGGGTTTTTTTAGGTCTTCATCGTTTAAACCTGTAGCCTTAAACAATCCTCTGTGAGGTGCTCTTTCAACTCCAATTCTAACGGTTTCACTTCTTAGTTTTACTCTTTCTTGCATAAACAATAAAATTCTGTTAAATCCTAAAAACTGTATTGGTTACTTTTAACTTCCTAACTCACATCATCTAAACTCTAATTTTATAAGGTCTCCTTCACTAAGTTTTTTTTCAACACCCACTATTTTTAACATATTGTTGTTGAGAAAACTTTCAACACCGAGTACCGGACTACCATTAACCCATGGTTTCCTTACCGTTTTAAATACTGTTCCAGCATAAACTCTCCCTATTTTCTTCCCGATAACTTTCCCGTTTAAGTCTTTAATGGTTTCACCTCTTCCTCCTACAACAACCCCATAACCATGGTATGGTATTCCTCCATCCAAAAAGTGGACTCTACTTCCAACTAAAACTGGTAAACTACCAAAAAAACCTGAATTTTCCCCTTTAGGTTCAACCCACATAAATTTTTCTGAAACTTCTCTAACTTTGAACTCCATCTTGTTTTTTTGAAGCTTAACCGTACACTTAAACTTTGGGTTAATCCTTAGTTTGTATGCACCCCCTGCTCGGTAGGGGTCATGAATACTTCTTAACTCAAAATGTGCATGAGGACTTGTCCATGGTAAAAAGTATCCTGAGATGATTTTTTTACCGATAGGATCTCCTAACTTTATTTTTTCACCTACTTTTACAGTTGGATTTACATGAAGAACCTTAGCAACTGTTTCTTCGGAAAGTTTAATCAGTATCAATGGTTCTTTGTCCAAAGCGTCTCGTCTAATTTTTGAAACTTCAAACCATCTAATTTCTAACACTTTTCCTTCATCAAAAGGCATGAAAGCTTCCTTTTCCTTACAGTATACATCAACAGCAGATTCAAGTCTATGTGCTATGTAAGGACTGTTAAACAAACTAAACCATGAGTCTTTTGAGATCTTAAATTTAAATCCATAACTTTGGACGGCAACTTCAAACTTCATGGTTAAAACTTTGTTAAATTGTTTCATGAAGTTTAATTTCTGGTTTATCTAAGAATCTAAGAATTTTTTTTGCCATCTCGATGCTTGCTTCTTTTTGAGCTTCTTCCGTTTGAGCTCCTATGTGAGGTGTACAAACCACGTTGGGAAGGTTAAGCATTTCAAGGTTTTTTGGTGGTTCTACTTCATAAACATCCAGACCGACACCGGAAATTTTTCCGGATTTTAAAGCTTCATGAAGAGCTTTTTCATCGATTAAGGCTCCTCTTGCAGTGTTGATAATGATAGGTTTTTTCTTCATCAAAGAAAATTCTTTTTCACCAAGCATGTGTTTGGTCTCTTTAGTTAATGGAACATGTAAACTTATGACCTCTGACCTAGCCAGTAGTTCTTCAAATGAAACAATTTCACCTTCAACTTCTTCCAAAGCCTTAATTCTTTCAGCTTCCTGAATAATATCTTCATCTTCTAAGATAGGAGGTTCGGAAACCTCTTCTTTTCTCGTTTTGTTATCAAACACGATATCATAAACCAAAATTTTCATTCCAAAGGCTTTAGCGATTTTTGCAACTTTTATTCCGATCCTTCCAAAACCTATTATTCCTAATGTTTTACCAGAAAACTGGAAACCTTTAATAACGTTTTTTTCCCATTTACCTTCCTTAACCGAACGGTCTGCGTAAGCTATTTTTCTTGCAACGGCAACCATCAATCCGATGGTTAATTCTGCAACAGCTTGACTTGTTGCCTTTGGTGTACATAAAACTTTAACTCCACATGTTCTTGCTTTTTGAATATCTATGTTATCTACACCTATCCCAACCCTACAAACAAACTTTAAGTTTGATGCTTTCTCAATTAATTCTCCGGTTATTCTTGTTCTACTTCTCACAACAACCCCATCATAAGAAGCCATTATTTTTTCTAATTCTTCCTGAGTAATGTTTGGTTTTAAGTCAACTTGAATGTTGGCTTTTCTTAGAAGGTTTAAACCTTCTTCATGAACTCTGTCACAAACTAAAACTTTAACCATCGAATTTTTCACCTTAAGCACGACTTTTTGATGAAACGATTTTTATTACATCCTTATGGTTCACCACATAATTTTCTCCAACACGTTTTCTTTTTTTGGCTTCAACGGCATATATGAAGTTTTCACCTAATTCCGTATGAATCATGTAAGCAAGGTCCTTTACGGTAGTCCCCTTTGGAACAAGATAACAATCAGGTAAGACCCTACCTTTATGGTCCGTAAATTTAACTTCATCTTCAACAGGAAAAACTGCAATCATCTCCAAAAGGTTAAAAAGCGAAAAATTTATCGCTTCCTGTACACCTGTTGAACCAAATTTGTTTAACACCTTATCTCTAATCATATTTAAAGCCAAAACCTGTTTTTCAGTTAGATTCTCTTGGTTTAAGATTTTAAAGTCCGAATCTCCTGGCTTATAATCTATGAGTTATTTTTCAGCTGCTCTTCTTAAGACCAATTCTGCTTCAGCAGAACAAGCTACGGTCGGATAACCTGTTTCTTTAAGCCTCTTCAGGTTTTCTTCTGCTTGAGGAATGTCTATTTTGTTGGCTACCAACAGAATTGGTTTTGCTATCTTTCTAACTTTGCTGGCTAACTGTTTAAGGTTTTCGTCTGTTAATTGGGTTGGTTTTCGAAATTGAAAATCAAGCTCATCCATTGCTTGGACTATGGAATCTTTTTTTATCTGTAATCCGGCTAACTTTTCTGAAAGTAATGTTGAAAGGTTTTCCTTTGAAGTTTCAACTCTTCTTGCAATTTTATCCCAATCCTTTTTTATAATTTGAAAAATCCACATATCGAATTCTTCTTCCAAAAATTCTATGTCCTTTACAGGGTCTCCTTCCCCAGCTTTACAGGGTCTTCCTTCTTCATCTGTTGTACCTGCAGCATCCAAAATAAGTAAGAGTACATCTGCTTTTCTTATCTCATCTAAGAATTGATTTCCAAGACCTCTTCCCTTCCATGCACCAGGAACAAGTCCAGGGCAATCAATAAGTTTCACCGGAACAAACCTTGTTCCATCCCTGCATGGTGCATTTACAGGATTATCCTGAACGTTAAGCTCTCTACATACACATTCTGTTGTCACGTAGGTAACCCCAATGTTGGCTTTTTTTGTTGTGAAAGGATAATTTGCTATTGGAACTGTTGCTAAGGTTGCTGCAGAGAAGAAGGTACTCTTCCCAACGTTCGGTTTTCCCGTTAAACCTATAGTAACCATAACCAACCAGCAAACCATAGTCTAATCTTTTCTAGGCTTAAAAATAATTTTAAAATAGGCCCCTAAAAAACCTACCTTAGTATTCTAAGGTATTCTTCGGCTAAAAGTTTGTCGTCAACACCAACATCTACAATGCTCCAAACAGGTTCTTCATCCAGCCTTGGTGGTTGAAGTAAACTTTCCAACGAAATTTTTTCTTTCTTCAAAACTCTACGCCATGAACCTAGGTTTCCACCATACTTAGCCACTTTAAAAATTATCTCACCAAGCTTCTGGTTTCCCATAGATAAAGCCGTCTGAATGTAAGCATGTTTTGGGTTAAATCCTTCTACTTCAATTCTTTTATCCCTTAGCTTATTTTTAACCTTCATGTAGGCCTTTTTTAGGTAATCAATTGACATTATCTTACAAAATTGGAATGGTGTATGGGGTTTTGGTATAAGAGGATTTATACTTAACCTCACACTTTTAGGTCCAAAACCAAGTTCAGCTATTTTCCTTGAAAGTTCAACTATAGATTCTATGTCTTCTTCCTTTTCTCCAGGAAAACCTATAACAAAGTAAAGTTTTATGTTACGAATTCCCTTTTTAAGGGCTACTTTTGAAGCGTCTAAGATTTGCTCATTTGTTAGTGGTTTCCCCACAACCTTTCTTCTAAACTCATCAGAACCAGTTTCGGGAGCTAAGGTTATGGTTCTTTGACCACCTTTAACTAAGCATTCAACAAGTTTTTCGGTAACAAGATTTGCAGCCAACGAAGAAACTGAAATTTTAAGCCCAAGCCCGGTTATATATTCACAAATGTCTTCAAGTTTGGGATAATATGCAACTCCAGCACCAATTAACGTAACCTTTGAAACTTTAGTATACTTTAGTCCTTCACCAATGATTTCTTCCAGTTTTTTTACGCTTCTTTTTCTCATAGGTTTGTTAACATGACTAATCAGACAAAATCTACATCTACCCGGACATCCACGCATAACTTCCACGGTAAAGGTCCTACCAAAAACTGGTAGATATGAACTGTTGGAATCAACATTTGGTATGACCTGTGCAATTGGATGGGGGGCTTCATCTAAATCTTTAATGTAAACTTTCCTTGTCAGATTTGATGTCGGAGTTAGATAACCATCCTTTTCCTGAAAATTTTCAACAGTTTTTTCTTTGACAGATTCTTTTAATCCATCAACAAATTCATCTAGCAACGGTTCAATTTCTCCCACAACAAAAAGGTCTATAAATTGTCTGAGTGGGGTAGGATTTTCAAATATACAAGGTCCACCAGCAACAAGGATGGGTTTAGCCCTACGTTTTTCAACCCAAACTTCAATTTTTGAGTCAATAAGCATCCTTAAAGCATTAACATAATCTTCTTCATACTGGAAAGTAAAAGCTACAACATCAAACTTGTTTAAAGGTTGATTAGATTCAACACTAAGTAAAGGTTCATTTTTTGTTGGTAAAAAAAATCTTTCACAAACAACATCTTCTCTAGAATTTAGTAAAGCATACAAAAGTTGAACTGTTAAACCAGACATACCAGCCCTATAAACATTCGGATAACATAAAGCAATTTTTAAGTCAACCTTACGCCAATCTTTTCTGACAACATTCTCTTCTTTAAAAGGAAGCATTTAACATCCTCTAAGCCACGTTATTTTCTAAAGACCCAAATAAACTTATGTTAAGTTAACCAGGTAAAGATGTTTCAAAGCCCTAAAACATAAACCCAAAATAGTTTTTAATCCATTTCTTCAAACTTTACGGTTTGTCTAAGAAAAACTTTCGTATTTGCTGGAATATCCTTGTAAACAACGAGTCCTGGTCCAACATGAGTGTTTGCTCCAATCTTTACACCTGGCATTAAACTTACATTTATTCCTGTTTGTACGTTATCTCCAACAACAACCCCAAATTTTCTTCTTCCAGTATCGATAACTTCTCCCTTTATTGTTGTTTTGATGTTTTTTCTGTCAAGTCTAACATTTCCCACTAATGTTCCTGCTCCGAAGTTACAGTTTTCACCTATGATACTGTCTCCAACATAGGAGAGATGAGGAATTTTTGTTCCATTCATAACAATAGAGTTTTTTATTTCACATCCACTTCCAATTTTTACGTCTTTACCTAAACTTGTGTAAGGTCTTAGATAACAGTTTGGACCTAAAATACTTCCTTCATCAACAATGACCGGTCCTTCAATAAAGGTTCCGGATTTAACGGTAACGTTTACTCCGATTTTAACAGGACCTTTAATCGTAACGTTTCTTTCTACTTTCCCCCTAACAGTCGACTTTTTTAGGTCTTGAAGAAACCTTTGGTTGGCTTCAAGTAGGTCCCATGGTTTTCCAACATCCAACCATTCTTTATTTTTAAGCTTTACAGTGTAAACTTTACTTTTGTTTTCAACTAATCCTTGAACAGCATCTGTTAATTCAATTTCACCTCTAACAGATTTTTTTGTCTGACGGATTTTTTCAAAAATTTCTTCCGTAAAAACATAGATTCCTGCATTTACAAGATTACTAACTGGTTTTTCAGGTTTTTCTTGGATAGTTTTAAGGAAACCTTCCTCATCTAAGCTTACAACACCATAATTTTCAGGTCTTTCAACTTCAACCACAGCTAAAACATTTTCCTTTACTTTTTTGTAAGCTTTGACAACCTTTGTTATCACCGAAGGTTTCACGTATAAATCCCCATACACAACAAGAAAACTTTTCTCCACATAGTCTGATGTTAAACTTAGAGCTTCACCAGTTCCACCTACTTCCTTCTGCCAAACATAAGTTAACTTTAAACCAAGTCTTGAACCATCCCCAAAATAACTCTGAATTTTTTCCCCTAAATAACCCACAACAATTAAAACTTCTTTAATCCCAGCTTTTTTGATGGAATTTAAAAGATGTTGAAGAAGGGGTAAGTTTCCCACAGGTAAGAGTTGTTTAGGTTTTGTTAAGGTTAAGGGTCTAAGCCGGACACCTTCACCAGCAGCCAAAACAACACTTTTCATCTTCAAATAACAAACCTTCCTAGAATATCAAGAAAAATTTTTAGGGTCTAAAAAATTTAAAAGTTCCTTTGTTAGGATGGAGGTTGAAGTTGCTGAACAACGGAAGGTTGAGCTATCAGTTTCGATTTTCTTATACCCACATGTCTTAGAGGTGCTATTTTTACCGCACTATTATAAATGTCTGAAGCGATTTTTCCAAGTACAAGTTCTTGGGCTAACTGGTCATAATTTAGATTTTTACTTTTTTCCTTAACTACTTCTTCCATTTTTTTTCTGATAGCTGTTTCCTGGGAAGGCTTTAATCTTTTTCTTGAAAAAGATACGGGATAAACTCTAATTTTAAATCCGTCCTTTGTTGTTACATCAAAGATCCCATCTATCCTAGAACTTCCTCTTCGTACAAGACTTCTTAGATACTCTCTTGCATACTCATGACCCTTAAAAATCGTTTCAGCACGACTGTTTTCAATCTTTACGATTTGAAAATATATCTTTATGTTTATGTTGGAGATGTTTTGTTTTACTAAGTCGTAAAGGGTTGTTTCAACAACCCTTCCAACGGCTTTTGAGGGATCTGTAACAGGTATTAACGCAACTTCATGTCCACCAAAATAGGGAGGAGCATAAACTGTACACCAAGTTTTTAGACGCCATTTATCCCTGACTTTTCGGCTGGACAACTCTTCCACCGTTAAGTATGTTAGATTAGAATGAAGAACAAACACCATAATAAATCTTACATATCAGACTTCAGGTTTTTTGGGCCAAAGTAAAGTTTTTGGTAGGGTATAGGTACCAAATCTTTTTCTCACGTTTTCAGGCCAATCTTCCACCCTAAAACCATGAGTTGCTAAAAATGCTGTAACCCATCTGGATATTCCAAGCCCCGTACAACCAGTCCATATAGGTCTGTTTTTTACTTCATGAATACTAAAATTTTTTATGAATTTATCCTTATGGATAAAACAACCCGCAATCTCTAACCATTCTGCTTTTCCCTTTTCCCCACGATAGGGTAAATATACTTCAACATCAAAGGCTGCAACGTTTTTGCTATCTTTTATATCTCCAATTTCACCTTCCTTCATGTAGAAAGGTGTTGCAGCAACAACTCTCCATTCCAGTTCAAGAATTTTATCAACAACCTTAACAACTTCATCGACAATGGAATCTCTTATCTCAACAACCTGGTCTGGAGTTCCAAGATAAACTAATTCTACTCTCCTAAACTCTTGAAGTCTAGCTAAACCTTCTACTCCACCTCCTTCCCAACGATAGGTCCAACCAGACCTATCATAAAGCTTGATAGGAAGATTTTCCACTTTTAAGGTTTCATGACTAAAAAACTGCCAGAAAGGTTCACATTGAGCTGGGGACAGAACATATTCAGGTTCTTTTATGATATTTTTTAACATTTCTTTTGGAACTTTCTTGGTAACCTTTACAGTTTCTTTAAACTCTGTGAAAGCTTCGGGGTCTCGAGGTGGTGGACAAACATAGTACATTCCTTCAGGAATCTCTTCTAGGTATCCGGGCATCTTCTGCATAACTTCAAGTGGAATAAGCTTAGGAAGCATAAAAGGTTGGAAACCAAGCTTTCCGACAACTTCTTCCAAAAGGATGTTTTCGATGGATTCTAAAAGTTTTACGTAGGGAGTTGTATAAGTCCATTGACCTCTACCTGGGAATTCTTTAATCCACCCAAGCTCCAATGCAACTTTTACAGGGTCTTCTGTAAACTTGATTTTTCTAGCTTCGCCCTGTTTAACCACGGGCATGACAGGTAAAGTTTTTTCCGGAACTTTTTCTTCAACTATTTCTCTGATGAGGGAAAGAATCCTATCAGGTACATTTCTTTTTAATTCAGCTTCTTCTAAAAGTTTTAAATTAACAATCAGTTTTCCTTCCTGAACCATAGCATCCTGAACATAAGTTAGTTCCCGAATTTTTCTTGTTTTTTCTTCTGAGATTTTCTGGACAGGAATTTCAAAGTTTAGTTTTGGTACTTCAACTTTTCTTATACCAACTCTAAACTTTAACCCAACTTCTTCAGCTAAAATTTTTCTAAACCTTAAAACTGCAGAATGAGCTCTAACACGTGTTCCTGAAACGATTTCCACGGTTAAAGTTTTGTCTTCTAACTTCCAATCCATTATTTTTGCAGCATCTTCAAGTTGAGTTTGGGGTATGTTTTTCACAAAAAGTTGAGTGTTTGCTTTTTCAACAAGATTTTTAATGGCTTCTTCCAATCCTTCTGCTTTTCCACTCATCGTGAATTTGCATAGGAGCCGTATTTTAAGTTGATTTGTCAAATTAAACCACCGTTAAAGTTTTTTCAGCTACTTGTAAACAAGCAAGTAAATCATCTAAAGTAGCCAGAAAAGTCTCAAAACTTTTTCCACATTCAACCGTAGAAATTACCTTTCTATTTTTAGCCCTAGT
>Ga0180301_10004477_pt1 | contig 10783 bp, 11 predicted proteins | sample GuaBasSediGuay16_FD_121797 | JGI IMG/M metagenome (GOLD analysis project Ga0180301, IMG submission 121797) | Subseafloor sediment microbial communities from Guaymas Basin, Gulf of California, Mexico - Guay16, Core 4569-2, 12-15 cm | ecosystem: Environmental > Aquatic > Marine > Hydrothermal... | reverse complement strand
CTAATTATTCTAATGTCTAATTGACCTAATTAAATTCTAATGTCTAATGAGTAATGTCTAATTAACCTAATTAAATTCTAATGTCTAATGACTAATGTGTAACGAGGCCTCCGGTCACCCGTAGGGTGGTCACTATGATGACCACCCGTAGGGTGCCACCGGTCATCCGCAGGATGGAAAAGACCTCGTTACATATTTTTATCTAACAGTTTTTGGTTTTTTAAAAGTTAAAATAAGTTATCAAAAACTACAAAAGCTGGTACACCGAAATACCAGCCTTTGTAACTGTATAAATTTTCCTTTCTATTTATGCGGGTGGGTTTACCCCCAAGAACTTTGCCAATGTATCAAGAATAATACCTGCTAACAAAATTATTGCTGCTCCAATTAATCCTGTAATTATGGTCTTTTTAGCTTTTTGAACCTTTTCGTCTGCTCCACCTGCAGTCATATACTGAATACCACCTATAATAATAATAATCAAGGCCAAGGCAAAACCGATTGCATACAGCCAGTTTGCAGCAGTATCAAAAAAATTTAAAACACCTTGTAAAGTCCATCCTCCTCTTGGAGGCTGAGCACTAACAATAAATGGAGTAGCAAGAAATAGAATTGTTAATAATGGTAATAATTTTTTTATTTTCATAAACTTTTGTATTAATGTTAATTATTTTAAATTAAAATCGACCTTTAAAAACTGTTTGGTTATATTGGATAAAACAAAGGCGCTAAAAAATCAACTAAAAGATTAAGAATAAAACCTGAACAGAGAATTATTGCTGCTCCAATTAAACCGTTTTTTATAATATCTTTTGCTTTTTTAATCTTTGCTTCTTCGCCCCCTGAGGTCATATAACTAATACCCCCAATCAAGATAATTACCAAAGCCAAAGACCAGCCAATTAAATATAAAGCGCTTGCAATTCTATCTACTAATTTACAAAGACGATAAGCTGCTGTTCCTCCAGTGATGGCAATAAGTTGGGAGCAGGTATCTGGACATCCAATTCCTGTAACAAAACAGCTAATTGTTTGAAGCACATAAACAACAACATCTCCAAATCCAGCAAAAGCAAAATAAGGAAAAAACAAAAAACCAATTATTAGAATTACTAAAAACTTTCTCATGAAACTAAGGGCGTTAAAAATTCATTCAAAAGTTCTAATATAAATCCTGCTGAAAAAACTATTGCTGCTCCAATTAATCCAGCAGTTATAGTCTTTTTTCCTTTATTTAATTGCTGTTCATTTCCTCCTGCTGTCATTATGCTTATTCCTCCGATTAACAACATTATTAATGCAAGTGTTCCTGCAATTATATACAAAACACTGGCTATTCTTTCTAGTAAAAAACAAACCTTGCTTGTATATTCAGGATACTGTGAACAATCTTGTTCAATAATTGCCTTCGCTTTAAAGGGAAAAAATATTCCCAAGGTAAAGAATATTAAAATGATTATATAAAAAATTTTTTCTTTTTTAGTCATAAATTTAACTTTTTATTCCGCCCCTATTATTTCTAAAACAAAACCTACAATAAAATCAAATAAAAAGACTATGGCTACTCCAATTATTGTCCACATTATTGTTTTTTTTCCTTTAGTCAGCTTTTCTTCACTTCCAGCAGCGGTTAAAATTTGAATTCCTCCCCATATTATCATTATAAGACCAATGCCCATAGCAATCAACTTTAAAAAATCTGTAATGCTGTTTATTATTTCCTCTACGCTTTCTGCTTTGAGGGGATTTTGAATACAGATTACACCTGGAGGACATTCTTCTGCATTTAAATAATAAAAGGGTGCTGCTAATAAAACAAATATTAAAATATATAATATTAAAATATTGGATTTTAAAAACATAAATGTTAATTAAGCTTTTTATCGGCGCATTAATACAGTTACCTGATTTGCTGCTTTATTAATTGCTTGATCTAATGTTGCCTCGCCCAACACTACTGATTTTATCATATTTATAAATATCTCCTCAATAGCCTGGTTGTCTACTTGATACCAGCTTTTTGCTGAAAGCACTTGGCTTGCAAAAGGTCTCAACTCAGGATCATTTCTCTGCCATTCAATCAAGTCTCTTCTTGAAGTCGGAGCCTTGGTTTTTTCTAAATACTTCTTCAAGTTCTCTCTTTTGGACAAAAACATTAAAAACCGCCAGGCTTCATATGGGCTTTTAGATTTTTTAGAAACGGTAAAGGCCCAATAATTAGCATAATTTATATCAAACTTTCTATCTTTTATCTGAGGAACAGGAGCAATGGCAAAATTCAAATAAGGTGCTTTTTCTTTAATAGTATCAATGTGATAAGAATAATTTATCATCATTGCTGTTTTTTCTTCAGCAAAAGCATCTATAGAATAGTGCATTTGGCGATTCCAACAATAAACTGACTTGGTTGGATTAGCAAAATCAGTATAGAATCTTAAGGCATCCTTTCCTGGATTCAAAGTTTTTCCTTGTGTATAAATACTTTCATTAAAAGTAGCTCGGGTATGTTGATTGTCTGTCATTTCAGTACCAGTCTGAAGCATTAGTAAATACAAAATATCTACAGCTCTGTTTATGTTTTCTGCTGTACCCATTGCTGCTCCGCTTGTTTCAAACTCCCCTGTAGAGCTTCTTTTGGTTAAAAGCTCTACATCTTTTACAAATTCTTCCCAGGTTGAAGGAGGATGTGGAATGCCTGCACTATTGAAAAGGTCTTTATTATAAAACAAAGCCAGGGTATCAACATAAAGAGGAATTCCGTAAATTTTATCATTTTTTACTAAATCTCTGTAAGCAACATCAACAAATGTTTCTTGAAAAGAAATCGGAGTAAAAAATTCTTTTACTCTGGGCATTGCCGATATTTTGTCTTCATATCTAGGCAACCATGTATTGTGAATAAGAAAAATATCAGGACCCCTGTCAGCAGCCAAAGCATCAATTAACTCTTTTTCATAATCAACTATGGACTTCTTAGTATACTTTATAGCAACATTTTTATTGCTCTGAGTATATTCCTTAATAAAACCTGAATATACCTCCTCTTCATCAAATAATCCCCAAATTTCTAAATGAACTGAACCTCTTCTCCCTTCTTTTAAACCAACCGCTAGTATGATTATAAAAACAAAAATTACGGCTCCGATTATTATTAATATCTTTTTTTTGTCTATATCAAAATTAAGATTCATATTTTGCTATGATTTTATAAAAACCAATCCCCAATGATTATGGCCTGCTGGAATCTCTTTAGAAAAAACAAAACCTTCTTTTTCTATTTTTTCTTTTATTAAATCTTTATCTACAATTAAATCTTCTGGCGGTCCAAATGGTTGTCGAGCTTTCCATTCTATAACTATCATTTTTCCTCCTTCTTTAAGCACTCTTTTCGCCTCTCTTATTATACTAACTTTTTTGCTAGATTGAAATAAGATATTGGCTAATAAGACCAAATCCATGGACTCATCTTCTAACTTCGAACCTCCTTTTAGTTCTAAATTTGCCCAAATGGTTCTAATATTCAAAAGCCCCTCTATTTTAGCCCTGCTCCTTACTGACTCTAAAGCAGTTTTTAAAACATCTAAAGCATAAATATTGCCCTCTTCTCCAACTAACTTAGCCATAGCAATTGTAAAATAACCAGCACCACAACCAAAGTCTGCGACCTGCATCCCTTGTTTTAAACCAAATTCTTTAACAATGCTTTCAGGGTTTAAGAAACCACCTCGATTATTGTTTGTCATAAATTTTAAATTATTTTTAATAATTTTTAATTTTAAACACAGGCTACTGAGGCAACTTTATCATTCTCTAATTTCATTATTCTTACTCCCTGAGTAGCTCTTCCTAAACAAGGAATATTTTTGAGGGGAGTTCTAATAACATGCCCATCTTGAGAAATAACAATTAAATCTTCCTGTTCCTTAGAAATGATTTTTATTGCTTTTACATAACCATTTTTCTCAGTAATGTTAACTGCCTTAATCCCCATTCCTCCTCTTCTTTGTTTTTTAAATTTAGACAACTCGGTCTTTTTTCCATATCCTTTTTCAGTGATTATTAATACCTTATTCTTATCTTCGGTTGACTGAATTACTCCCATTCCTATTACTATATCATCCTTTTTTAGTTTAATCCCTCTTACCCCTCTAGCACCTCTTCCCATTGGCCTCAGGTCTTTCTCAGAAAATCTTATTGCTTGACCATTTTTAGTAACTAAAAGTATATCATCGTTTCCATTTGTTTCTCTCACCCATCTTAAATTGTCACCTTTATCAATTTTTATAGCAATTAAACCATTTTTTCTTATATTTCGAAAATTTTCTATAGCTGTCTTTTTTATTATACCTTTTTCTTTAACCATTGCCAAAAATTTCACATTATTTTGTTTTTTCAAAGGAACCACAGCACTTATTTGATCTTGAGAAGAAATCCCTAATATATTTACAATTGCTTTTCCTCGAGAAACCCGGGTTGCCTCAGGAATTTCATATGCTTTGGTCATATAAACCTTTCCCTGACTGGTAAAGAAAAGTAAATCATCGTGTGTAGAACAAATAAAAAAATGCTGAACAAAATCCTCTTCTCTTGTTTTAATACCAATAATTCCCTTTCCTCCTCTTCTTTGAACCTTATAGGTTTTTGGGTTTCCTCTTTTTATATAACCAGAACGAGTTACAGTAATGACGGTTTCTTCTTCGGGAATTAAATCAATTTCCTTAAACTCACCCACTTTTGATTTAAAAACTCTGGTTTTTCTTTCGTCTCCGTACTTTTCTTTAATTTCTGTCAGTTCTTTTTTGATAACTTGGAAAATTTTTCTCTGACTTCTTAAAATTGCTTCTAATTCCTGGGCTAATTTTCTTTTTTCTTTAAGTTCATCAAGGATCTTCTTTCTCTCCATTCCTGCCAATGTTTGAAGTTTCATCTCTAAAATGGCAGTAGCCTGGATATCTGTCAACTTAAATTTTTTCTTTAAATTTTTATGAGCAATTTCTTTGGTCTTTGATTGTTTAATTGTCCGGATTACACTATCAATGTTTCGAAGGGCTTTGCTTAAACCTTCTAAAATATGAATTCTCTCTTTAGTTTTTGCAAGGTCAAATTTTGTTCTTCTTACTATTACTTCCTTTCGATGAGCAATAAATTGGTTAAGTATTGCCTTAAGAGATAAAACTTGAGGCTGAATTCCATCTACTACTGCCAGCATATTTAGATGAAATGCCTTCTGAAGGTCAGTATATTTATATAGTTTATTAAGAACCTTTTTGGGTTGAGCATCTTTTTTTAAATCAATAACCACTCTTATTCCTTCTTTATCTGATTCATCCCTAATATTTTTTATCCCCTGAATCTTGCCTACTTTAACTAACTCTGCTATTTTCTCTAATAAGTTTGATTTATTTGTTTGATAGGTAAGTTCTGAAATAATTATCTTAAAGCTTCCTTTTTTATCCTGAATAATCTCGGCTTTTGCTCGGGTAATCATTGAACCCTTGCCTAAGGTATAAGCTTGAACAATATCCTCATAACCGTAAAGCTCGCCCCCGGTTGGAAAATCTGGTCCTTTAATAAATTTAAGAAGCTCTTCAGTAGTAGCCTTGGGATTGTCAATAAGATGAATTGCTGCATCTATCACCTCGGCTAAATTATGAGGCGGAATATTGCTAGCCATTCCAACTGCAATTCCTAAGGTTCCATTTATTAAAAGCTGAGGGATAGGTGAAGGCAATACACTAGGTTCTTTTCTGGTTCCATCATAATTCGGAACAAAATCTACGGTATCCTTCTCAATATCTCTAAGCATTTCCTCACCTATTTTAGAAAGTCTTGCTTCAGTATATCTCTGAGCAGCTGGAGCATCTCCATCAACACTCCCCCAATTTCCTTGACCGTCCACTAAAGGATATCTGAGAGAAAAATCTTGAGCCATTCTAGCTAAAGCATCATAAATAGCTTGATCACCATGGGGGTGATAATGAGCCATTGTAATACCTGTAACATTTGCTGATTTTCGATATTTTGATCCTGCTCCCAGTCCCATTTCGTGCATAGCATAAAGAATTCGGCGATGAACTGGTTTTAAACCATCACGAACATCGGGCAAGGCGCGAGAAATAATTACGCTCATCGCGTAGTCGATATAAGAATCTTTCATTTCCTCGGTAATATTTCTAGGTTGTATTTTTTCTTTATCTGAATCCATTTTATTTTTACTTTATTATTTCTACTTCAAAGCCCGGACCTTTCTGGAGGGGATTTATCATCTGTTTAAGTCCGGCTTGGAGTTTGTTTTTAAACAAAAAGAGGTCTCCTTTTAAAATAGAAAAGAGAGAAGGCAAGGAACTTTCCTTAACTTCTTCAACTTGTTTCTCTTTCTGGACAACATTTAAATCTCTCAAATAAGAATTAAGATATATTAGCCACAAAACAAAAATTAAAACAGCACATATAATTACTAAAATCCACAGGATAGTTATCCTAACGTGTTTTGGTTTTTTTTGAATATTTTTTATCAAAAACATTTTTATTATCAAATTTTCTAATCTTGAACTAAATAACGCTCATTAAAATAACCTTGGTTTCTTCTTTGGATAAATCATTTTTCTTAACAACTAAGTGCTCTATTGGTTTCTTTTCTTTAATTCCCATCTCTTTTAAAAACTCATCTACGCTATGAAGTTTTATTTTTAACTTAGGCAAACTAAAATGCATGGGAATAACAATGCTTGGTTCAATCTGATTTATAATGCCCACCGCTTTATCACTATTTATCGTGTACACTCCTCCTACTGGAATCATTAATATATCAACCTCTCCTATTTTATCTAATTGTTCATTGTATAATTCATTCTGCCCCAAATCCCCTAAATGACAAATTCTCATATCCTCTGTTTCAATGACATAAATAGTATTTAAACCCCTTTCTTTCCCTTGCTTATTATCATGAAAAGAATCAATTCCAAAAATACTTACGTTTTTTAAATTATACTCTCCAGGAGTATTGATTATAAAAGGATTTCCTCTTAAAGAAGAAGTATTATTATGATCATAATGGTCATGGGAAATAGTAACAATATCTGCCTCACAACGAGGAGGATTAAGACCAATGTCTTTACTAAAGGGGTCGGTTACGATAGTAGCTCCTTTGCTAATTATTTTAAAACAGGCATGGCCATACCAAGAAATTTTCATGGTTGCCAAAAACAAGGACACTAAATTTTATACTGGTATTTAAACCAATATAAAATAATAAACCTTGTTCTTAATTACTTACTCTTTATAATTCTATCAAATTTCTAAAACATTGGCAATCCAATACAAAACAATCTAAAGAACAAAACTTGGGAAAATGCTTTAAATCTATTCTTTCAAGTTATTTATGAAACCAAAGGAAATAAATTTTTAATTACTATGGCAAGATTTAACCTCAAAATATGTAATGTAACGAGGTCTTTCCTCGTTACATTTCACTCTTTGGATGACCGGTGGTCTTGCGTTCCATATTCTATCTAAGAACTACTTATATGCTAGCCTATGTAAGGACTTGATAAAAACTTTAAAATGCTTTATACTTTAAACCAATGACTAAACAAAAAAACTAACAATTAGATACTATTCTCCGCAAGACCTATTCAAGAATTCCCAAAATTGGAGAATTTGTAGAAGGAAAAATCTCTGGCTTAAGCAAAAGAGGGCTTTTTGTAGATATTGATAACTTTAAAACTGGTGTTGTTTATCCTAAGGAATTAAAGGAAAACCCTGGCTTAATGAAGTCGCTCAAAATAGGAGACCCTGTTTTAGTAAAAATTATTTCTTTTGAAAACGACTATGGCTATTTAGAGCTTTCTTTAAAAGAAGCTAAAGCAGAACAAATTTGGACAGAACTTCAGGAAATTATGGATTCTAAAAAAATTTTTGAAGCCAAAGTACTTAAAGCAAATAAAGGAGGATTAATTTTAGACGTAAAAGGATTCCAAGCCTTTATGCCTGTCTCTCAATTATCAAACGAACACTATCCTCGAGTTGAGGGGGGTGACACCCAAAAAATACTTCAGGCTCTCCAGAAATTAGTAAACAAAAAATTAAAAATAAGGATTATTACTCTTGATCGAAAAGAAGAAAAAATTATTGTTTCAGAAAAAGCTGCTTGTGAAGAAGAAAAAGAGAAACTAATTAAAAAATATAAAGTCGGAGACATTGTCGAGGGTACAGTTACAGGAATAGTTGATTTTGGGGTCTTTGTAAAATTTGATAAATTAGAAGGACTAGTTCATATTTCTGAATTAGATTATCAACTCATTGAAGACCCCCACGATATTGTCAAAGTCGGTGACAAGGTAAAAGCAAAGATAATTAGCATTGACGATGATAAAATTTCTTTATCTATTAAAGCACTTAAAAAGAATCCCTGGGAAAAAGTAGAAGAAAAATATAAAAAGGGTCAAATAGTAAAAGGAACAGTAACTAAATTTAATCCTTTTGGCGCTTTTGTCCAATTAGATAAAAAAATTCACGGTCTAGCCCATATATCTGAATTCGGAAGCGAAAACAAAATGAAAGAGATGCTAGAAATTGGTAAAAAATATGACTTTAAAATCCTCTCTATCAAACCAAAAGAATACCGAATGGCCTTAAAGCCCATATTTAATAACTCTTCAAAAAGAAAATCTGAGAAATAAAAAATTCTTCTAAAATGTGCAAATCTTAATCCCCTAATAATTTGGGGGTTATTTTTTGCCCCACAATAATGCAGAAAAACCTTGTTGCATTTATATGATTCAATTTACACTGAACATAATAAAATAATACAGGTAACACTTCAGTAATTAAAGTTGGAAGTTTTAGGCATTAGAAATTAGACATTAGGATTTGATTAGGTTAATTAGACATTATGTGACGAGGTCTTTCCTCGTCACATTTATTATTAGACAATCGAAATTGACAAAAATAGTTAAATATGGTAATATTTAAATACTCTATTCAGAGAACATTAAAATTTAAAGGAGGGTAAAGTGAAAATATCTAAAGGCTTATACGCCAATTTGTATGGGGTAATGCGGGGAGATAAAATACCAAGACTGCCAAAAGGTAATCATGAAAGCGTACGTGTTAAAAAAGAAAACGGAAAGGTCAGTGCTCTTATCAAATTCTTAGAAAAAGAAGACGGCAACTGGGACCCACCTCTAGAAGAATTAAGCGAAAAGGATATGAGTTATTTCTTAATCCAGATAGTTAATACATTTCCCGGAGGCCAAGTTCTGGTTAAAGTGAATAAAAAAGAAAAAGAAGTGAAAACAAATAGAAAAGGAGTTCAATATTGTTTTATTCGAGGAAGTGCTCAGGTTCTTCGGTGTGACCGGAAAAGAAGATACCTAGAAATCTACGACCTGCACCAGTTCACAATAGAAAATAAAAAAAGAATCGTTTCAAGAACTATTTTTGAAGGTTGGATAGAAAACACAAAAGAACTAGTTAAAGAATTTCCTGTTCTTAAAGAATTTGAAGCTGAAATAGAGAAACTACTAAAAGAAAATAAAGTTCTTTCTCGAGAACCCCTCACTCAGAAATTGGATTTAGAAAATTTAACCAAGAAAACGTCTCAAAAAGTACTCGAAGAATCATCTCGTCCAAGCACTCAGAAAACCCCTTTTAAGATAGGGGAACCTGTGAACATAAAGGAGGTGAAATTGACCAGAAAAAAAACTAGAAAGAAAAAAAAGAAAAAAGCCAGACAAAAAACCGAGAAGCGACCAAATAGAAAAAAGGTGGTCCTAAAAAAAGAAGTAGAAAAAGAAGCAGAAAAAGAAATCAGAGAGGTCCTCCACCAAACTTTCCACTAAACAACCTCACCCCTAAAGCCTGTTCAAAAGAACAGGCTTTATTTTTCACTTAAAATATGCTATAACTAAAATGTTAATTTTAAAGCTAATTAACTAAATCAATGAAAAAATTAATAACCAATATTTTTTTGGCTTTAATAATCCTGTTAATTATTTCGGGTTTATTTGCTTTATACTCTTCTCCTCTTCAAGAAGTCAAAGAGGTTTCTTTTGATACAGTGGTTAAACAGATTAATGAAGGCTTGGTATCAAAAATTATTGTAAAGGAAAATAATTTAGAAATTGAACTAAAAGACGGAATAAAAGAGAAGTCTAAAAAAGAAAAAGAAACAGGTCTTACTCAAAGTCTTCTAAATTATGGAGTCAAACAAGAAAAACTTAAAGAAGTAACTCTTGAGATTAAAGAAGAGTCCAACTTATGGGTTTGGTTTCTTACAATTATACCCTTTGTCCTTCCTTTAATTATTCTTGGAATTATCATCTGGTTTATGTTTCACCAAGCCCAAAAAGGCCAAACTCAGGTTTTCTCTTTTGGTAAGTCAAATGCCCGATTAACTAATGCTTTAGATAAAAAAAATCGAGTCACATTTAAAGATGTTGCTGGAGTAGAAGAAGCCAAAGAAGAATTAAAAGAAATAGTTGATTTTCTTAAACATCCAAAAAAGTTTCTGGATATTGGAGCAAGAATTCCTCGAGGCGTTCTTCTAATGGGCCCTCCGGGAAGCGGTAAAACCCTTCTTGCTCGAGCAGTAGCTGGCGAAGCTAAGGTTCCTTTCTTCCATATGTCTGGATCAGAATTTGTGGAAATGTTTGTAGGTGTTGGAGCTTCAAGGGTCAGAGATCTATTTAGAATGGCTAAAAAAGCTGCTCCAGCAATTGTTTTTATTGATGAGATAGATGCTGTAGGAAGACACCGAGGGGCTGGCCTTGGTGGTGGTCAT
>Ga0180301_10004476_pt1 | contig 10784 bp, 13 predicted proteins | sample GuaBasSediGuay16_FD_121797 | JGI IMG/M metagenome (GOLD analysis project Ga0180301, IMG submission 121797) | Subseafloor sediment microbial communities from Guaymas Basin, Gulf of California, Mexico - Guay16, Core 4569-2, 12-15 cm | ecosystem: Environmental > Aquatic > Marine > Hydrothermal... | reverse complement strand
CTCCAAGCTTTTAGGCAAACCCAAAATATCTGTATCCATAAACCCTCTAATAATTAGAGCCTGAGCTTCATCCTGAGGTATGCCTCTAGCTGCCAAATACTCTATCTCCTCCCGCGATATTTTTCCAATAGCTGCCTCATGCGTAAGGCTCACATCACGAAACTTCGTCTCTATCTGCGGCAAAGAAGATATTGTGCCGCGAGAAGGTACAATTAGCCCCCGACATTCAATATGACCCTTCACTTGTTTTGCTAATGCCTTTATATACCCCCGGGCTATAACTCTCCCCCCCAAACTTACTGTTCTTGAGATAACTTCTGCCGCACCTTCTCTAGCCCCCAGATAAACACTCGCACCTATATCCTGAAAAGAGCTGGGATGGGAAATAACTAAAGAATTAAAACTAACACGGGCTTTTTCCCCTTCCAAGAATGCCACCGGATCCATCTTAATATTTTTTACCGGCTTAAGCGAAATATAATTAGAAATAAAGTTCCCTCCTTTTTCTACTATAGCGGCGGCTTGAGGCTCTACTTCGATATCTTTGCCCCAGGCGTGGATCATAGTAAAATTAAGGTAAGCTCCCCTGCCGATAAAATATTCTGATATTCCCAAATGATAACTCTCACTAGTAGCTTTAGAAGAAGCACAACCGCTAATAAAATAAGCCTCGGCTCCTTCTTCCACCACAATGATATTATGCACTCTTTGCCGAAACCCGGATTTTTTCAAAAACAGACATGCCTGGATAGGAAACTTAACTCGTACCCCTTTCTGCACTCTGACAAAATATCCTCCGCGGGTATGGCGGTTGAATTTTCTCTCCGTCTTAGCAAAAGCCTCTCCCCAAAATATACGCCGGCGAGAGTACTTCTTTTCCGCCTCCTCTAAGGGTAAAATCTCTACTCCCTTTAGAAGTGAGAAAGAAGCAAGGATAGCATTATCTTTTTGAATAAAACTTGCGCTTCGCTGCTGGGCCGACAGATCTATACCTGTCTGGGCTATCCTACTTCTATCTTTCTTGTCTATCTTACCCTGCACCGTCAGCCTCTGCATTCTTCACTCCACTCCATCTTTTTTGTCCACCCGGCGGGTGGACAAGGTAGGCACGCGGCAACGGCAATCTTTGCATTTTTCATATCCATATTTAGTTATATCCGAAAGAATCTTCTCTGGCCTATCAAAACAGCAGATTCTTCCTCCCAGCATCACACAAGCACGCTGGGCCTTAATATAATTGAGAATATATCCCGTGTGGGTAATAATTAAAGTAGCCGGACGCTGTTTTTCGATAAACCCCGCCAGTACCTTAGACATCAAAGCGATATTCTCAATATCTACGCCTGAGGCCGGCTCATCAAGAAGCAGCACTTTGGGTTTTTGCATAAGTAACTGGAAAAGTTCAGCCCTTTTCATTTCTCCGCCGGAAAAATCTACATTCAGCGAACGCTCCTTAAGGTATCCCAGATTTAGCCTCTCAATGCCCTTCTTTATCTCTGAGGCAGAAGAGTTAAGCCGCTCGGCCAGCTGCTGTAGTTTAACTTCCGGAATAGAAGCCGGATGCTGAAACATAATTCCTAAACCGCGCCGGGCTCTCTCTTCAATCTTGAGATTATTTATAAGCTCATTTTCCACATATGCTCTTCCTTTCTCTAGTATATAGCCAGAAATCCCCATTAACGCCTTAATAAGGCTGCTTTTCCCTGAACCATTAGGACCAAAGAGAGCCAATACTTCTCCCCTTCTGATACGAAAACTGATATTTTCTAAAACTATCCTTTCCTCAACTCTTACTGTAATATTCTCTAATTCTAACATCAAAGTATAAGATTAAGCAGAGCCCCTACGCTAAAGGTAACGAAAATCATAATAATTACTGATTTTAGCATATCCCGCCAGCCTAATTCCTTAGTTAACACCACAAAAGTAGCAATACAGGGAAAATATATTGCTAAAATCACACTACCCACAATTAACTGTTTGGTAGTTAAACCCAAGGGTCCCAACATACCTACCGCTACATCTTTGCGCAAGAAGCCGATAATCAAAGCTGCCACTGATTCCTTAGGCAATCCCCAGATTTTAACTAAAAAAGGAGAAAGCAAACTAGCTATAGCTTTGATTATTCCCAAGCTATAAAGCAGGTTTACTGCTATTACCCCCAATAGAACTAACGGCAAAGCTTCTTTAAGAAAACCGCTCATCCTCATCCAAAGTTTCTTCAGCGTTACATCCCAGCGGGGCAAGCGATAAGGAGGAACCTCCATAAGTATTTCGGGGCTGTGTCCGGGCATAAGTTTATTCAGAATTAATCCCTTAATTATGAAAATAAGAAGAAGAATAAAAAACACCAAGAATACATACTGGCCGCCTCTTTTGCCTAATAATCCCACAATCATCGCAATCTGAGCCATACAGGGCACCGCAATGGCCATCAAAGTTGCCGTAATGAATTTCTCCCGCCGGCTAGCTAAAAGCCGCGTAGCCATAGCTCCGGGTACATTACATCCTAAGCCCAAAATAAAAGGGAATATGGAATAACCATGCAGTCCGAGCCGATGCATAAAATTATCCATTAATACTGCAAGGCGCGGCAGATAACCGAAATCCTCCCAAAATCCCAAAACCAAATAAAAGCCAATTATATAAGGAAGTACCATGGCTAAGGGCACATAAAGACCGGTACTCAAAAGCCCGAAAGACTGAACAAAATCTACCTCTCCTCCTATAAGGTGACCAATAAGAATACTATGTAATATACCTCCTCCTTTAAGAAGAGAATCAATCTTAACTAAGAGAGGAAGCCATAGTTTATTAAAAAAGGGGTCAAAAATGTAACTAATTAGATTTTCACCAATAAAGCGCACCAAAGTAAAAGAGATAAATATTACTACAGCCGCTATAAAGAACCCCGTAAGGGGACGAATGCTTACTTCGCCTAATATTTCCAACAAAGTATGATGCTTATGGTAAAGCTTCTGGACGTTTTGCAGGATAAAACCTATACTCTTCCATTTATCTTCCGCTACAAAAGAAGAAGTTTTTGCCTCCCAGATTCTGAAGGCCAGTTTTCTTATTCCCTCGCCGGAAATTCCTGAAGTAGCTACTACTGGCACCTTCAATATCTCCTCCATTTTCTGGCAGTCAATTTCTATTCCTTTATGCTTAGTCTCATCCCAGATATTAAGAACAACCACTATAGGTTTATTAGTCTCCAGAAGCTGCAGAGTGAGATAAAGATTTCTTTCCAAGTTAGTAGCATCCATAACGTTCACAATAATATCTGCCCCATCTATCAATTCCTTCGCTACTTCTTCTGCTTTAGAGGAAGGTTCCAGATTATAAATACCGGGGGCATCAATAATTATCGCCTCTTTATCTTCAAGCTTGAAATAGCCTTGATAATATTCAACCGTTGTCCCGGGATAATTGGAGACGATGACTTTGGCACCGGTAAGGCGAGAAAAAATAGTGCTTTTGCCTACATTAGGGTTGCCGATTAAAAGGATTCTTTTAGTTTTAGTCATACTTCTTTCACAAAAATCTTTCTGGCCATACCAAAACCAATTGCTACATCAAAGTTATCTACCCTAACTGTTTGCGGCCCCCGTAAAAAATGAGAGCTAATCTTTCTTACGATTTTTCCCTGCCGAATACCCATATACTCCAGTTTCTTAATAAACCCTACTCCTCCTTCTACTCTTACAATTACTCCCCTGTGGCCAGGCGGGAGTTTAGTTAAGTCAATCTCCATAATTAAAAAACAAGATTCTGCGGCTGAGTGCGGGAGAAAGCTACTATATTGTCCACAGTGGTATCCAGAATCCTTTCCAATGCCTCTTGACTATAAAAAGCAATATGAGGAGTAAAGACAACGTTATCTTTACTTAAAAGTATATGGCTTTTAACTAAATCGCCCCACACCTCTAATTTCTTTCGGTCATAAAGCAATTGTTTCTCCTCCTTGATAAGTTCTTCTCCTTCCAGCACGTCTAGTCCCGCTCCGGATAAGATACCTCTATCTAAGGCTTCAATTAACGCTTCTGTTTCAATCAGGCATCCTCGTGAGGTATTAATAATTATGGCCCCCCGTTTAATGAGATTTATATTTTTTTTGTTTATGATATAATGTGTATGTTGATTGTAAGGAAGATGAAGGCTGATGATATCTGATTTCTTTAATATTTCCTCAAGACTCGTATATTGAAATCCTAATACTTCTTCTAAGAAGGTATTTTTATACAGGTCATAGGCTAAAACCTCCATACCAAACCCTTTAGCAATCCTTATCACATGCATACCAATATGCCCTGCCCCTACTACGCCTATCGTCCGCCCTTTTAAATCAAACCCGCGCAATCCTTCAATAGAGAAATCACTACGCAGCGTACGCAGATAAGACTTGTGCACATTACGCGAGAGAGAAAGAATTAGAGCAAAGGTATGTTCTGCTACCGTATTTTCTCCGTAGAAAGGAACATTGGCCACGAGAATTTTTCTTTTTTTAGCCTCTTTTATATCTATATGGTCAAAACCAGTAGAGCGCGTGGCAATAAACTTTAATTTTTTAAGTTTAGACAAAACTTTTGCGGAGAGGCGAGAATATATAAATACCGACACAATATCTGCAGTTTGACAAAACTCCACATTGTCCTCACCCAAAGGCGCCGCAAAAAAATCCACCTTAAATCCTTTCAGGCGCCGCCTTATATACTTCTTTTCCCATCCTTTTATCTCAAAAAAAACCACCTTTTTCATAATCAAATACCCCCCGCCCTAATTCTTTTCACAGTTCTCCTTTTTCCCTTCCTGAACATAGCACCATATTATACCGTCTCTTTCTGCTTTACAAAAGATTTTTATTGCTTATCTCTCCGCGCCTTTGACTTCAACTCTCTTATTAACCAGCGATAGTAAAAAAACGCTTTCTTGGGCCTAAACTGCCAATCAACTAAACCAAAATAATCCACATCGCTCTTAAAATGTTCTTTGCAATCCCGAAAAAAAGCCCAAAAGACTTTGTCTATATGAGGTAGCTTAAGCAGTTTCAGATAGACTTTCTTTAAAAATACCGCCTGCTGGCTGAAGTTAGGGCTCCTGCCTTCCCACCACCCTTGACTGTCTTTGTAACTCTTTATTCCCGGACAACCTATCTCGGTAACCCAAATGTGTTTATTTTCGTCATGATAACGGCGCATAACTTTTAAGAGATTGTTATAAATAACTTCTATCTCTTTCTGCCAGCGGAAACGCAAAGGATTAACAAAAGGATGAATATTAACGATATCAAAATAGCCTTTTCCTCCCTGCCGGTAAATATCTGCCAAGGCATAAGGTGCTTCGCGCGCCAATCCTCCCAGAACAATCTTGCAAGAAGCGTCCGCCTCTTTAGCGGCCCTATAGGCGCTTTTAAGAAGCTGAGTATAGGTTTTCATACTGTCTCTCACCGCCAGATAAGTATAGGAATTTGGTTCGTTCCAAATCTCCCAGTACTTTATATAATTTTTATAACGCCCTACCACTTTTTTCACAAAATTGGCAAAATCTTCATAAGAAAAAGGAGGCGCATTCCAGGATTTTGCCGCCCAGGAAGCAGAATAATCAAGTATACCCAGAATCCTGATATTATTTTTTCTCAGAAGTTTTACAATATAGTCATATTTAGAAAAACTAAATTCCCCTTTATGAGGTTCTATATCTTCCCAATAAAAATCAAAACGTACATAGTCTATGCCTAGATTTTTAAACATCTTTACGGCTTTTTCTAAGTCAGAGGAAGAATATTTGTAATTATTCCAACTATGGTTCCAAGATAAAAAAGCCAGCACCCCAAAGGGACTGAAACCTTTCTCCCGCCAATCATAAGGAGAAGGATCACTCTCATTATCTCTGCCGTCGCCGTCTATATCCTTGTCTTTGCTGTTAGCAATATCGTCTCCGTCTATATCAGAATCTTCCGAGTTTATCACTCCGTCACCATCAAAATCAAGCTGCATAACGGCTGCTTTCTCAGAAGGGGAAGGTATTAAATGTCTGTCCTGAGGACATATAGCAGATAAAAGAGAGGGTAAAGAAAGAAGTAAAAAACAAAAGAATAAACAAGCTACTCTCTTTGAAGTATAGTTCATTTGCAGGCACGCATCACTACAAAACTTCCTTCTCCGAAGCCTTCTCTAATTTCGTCTATTTTTCTTAACTGAGAAGGATTTATGAAAAGTGTCTGGTAGGCTTTCTCAAACCTAAACCCTGCTCTTTTTAGAATCTCGACAGCCTCGGCCGCAGAATAAAAATGCGCCTCTTCATAGAATTTACTTTTTTTCTTACCATAAGCCTTGCCCAAAAAACTTTCTCGGTCAATAATTCCCAAAATTACACATCCCCCAGGAGATAAAATACGATGAGCCTCTCTTAGGGCAGCCAAAGGTTCCTTTAGGAAACAAAAAGAGGTAACAAAAAGAACAAAATCAAAAGAGCCGGAAGCAAAAGGGAGAGATTCGGCCTGGGCAATCTCTACTTTGACGCCGCGCCTCAGACACATTTGGGCCATAGCTTTTGAGGGCTCAACTCCCCATTTTATTCCTAATTCTTTAGCAAACCTGCCGCTGCCTGTGCCTATTTCTACGCCCCGGCCCGGCGGCAAAACCTTTTTAATCGCCTCTATTTCGCTGAGAAAACTAAAACGATTTTTGTCATACCAGCTGTCATACTCTTGCGCATATTCGTCAAAGACAGACATATTAAAAACCTAAGTCTCCCCACCAGCCGTCATAAAATTTTTTGAGATGTTCGTAGGCCTGGGGAGAAAACGAATTCCGCCGTACGTCTTCTTCCTTGAAAGAGTAACGGTAGGAAGAAATATATTCTTTAAGAAGACGGTAAGAAAAAGTTATCTCTTTAAATCTACTCTCACATTCTTTTTTTTGCGGCGGGGGACAGCGGTCGGGATGAAATTTTTTGGCTAAGCGGCGGTAGGATTTATCGATCTCCTCAGACGTAGCAAACTCACCCAGTTCTAAGATTTTTCTCGCTTTGTCTATCTGGGAAAAATCAATCATTTTTTAACCGCTTTAAGCTTCCCCTCAATACTTAAATGCTTGTCTACTCTTTCGTCTATTTTAATAGAAGTAACCACTCGCTTAACTTCTTTTCCGTCTAATACGGCGCGATGCATCTTAACTACAACTTTTAGAACTTTATCTAAAGACTTATCTTCCAGAATTGTGCCCATAGCGGAAAGAGAAAATTTTATTTTTTCTTTTCTCAGAACCTCTAAGGCTTTTTTGACATATTTACTCACGGAAGGGCTGCTACTCCCTAAAGGTACAATGCTAACTTCCACTACAGCCATACCATATTACTCCTCTTTCACAATCTCCGGTTCTACTGTAACTTCAGATTTAAGAGAACGGGAAATTAAACAATCTTTCTCCGCTGCCTTTACTGCGGCCTCGGCCTGCTCAATTGTTTCCTGCGCCTCTATCTTCAAAAATACTTTTACTTTAATGCGGCTGAACATAAAACCTAAATCCGTCCTTTCCAAAACCCCCTGCGCCCGGGAACGAAAGCTTCTAAACCTTAAGCCCTGGCGGTAAGCGAAAAACAAAAAGGTAGTCATAATGCAGGAATTAACCGACGCCACCAAAAAGTCCTCCGGTGTCCATATGCCGCTATGACCATGGAATTCCGCCGGCGTAGCTACCACTAAATCGGGACGCTGAGAAGCAGAAATTTTTCCTTTTTTCTCCTCCAGCCATACAACTTCATTCTCATAAATAAACTGGCGAGAAGCTTTAGCCATATATTAGCCCAGATAAGCCTGAAGCTTGGAGACAATTCTTTCTTTAGGTATAACCCCTACTATTTTTTCTACTGGCTGGCCCTCCTTAAAAATCAGCAGGCTCGGAATTGCCATTATTTGGAAGCGAGATGCCGCCTGAGGGGCTTCATCTACATTCAGACGGCAAACTTTAAGCTGGCCCTCGTATTCTTGAGCCAACTCTTCTATTACCGGCGCAATCATCATGCAAGGAGCACACCAAGGCGCCCAGAAATCTACCAGGACCGGAATATCAGATTTTATTACTTCCTGCTCAAAGTTGTTATCATTTAAAATAACCTCGGGCATAAAACTCTCCTTTCTTAAACTCAAGATAGTTTATAAATAAATTTGCTAATTAATTGGGCAGCATTAACCAGGTCTTCAAGACTAATTATTTCTACCGGCGTATGCATATAACGGTTAGGAATACTCACCAGAGCTGTAGCTACGCCCGACTTGGTCATCTGCATCACATTAGCATCTGTGCCAGTAGGACGCGGTATAGCTTCAATTTGGTAGGGAATATTGTCTTCCTCCGCTGTCTGCTTTAAAAGGCCAAATAATTCTTTGTTAATATTGGGCCCCCAGGCCAAAACCGGGCCTTTTCCTAAATCAATCTTTCCTATTTTGCGCTTGTCTAAAGAAGGCGTATCGCTGGTAAAAGTAACATCTATAGCTAAAGCATAATCAGGCGTTATGCCATAACTACTTACTCTTGCTCCCCGCAAGCCTACTTCCTCCTGTACTGTAGCTACACCATAAACAGTAGCTGCCGGTCTATGTCCAGATAGAATCTTCATAACCTCACTCACCACAAACGCTCCGGCTTTATCGTCAAATCCTCTGCCCACTGCCACTTCTCCCAGCTTCTCAAATCCCACTCCTACTACTCCTACGGTGCCTATGTCTATTATCTCTTTTACTTTATCTTCCGAATCAAGCCCTACGTCTATCCACATCTCCTCAAACTTAAGTCGTTTATTCTTTTCTTCCTCCTCAATAAGATGAATAGGCTTTTTCCCAATTACTCCCAATACTTTACCTTTTTTACCCCTGAGCCAGACACGCTGGCCCTGAAGAATGTAAGGATCTATGCCCCCAATAGGACTAAAGTATATAAAACCTTCTTTATCTATATATTTAACCATCAAACCAATCTCATCAATATGGCCGGCCAGCATTACTTTAGGACCTTTATTTTCCAATTTAGCAATAGCATTGCCGGTAGTGTCTATAGTTACCTGGGAGCAAAACTTCCCTGTTCTCTCCCGCCATACCTTAACCGCGTCTTCCTCAAACCCCGAAGGACTTATTGCCTCTATCAACTCTTTAAGAAAACCCAGCGATTCATTGTCTATTCCCATAATCTTCCTCCTAACCAATCCAGCGGCTTTGCGATATCTTCATAAAATTATCTCTCTCTGCCTCATCCATCTCTGCTACTTCAATCTCGCACTCCGCTCCCGCTGATTCTACTGCTCCTCTTATCATCTCCTCCCGCATTCCGCGGATAGGGACATAAAGAAAAGGTAATTTAAGAGTAAGCCGCACTTTATTTTCCTCTTCCCTTACATTCTGAATCATACCTAATTCTTCCAGGCTTGTATCTATCTCTGAAGACTTAAGCTTTGACAAACTCTCTTTTATTTTTTCTCCCTTCATAGTTTAATTATAAGTTATTCCCTTCAAATCTTCCAGATATTTTTGCGCTGAGAAAGCTGCTACGGCTCCGTCGCCGCAGGCCGTAACTACTTGGCGTAAAAACTTGCTGCAACAGTCACCGCAGGCAAAAATGCCTTCTTGAGAAGTCTTCATTTCTGCATCCACTTTTATATAGCCGCTCTCGTCACATCCTAGAAGACTCTTTACAAAATCTGTATTAGGCACATTTCCTACAAAGATAAATACGCCTTCGCACTCAATAATATTTTCTTTCTGGGTCTCTTTATTTAAAACTTTAACGCCGTTAACTTTCCCCTCTCCCACTATCTCCTGCGGGAGAGAATTAAGGACTAATTCTACCTGGGAATGGCTGAATACTCTCTCCTGCAAAATTTTTGCCGCCCGCAACTGCTGGCGACGATGAATAAGCTTTACTTTTGAAGCAAAACGTGTCAAGAATAATGCTTCCTCTACAGCAGTATCTCCTCCTCCAATAACACAGACAACCTTGTTGCGGAAGAAAGCTCCGTCACAAGTAGCACAATAAGAAACCCCCTTGCCCCTAAATTTATCTTCTCCTTCTATGCTTAGCTTCTTGGCCGAAGCTCCCGTGGCGATTATTACCGCCAATGACTTAACAGAACCCGGCTGAGAAGTCCTGATTATCCAGATTTTTTCCCTTCTCTCTATGGCTACTGCCTCCTGCAGAACAAATTCTGCTCCAAACCGCTCAGCCTGCCGCTTAAAATTTTGCAAAAGCTCAAACCCTTTTATTCCCTCTACAAAGCCAGGATAATTTTCTATTTCCTCGGTAAGGCTTACTTGCGAGGCAAGAGCGAAAGGCTCTAACACTACCGTTTTAAGACGGGCCCGCGCCGCATAGATAGCCGCCGTAAGTCCGGCCGGGCCAGCTCCTATAACAGCTAAATCATAAATACCTTCCATAGCTCAAAAAATATACCAGTAAATCCTAAGATGTCAATCTCAAAACAAGATACCGCGCAACTCCAGCCAATACAAAAACCCTCCTACAACTATACCTATCAAAAGATTAAACACTTTTACTACCAGAGAGTCCTTAATAGAGTAAGACAAAAGTGGTAACATCCCATGACCGTCTTGAACAATAGAACTGGTGATAAGCACAGAAAAAGGCAGAATCCCTTTGGCAAACATCATCACAAAAACCAGATGCGGCCCTGACTCAGGAATAATCCCTACTAATGCTGCCAGAACAAACACCCACAACATATGGGTCTTAATAAAGGTCTCAAGATTAAAGAACCTAAGCCCTATGTCTACT
>Ga0180301_10004474_pt1 | contig 10789 bp, 18 predicted proteins | sample GuaBasSediGuay16_FD_121797 | JGI IMG/M metagenome (GOLD analysis project Ga0180301, IMG submission 121797) | Subseafloor sediment microbial communities from Guaymas Basin, Gulf of California, Mexico - Guay16, Core 4569-2, 12-15 cm | ecosystem: Environmental > Aquatic > Marine > Hydrothermal... | reverse complement strand
ATTCTTTGGAGAACAACGCAAGGACAACCCAAAAGCCAAGAATGCGAGGTTCAGGGTGGATAATGTAGTAGTTGGAGACGAACCAATTGAAGTCTTCATAAACGATAAAAAGGTTGCTGAGATCAGGATAGAAAGCGTATCATCAAATTTGTAGGTCGATAGATGTAAAGAGAACTGAGAAAGTTGAAGTTGATTAGGATGTTGCAGCACTTCGCCGGAAGTTATCCGTTCCTAGTAACAATTAGACAGTTACAAAATTTTATAAGTTGGTAGAAGAATTAAGGATATGGACGTTAGGATCGTAAAAGTAAAAGACATGTTCAAACCCGAAGATGAATTAATGGTCATTAGAATAGGCGAATTTACGATCATTAAAAAGCACAAGACTCTATCAGACATCTTAAACGAGACTTCTAAGAAGTTCGAAGACCTGTCGGAAGAAGATAAAGAAAGACTGGCAATCGAGGCTAAAAAATGGGTAAGAGAAAAATTAAGGTCGTGATCGACTCAAATGTTTTTGTTAATGCCCTGCTGGGCGGTAAGTCTAAGGAAATATTCAAGCAGGTAGATGGAGGAGATATAGGGTTGATTTTATCAAATGATATTTTTGAGGAGTATTCAGTCCTGATAGAATATCCAAGGATTAAGGAAAGAGTAGATTCTTTGCTATTTTACTCCTTGCTTTATGAGGTATATAAGAAAGCCAGATTTCTTAAACCAAACGAGCGGTTTAACATATGTCGGGATGGAGGAGACAACAAGTTTCTGGACGTTGTATACGCCTCAAAAGCAGATTGCTTGATAACTATGGATAGAGACCTGCTTGATTTGAGGAATAAAAACAAAGAGTTTCGAATTAAGGAACACAAATTTAAAATTTTGAGGCCAGAAGAGTTTTTGAAGACAACAGATTGAGCTGTCAAACATTAAGTTACCTTTGTGCTTTGAAGGTTTTTTGGTAAATTTATTTCGTTAACTTGTCCATCCATAGATGCAAAAGGACCGGCTGTATAGGCTGTGTAGTTTTGGAGAACTACAAGGAGAAGTTCGTTGGAGGTTTGCCACTACCAATGTACGATAAGAGACGTTGAAGGTACGAAAGAAGTGGGGCTTACCATCACCATTCTTTGGAGAACAACGCAAGGACAACCCAAAAGCCAAGAATGCGAGGTTCAGGGTGGACGGGATCGTTGTTAGCGATGGTAGGCCTGTTGAGATATACCTTGATGGGGTAAAAATCGCTGAGATTATAGTTGAAGGTAGAAGTTCAACTCACTCATGAACCTATCGAAGCCTTCTCTTGTTATTTTTCAGCTAATTTTCTCCTTACAAAAGTTAAGAATTCCCTTACAGCCTCTTCTGGCTCATCACTTATATCACTCCCCACAACGTTCTCTTCGCTACCGTCGTGGAAATGCTTTGGAAACGTTTTCACATATTTCCATTTAGCATGTGGGATATTGTCATGTCTGAAGATTTTACCGTTGGTATGCCTTCTCTCCCAGTGGTATGCATAACGGCTTAGTCTTTCAGAGATCCATACATCAACGAAGCTACCATCGACAATGAAAATTCTTAGCTTGTGCGTGATCTCTGTAAACTCAACAATGTCTGGAAACTCTCTTTCTACTATTTCGGACTCGAAAAGACTAAGCTTTCTCGTGATGAACTGGACGTAATTTTAAATTTTCTGGAAAAGCAAATCGAGATAATTCCGTTTGAAGAATTTGAAGATAAATACGATGAAGCTAAGAGTATCTCCAGACATAGACGATGTTCCCTACCTTGCATTAGCATTAAAGCTGAACTGTCCGGTTTGGTCTAACGATAGAAAACTAAAGAACCAAAATGCTGTTAGGGTTTACTCAACGCAGGAAATAATAAGAATAAGTCAACAGAGACCAGAAAGCTTGAAATAGTAATCAGATAGAGTATGCAAACTGATTTGAACCATACGGTATGGGTTGCATAATTTATTGTTCTACGACTGGGGAGAAAGAGGAGCCTGATGGGCCACAGATTGATAGAATAGTAAAATCTATCTTTAAGAAGAACGAAACTATGAAAGTAATTCGCAGGTGAGGGATGTGAGTGAGTACTTGGTGTTTGTAGAAAGAGCGAGAAGAGCTGAAAAAGCGTTCAAGATACTCTGGAAAAATGGACTTTACGAAGACGCACTGTCGAGAGGTTACTATGCGATAATTCACTTATGCTTTGCAATCTTAATCAAGAACGACCTTACAATTCCAAAAACTCATGCGGGTCTAATTGCAAAGTTATGGCAGTGTAGAAAAGATCTGAAACTCGATGAGAAAACGATTAAAAGCATCTCAAGAATTCAAAGTTTAAGGGAGAGTAGTGATTATGGAGTAGTCCCCACAATCACCGAAGATGATTTAAAAGTTGTTGAAGAGGTTATTAGAAATCTCAAGGAGGTTTTGGGATGCTGATAAGCCTGAAAGATGTAAGGGAGATAATAAGTGATATAACGTCAAAGCTCAAAGGAGTTGCTGAAGAAGCCTATGTATTCGGATCAATCGTTGAAGGAGGCGCCATAATTGGAGAGTCTGATTTGGACCTGCTGATAATACCAGGTAGCAGAGAGGTTGATTACTTTTCACTGCTTGAGGGGGTGATTGAAAAACTGCTTGATCTCGGCATAGTCTTGCATATCCACATTGCAGATAATGCAACATACATTCATTTGCTTAAAAGTATAAAGAATGATGCTATAAAAATTGTATAAATACGGTCACAAACGGATTTTAGACAAAGAATGCATAATCTCAATGAATTGTTTCAGATAATCTGATGATTGAAGACTCAGATATGACGTTGGTTGCATATCCTATCCGATTCTACGACTGGTAAGAGTCCCACTCAAAAAACGTTGGAAAAACACTAAAGCTAACTATAGGGGATGCCGAAGACATGAAAGAAGTACAGTGGGTTCCTTCACCATACTTTGGAGAACAACGCAAAGGTAATCCAAAAGCTAAGAATGCGAGGTTCAGGGTGGATAATGTAGTAGTTGGAGACGAACCAATTGAAGTCTTCATAAACGATAAAAAGGTTGCTGAGATCGTTATAACCAAGTAGTTCGTGAAGTTGGCAGTCATTTAATTGGACTTTTGGCATTAAATTTCTCGTACATCCTCACAACTTCACCCGGATCCCCTATAGCTATTAACCTCTTGTTAAGCAGTAAAACCCTGTCGCAGAAACCCTTAACCATGCCCGGTGCGTGGCTGACGAGCAATATTGTAACTCCTTCTTCGTTCATCTCCTTAAGCCTCCTGTAGCACTTCTTCCTGAACTGCACATCACCAACAGTCAAAACTTCATCAACGATTAGTATGTCCGGCTCGGTGTTGATGACAGTGGAAAAGGCTATCCTCGCTCTCATTCCCGACGACAATGTCTTCAGTTTTGCGTTGCTGAACTCCTCAATCTCAGCAAACCCCAGAATGTCCTCAAACTTCCTATCTATCTCTCTTCTGCTCAGCCCCATGATGGTTCCGTAGATGATAACGTTGTCTCTAACAGATAACTCCGGGTTAAACCCTATACCCAAACCGAGAATGGGGACTACCTTCCCCTTAACTCTGACCTCGCCGCTGTCAGGTGGGAGGATGCCGGCTACGATTGACAGCAATGTGGTTTTCCCTCCACCGTTCGGACCGATTATTCCGAAAATCTCTCCCTCGTTCACCGTAAAGGAAACATCCCTTAAAGCCCAGAACTCCCTATACCTTAACCCTCCCGAAAAAAGTGATAGCAGTCTTTCGAATACAGTATCCACTCTTTCGACCGGTATTCTGAATTTCTTTGAAACATTTCTAACTTCGATGACGGTCATAATCTTTCAACAAAACCTCTTTCCAGTTTTTTAAATATAACGTGCCCGACGAGTAGGATCAAAATACTCACAGCAATTACATAGCACAGATCCCAGAGATTTGGCAGCCTGCCGTAAATCATAGCGTCTCTGTATGCTATCAGCAACTTTACTAAGGGATTTAGCATGTAGATGTCTAAAATGTTTTCCGGAATTATTTCAATGGGATATATGATGGGGAGCAAAAAAACATCAGTGTAGTCACAACATTCCAGATCTCCTTCAAATCACGGAAGTAAACGTCCAGCGCAGAGAGGATTAAGTTTATTCCAAAAACGAATATGAGGTAAATAAAGTGCAGGAATGGTAGGCAGAAGATGTATCTGATGTCCCCGCCGAAGTATATATGATTCCGGGAATCAATATTATCATCTCGATAAACGAGCTGATGCCGTACGCAGCCGTGACGACCAGCGGTAAAATTTCGCGGGGAATATTTGTTTTTGTTACTAGGTGCGCTTTGCCCGTGATGGCGTGTGAGCCGATGGAAGTCCCCATTGCAAAGTATCTGTGAAAAAATATACCTACTATGAGATACAGAATCCTGTACTCTGTTCTATGCAGCAGTTTGCTGAATATTGTGTAAAGAACCAACGCGAGTAGAAAAGGTGCGAGTAAACTCCATGCCACCCCAAAGACTGTACCTCTGTATCTCTGCTTGAACTCATATTTGGTTAACGTGATTATTATATCTCTTTGTTTTAAATATTCAAACATTCTTGGTCGAGTTTCTGGAGTGCAATAAAAAGATTTTGCTTTAGACTCATCAAAGATACTCCATCTCCCTCAACTTCCTCAATACAGCCTCCACCTCCTCTTCCACACTCATCTTGTCTGTATCTAGTATTAATTCGGGGTTCTTCGGCTCCTCATATTCGCCATCCAAGCCTGTAAGCCCTTTTATTTCTCCTCTTAAGGCTTTACTGTATAACCCTCCTGGGTCTCTTTTGATTCTGACTTCGAGGGGGCATCTTGGGTAAACCTCTACAAACCTCTCAATTTCTTTTCTCGCGTACTCTCTCCACTCCCTATAAGGCGAGATTATTGAAACTATCACTATTACGCCGTTTTTTGCTAAAAGCCTCGCCATCTCCACAACAACTCTGTTGTGCATCCAGCGCTCTTCTTTGCTGAATCCCAGGTTGGGATAAAGCTTTTTCCTCACCCCATCACCGTCTAGAACTTCGACGCTATGACCCATAGACTGAAGTTTATCTGCAAGAGCTCTTGCAAGAGTTGTCTTTCCAGCTCCACTTGGCCCTGTAATCCATATCACAAAGCTCATAAATACACCTTTATCAGCACGTTACCAGCCAGAGATAAAAATTATCTTTACCAGTTTCCACCACTCTCGTAATTTTTAGATTGTAAACCCCGACAGCTAGAGCTAACATCTGAATATCTGGGATCATGTCTAAATCCAAAATTCAGGCTTTATAATTCTTTCTGGATGCTTCGTGATTCGTAGATTGTAGAATGGTAGATTAAGGCAGGTCAGGATTGTTGTTTACGATGTCGTGTTGTTGTATCTGTCACTTCATAAGTGGTTCAACTCATCTCAAAATCGATACTAAGTGGTTTTTAGGAATTTTATATTTCTTTTTATCCTATAGCTGATAATCGACTATTTATGCGGCGGATAAAACCAGTCCCACGGCTTACCGCATCTTGGATCATCAGCTCTATCATTTATCACCTTCGGTACTATTGCTGAATCATTCCAAGGTCTTCTCACCTCATCGGGATTTTCGTAATCGTATAACTTACTAACAAAGTAAACAAGCATTGCTGGTTCAACACCTAAAGCTCTAAAACCGTGCCAGTAGTGTCCGGGAACTCTTACAATCTGCAAGTTCTCACCAGTAGAAACAATCTCATTTAATTCCTGTGTTTTATCATCGTAAGCACAAATCTTTATAGCTCCTTTAACGCATATGAAATAATCCACCTGCTTCCTCTCATGCTTGTGCCACGCCCTAACGATTCCAGGGTATGTAATTGATAAATTGACTTGAACTATCTCATCCTTAAAGATGTTCCAGTCTTTACGCATTATCTCTGTAAAAAATCCTCTCTCATCTGCAAATTTTTTTAATGGTTTGATAATTATACCGGGAAGCAAGTCTTACACCTCCCTCAATATATTCTTAACAACATTTAAAACATTATCCAAATCTTTCAGAGGATTTCCAGACAGATGTGATGGCTTAATTTCCCCATTAACATTGTGGAAATGATGTGGCTGTGTCTCCACAGATACGTGGTGTGGTGCATTATCCCATCCAATTACTCGTCTATTCTCTTTTATTACTGTATAGCTGTATTTCCCTAGCGTCTGGTTGTAATATACATCCAGAGCATATCCAAGAAGCAAATAAGCTCTGACTTTTGTCCCCAAAAACTCTACCTTCAATACAATATCGTAATCCAGCAACTTTTTAGCAACTTTTTTAAGAATTTCGGTCATTCAAGTTCTTCTATGAGTTTTTTTAGTTTTTTTGTCTCTTCAACAGCATTTCTCCATTCTATACTGTCTTCCCAAATCCCGTGATTATCTACAGGCACACCTTCTTTCTCGATCCTTTTTTCTAGTTCCTCCAAAGAACATTTGTATTTTTTCTCAAACTTGGTAGTAATAGCCTTATAATATTCCAGTTCACTAATAAGTCTCTTTACGATCTCTTCACGAACTTCACGTCTTATTGAGATCATAGTTTTTCCCTTCTCTCAAATTTTAAAAACATTTAGGTTCTCTAAAAACATAAATGTCCCTTATCGGTAAGATAATCCACTAACGCATCTTTCCAGTATCTCATTCTGATGCCAAGTTTTTCAATCTTTTCATTCTTTAATGCTGAAAATTTTGGTCTTTTTGCTTGCCTTTTAATTTCATCAGATTTAACCGGCTTTATTTCCTTCTCTATTTTGGTGAGATTGAGTATTTCTCTAGCAAATTCAAACCAACTGCAATAACCAGCATTTACCATGTGGTAAACACCAAACTCAGGCATCACTTTAATGAATTCCTTTAAAGCCACAGCAACATCCTTTGTGTACGTTGGGGACATTACAATGTCGTCCACAACTCTTAGTTCTTCTCCCTTCTTTGCTCTCTCAATTATGGTTTCTACAAAATTTCCACCTTTTCCTCTTGCACCTTTCACACCATAGAGGCTTGCCACTCTGATTATGTAATGTTTGGGGGAATAATTTTTGGTTGCTATTTCTCCAGCAAGCTTACTTAATCCGTATATGTTTATGGGATTCGGGATATCGTTTTCTGTATAAGGTTCATTTTTTACACCATTAAAAACATAATCAGTACTGATGTAAATGTTAATAGCGTTAGTTTCTCTACAAATCCTAGCAACATTGTACGCCCCAACACCATTAACCTTGAAAGCTACCTCTGGATTAACTTCACAATCATCAACCCTTACAAATGCTGCACAGTTTATTACAACATTTGGTTCCATTTCTTTAAGAATTTCACAACTCTTTAAATCGGTAACCTCTATATCATCGTGAGTTAGTGAGATCGCATCTTTAAACACTTTAACAATATCGCTTCCAAGCTGACCACTAGCACCAATAACTACAACTCTCATGTTATAGGCTCCCACCACCATCTATTCTCAACATACCACCTGACAGTCTTTCTTATCCCGTCTTCGAACTTTACTCTTGGTCTCCAGCCCAAATCCCTTATTTTAGCCGTGTCTAAAGAATAGCGGTAATCGTGCCCAGGTCGATCTTCAACAAAAGTTATCAGGCTTTCAGGCTTGTTGAGTTCTTTAAGAATAAGCTTTGCCACATCTATATTTCTCCATTCATCGTTAGCCCCTACGTTGTAAATTTCCCCAGATTTACCTTTCTGGAGAACAATATCTATAGCACTACAATTGTCCTCAACATATAACCAGTCTCTTACATTTGTGCCATCGCCATATATCGGCAAGAATTGATTATGTAAAGCCTTTATTATTAGTACTGGGATAAGCTTTTCAGGATATTGAAATGGACCATAATTATTGCTTGATCTCGTTATCAAAACTGGCAAACCATATGTTTTGTAGTAAGCTTTGCAAAGCAGGTCTGCTCCAGCCTTGGAGGCAGAGTATGGTGAAGAAGGATCTAATGGATCAGTTTCTTTGAATGATCCTTTTATTATTGAGCCATAAACTTCATCAGTTGATATCTGAACGTACTTCTCTACACCATATTTTCTACATGCTTCGAGCAGTTTAAATGTTCCAAAAACATCTGTTTTGATGAAGGGTTCAGGTGTATCGATGCTTCTGTCAACATGGCTTTCTGCAGCAAAATTTATTATTACATCAATGTCTTTCATCGCTTTTTTGACATCTTCTTCGTTGCATATGTCACCTCTTATAAACTCTATTATATCTAGGATCTCTTGTAGATTTTCTATTCTGCCAGCATACGTAAGCTTATCCAGAACAACTATCTCGTAGTTGGGGTGATTCTTCAGCATATATCTAACAAAATTTGAACCTATAAAACCAGCCCCTCCAGTTATAAGCAACCTCATACATCCACCTCAAAGCCAAACTTGTGATGTATCACCAATAACAAACCTTCTTGATTTAGGCAGAGAATCGGATTTCATTATCTTTACGTTTCTGCCAATAAGAGAATCTACTATCCTCCCCGCATTAACGATCTCAGCGTAATCCATAACGATAGAGTCCTCAATTTCAGAGGATAAAATTCTACAGCCTCTACCTACACTTGTATATGGGCCTATGTATGAATTCTCAATTGTTGTTTCTTCTCCTATAATACACGGTCCCTTTACAATTGAATTTCTTATTATTGTATCTTCGTTAATTACAACCCTACCTCTAACTTCAGAATTGGCTATCTCTCCTTTTACATTGTGATTAACTTCATCTAAAACTAATCTATTTGCCTCAAGTATATCCTCTGGCTTACCTGTATCTTTCCACCAACCTTTAACAATCGATGCTTCAACTCTATAACCATTCTCAATTAACCATTGAATTGCATCAGTTATCTCCAATTCATTACGCCATGAAGGTTTTATATTCTTGCAAGCTTCTATTATTACTGGTTCAAAGAAATAAATTCCGACTAAAGCATAGTTGGATGGTGGTATGCGAGGTTTCTCAACCAATCTTTTAACTCTACCATTTTTATCAAGCTCAGCAACTCCAAATTGTTGTGGATTTTCAACTTCTGTGAGAAGAATTAAAGAATTAGGTGAATTAGGTGATAATGCTTTAAATTTCTCCATGTGTTCAACTATCCCATTTTTAAGTATGTTATCTCCAAGATACATGACAAATTTATCATTGCCAAGAAATTCTTCAGCAACAAGTATGGCATGAGCCAAACCTTTTGGTTCACCCTGATAGATAAATTCGATTTTAGCATTCCAGTCTTTAGAACCTACAGTTTCAATAACTTGTTCTTTATTTGGACCAACGATGATTCCAATCTCTTTCACTCCAGCCTCGATTACGTCTTCGATGGCATAAAACAATATGGGTTTATTTGCCACAGGAATTAGTTGCTTTTGCTGGGAATATGTCAAAGGTCTTAAACGAGTTCCATGACCGCCTGATAAAATTAGGGCTTTCATACAAACCTATATAAATTCAATATTATTTTTAAATTTTACTTTTCTTTATCTTGTTATGAATTAAAGAGTATTCCAAGAGCTTTAAAATACATTTAAAGCTATAAGATGTTCTTACTAGCGATTTGATTGATTTCTTTTATTCCAAATAAAAAATGTATTCCAGTTTGGCTCAAGAAAGTTTAGTTAAAATAGTTCTTGTTACATAGAAAACATGAATTAAAATCGAGAACTTTTCATCAACTATAAATACCAAATTTGCCATACAGTCCTTACATTATAATCCATTCTCATCCCCATGACTCTGTCGATGAGGTCATCACACCAACAAATTTCGGTTTCTGGAGGTTGGGGAAATAAGCCAATAGATGAAGGTTTTACGAGGATGATAAAAAGTTGAAACGGTTAAATCCATCCCCTCATACTCGGTTATAAACAACTTAAATCAACGAGACTGGTAACCTCGAAATCGTCATCAGATGTAAACAGGGTTCGAGATCGGCTTAGCAATCTTTGCCAAACCTTTATTGCTTGTATTGGCTACCTATTCTACGACTGGAGAGGAGAGAAAGGAGATTGTTGGACATTGAAGATTCAAGGCGAAGTTAAGAAGCTCTGGTAGAAACTATTTTAAATTTTAGATCAACCATAGAATATGCCAAAAGTGATAGAAGTTATTTACGAGGATGGAGTTTTCAAACCGCTAAACAAGATTAATCTCAAAGAAGGAAAGAAGATCAAAGTGGAGATAAAAGAGGGTGTGGTAGATTCGGTTGCTGGCATACTGAAAGTCGATGATGATGAAGTGAGAAGGGCATTTGAGTTGTCGGAATATGGAGAAGATATTTATTGACACCAATGTAATAATAGACCTGCTTAGAGGAAGAGAAAATACAGTATCTTTTTTTAAGCGAGTAGAAGCTGGAGATATCAATGGTTTCACGAATAGAATTGTGTTTTTGGAGACTATTCATGTTTATCTTATCTTAACGACTGGTAAGGGGCCATTAAATTTAAGAAAGAAGCCAGAATTCGTAAAATCTGCAGATATTAGTCCGATTTTAGATATTTTTGAAATATTGTATATTTTGCCTACCGACAGAATTGAAGAAAAAGATATCACTGAAATTATCACCAAATACGGGCTCTTACCAAACGATGCTTTGATAGCTGCGACATGCAAGCATTATGGGATAAAAAGAATAGCAACCTTTGATGAGGATTTTAAGAGGGTAGATTTTTTGGAAATACTGGAAGTTTGAATGTTT
>Ga0180301_10004473_pt1 | contig 10791 bp, 11 predicted proteins | sample GuaBasSediGuay16_FD_121797 | JGI IMG/M metagenome (GOLD analysis project Ga0180301, IMG submission 121797) | Subseafloor sediment microbial communities from Guaymas Basin, Gulf of California, Mexico - Guay16, Core 4569-2, 12-15 cm | ecosystem: Environmental > Aquatic > Marine > Hydrothermal... | reverse complement strand
GTAGAGCACCACATAAGGAGAAAGCATAGAGATATAGTTAATAGTATAGTTGAGCAAATAGTGCTTAAGGTTAGGAAACATAGTCAAGTTTAATACTATTAATACACTCTACCTTAGACTTAGGGACACTACTTGGGTGGCACAGGTCTCTTCAGCGAGTACAATGTATTTCTACCAAAGAGAGGTAACCGAATGATTAAGGTAGCACTAATTTACCCAAGTACTTACCAAGCCTCAATAACGAACCTATTTACACACATTGCCTATTATTATCTCTACAGCAAGCTAGGCGTTAATAATGTATTGGTTGACAGGTTTACACTTGACAATATATGTTCAGGAGCTGTCACAGGCCTGCCACTGAGAAAATTCGATGTTGCACTAGCTAGTATAGGGTTTGAGCTAGACATCGTTAGCTTCATAAAAATACTAATTAATAACGGAATTGCTCCGCTTAAGAAAGAGCGCAACACCGGACCTGTAATAATTGCGGGTGGGCCGCCTCTAACAGCTAATCCTGAACCTGTGATAGATATTATAGATGCCGCCTTCATCGGTGACGGTGAGGCTCTTTTAGAGAAGCTTAGTGAGATACTGGAGGAATGCGGTAGTGATAGGTCATGCATACTCAACTCTATCAGAAACGTTAGGGAGGGTGTCTATACAGGAGAGAGTGAGGGCTTAGTTATGAAATCAGTCATCAGTAAATTAGATGATGTGTTCTTTCCCACACATCAAATAAGGTCCGAGAAGATTCAGCCTGTTTACGGTGAAGGCTTCTATATTGAGGTCTCTCGCGGATGTAGATGGCTGTGCCCATTCTGTATGGAGTCATATGTAGCTTACCCACCTCGCCATAGAAGTATCGGCAAGTTGAGGGAGCTCATCAGTGAGGGCACGGCTAACTTAAAGACACGGAGGGTAGTCCTCTATTCTCTATCATTCTTTGATCACCCCAAATCTGATGAGTTGCTTGAGTGGCTTATCGATAACGGCTACAGCTTCTCACTACCATCAATAAGATTTGACACATTGAACAGGGATAGGATTGACTTAGTTGTCCTAGGAGGTCAGAGGACAGTAACGATAGCTCCTGAGACACCCTACCCTAACCTATCGTGTAAGCTACACAAGTGCTTTAACCTAAGGGATCTCATGGACTTATGCACGTACGTAATAGAGAGGAAGCTCAATTTGAAGCTGTACTTCATGCTTGGACTACCAGGTGAGGGAAAATCCGAAGAGGGTATTGTTGAGTTCGTGCGCGGTATAGTCACGAGCACTAAGTTAGTTAGGAAAGAGCAGATTAGAATAACGGTTAATCCCTTAGTACCTAAGGCTCACACCCCGATGCAGTACTTCCCACTCATTAATGAGGCTGAGTACAGGCATAAGACTAGCTATATAAGGAAGGAGCTAGGTAGGTTAGGCGTTAGGGTCAGTGTCTACGACTGGAAATGGGCGTTTGCTCAAGCCCTAGTGGGCCTCGCAGACAGGGAGGTGAGCAAGTTGCTCATTATGTGGGCATCACGGGGTAAGGGCATAGGATCTCTGAGGGCTGCGATTAAGGAAGCTAATTATGACTTTTCCTACGTCTTTAAGCGTAAGGACCTTGACTACGAGTTCCCATGGAGCAAAGTAGTGCTTGGGCTTGAAAACATAATTAGGCGTGAGGCACTAGCACTACTTAATTAGATCCCTCGATAACAGCTAAAGATACTCACGTATGGTGCTATATATAAGGTATTCCGTATTGATGTGACTACGTTTTTTAAAGAAAATACATGTGAAGTACTGCAATGGTGAGCTAATGCTAAATTTATTTATGAGTAGGAAGTGTGTGTCTGGCGACATATTCAGCGACCTGAATAAGTTGAGCAAGTGCATTGATTACGTTAGCAGAAATCCGAAGGAGCTTTACATGCTGATTAGGAGAGCCGTATATCACGCTAGCAGAACTAACAATATACTCTCACTAATGAATGCGATCGGCATATCAATTAGTAAGTCACCCGAGGTTACGATGGATTCCGTAGTAAAGTTACTTAATGAGTTACCTAAGACTTATCGGGATATACTCCTAAGGGCTATTGAGCTCCTTGTTGAGAAGCGTAAGATCATAGACTTCATAGTCAGGAATAACTATGACGTACCTAAGGAGGTCTTAGAAAAGCTGATGGATGGCCTAGAATGTATAGATATAATCGTTCTTGGCGACTTAATTAGTAAATTACCAGCTATTAGTAAGGGCGTACTCCAGGCATACATATCGCGCGCGCTGAAGGAGCCGCTGTGTCACGAAGGAAAAGAACGCGCACTACTACTGCTAAGTCAAGGAATTAACTCAGGAATAATTACTGGTGAGGAATTAAAGAAGATATTTGCTGAAAATAGCCTAAAGTTCATGATAATCAAGCAGAGCGGCCTAGTTAAGGAGATAAGGGTAGTACTGAACGGTGAGGAATTAAGCAACATAGATAGTGAGGTATCACTCAATCTACTTAAGGCAATGATATCGTCGGGCATAGTAAAGATTTAACCGTAATTTGCGCTGGTGTAGTTTAGGTCCGTAACGCTAAGCTTCACCACAGGCTCTTCAGCCGCACCGCTCCAAGCTGTTCTGCCATTTCAATTATCCACCCAGCTAGTAGCTTTGATAGATACCTGACTGCCTCATCCTCCTCTAATTCAACATTAAGTACCTCCTTAACAGCCCTACATGATAGGTTTGGGTCAAATCTCCCTCTAACTACCTGAACAATTTCATTTAATACCTCCTCTAGCGTCTCGTACCCCCTCTCAAGTAGCGTGCGGACTAGCTCTATATCGGAGCTCTTAGGCAGCACCTTGTCTCTTTGCTCCGCATTAGCGAGCTCCAAGTACCTAATTAGCGGCCTATAATCCGGTACTATCTTACCCGTAGCTAGCATTGGCTTCTTAGCCATCTCTCCCAAGGTTTCCCCTTAAGTATTTTATCAGAAAGCTAAAATAGTATCTAGGGAATTTTATGAGAGCTCTTGTTTGGGAACAAAATGTAACGCTTAAGGAGATCCCTGTACCCCCAATACCTAAGGGCTGGGTACTAGGCAAAGTGCTCTACGCGATGTTCGGCCCCATAGATAGGTCTATAATGCTTGGGCTCCATCCGGTAGAGCCCAACCGTGTAGCTGGCAGCTTGGGCGTGATTAGAGTCATAGAGCCTGGCATTGAAGTGAGTGATATTAGACCAGGTGAAGTGTATGCTGTCGTACCCTACTGTCAGGGCGGCATCGTAGGTATCGATTACGACGGTCTGCTTGCAGATTATGCCGCAGTTCCTCACGAGTGCTTAATAAAAGTTAGTAGAGATGACCTAAGGCCGGAACTCCCTCTGTGGATTGAGTTTTCATTCTTAGACGACTTATCACAGATAGTCGACGGGAAGAAAACTCTTATAGTTGGTTGCGGATTCAGCGGTTACGTAACTGCTAGGTACTTGAAGGATAAGTGTGATGTCACCGTCGCATGCATTGAGAGAGCGCTATATGATGATATAGCGTCGCTAGGCATCGAGGTGATGATGTTTGATAATGTTAGCAGTAAGTATGACGTAATTGTTGTTGAGCCCCTAAGCATCTACTCAACACTTCAAGTACTGAAGGTGCTTAATGAGTGCGGTACACTAGTCTTCCCACCAACCCAGCCCAAAGTACTCCTGAGTTACTCAGGATTTCCAAGGGTCTTCCATATTCTGCGCCCGCAGCTAGGAAATATAGCTATAGGGAAGAAAGCCCTAGAGGGAATACCTGATAAGCTAAGGAAAAACGCATACGCTATATTAAAGCACTTAGATGAGGTCCCTGTCTTAGTAAGGTACTACGGAAGAGTAGTTTACGTCGCCGAGAAAGGGACCGAAAAACAAAAATGAGGGTATGGTACCTGAGTGTAGGCTATGCCTGCTTTAACTTTTTCTTTACGATTTCTGACAGTATTCTTATGCCTTCCTCTATCTCCTCTAGTTTTGGATAGCTGAAGTTAAGCCTCATAGTGTTCCATCCTGATCCATCAGCGAAGAACGACGCCCCAGGAACAAAGGCGACACCTGCCTCTATGGCCTCTGGCAGTAGCTTCTTAGTGTCTATCTCGGTACTTGGTAATCGAAGCATTAAGAAGAGCCCACCTATTGGCTTGGACCACCACGCGCCCTTGACCATATATTTCTCTAGAGCCTCAAGCATTGCGTCCCTCTTCTTCTTGTACACCATCTTTGCTCTTTCAACAGTCCTGTCAACTACTCCTCTCCTTATTGACTCGATGGCTATAAACTGAGATAACGTCGATGTATGGAGGTCTGAGCTCTGCTTAGCTCTCTCAAATACATCGATTAACGTCTTATTGCCTAGTATCCACCCTATTCTTAGGCCTGGCGCTAAGATCTTACTTAGAGTGCTGAGGTATACTACCCTACCCTCCTTGTCGAGAGTCTTTAGCGGAGTTATGTCGACTCCTTCGTCATACACGAAGTAGGAGTAGGGGTCATCCTCAATAATTAGTATGTCGTACTGTGAAGCTATCTCAATTAGGTGCTTCTTACGCTCAATACTGAGGGTTACACCTGCTGGATTGTGTGCTACGGGTATTGTGTAAATGAACTTCACTCTCTTACCATTGCTAACTAACTTCTTGACCTCTTCCTCGAGCATGTCTGTCTTCATTCCGTTGTCGTCGATAGGTATACCTACTAGCGTAGGCCTGTACAGTCTGAAGGCATTTAGTGCTGCTAAGTAAGTAGGTAATTCAACGATGATAACGTCCTGCGGATTTATCATGGTCCTGCCCACGATGTCTAGTGCCTGCTGAGAGCCCGTCGTAACAATAACATCGTCGTCACTCCTTACAGCAATTCCCTTCTTCTTCATATAGTTTAAGAGAGTCACACGAAATTCAGTAACTCCCTTTGTTGGCGAGTACTGGAGGGCCTTATCGCCTCTCTCTAAGATTACGTCCCTAGCTATCTCGGCTAGCTCAGCCTTAGGAAATACTTGAGGATCTGGTAGGCCGCCAGCAAAGCTAATAACTTTCTTCCCTTCAGTGATCTTTAGGAGTTCCCTTATTTCTGAAGCCCTCATTAATCCTGTTCTCTCAGCTAGGAATTTCTGATAATCAATCAGGGTACTCACACCCTTGTACAGTAAGACATCAGATATTATTTATGTTTGCAATGTAAATAAGTTTAAATTGTTTATTCTTTAACTTACGCCCCCTTAATGACCGGTGCGAACTTCAGTCCATAATATATTAGGCCGTGTGGGTCATCACTAGAGAACCTCCTTAAGACAGCTTCAACCTCTACTCCTTCCTTAACCTCTGACAGATCAATATCCACTAACTCACCCACGACTCTAACCCCTTCATTAAGCCTTACTATCGCTATTATCTTTGGTAGGTACTCCTCGCCCTCCTCAACTCTGTTATAGCTTATTGTAAATTCCTCTACCACGCCCCTACCACATGATTTCACTAGCTCTACGTTGCTTGACCCGCAATAAGGACACCTTACGTACGTGAAGAATGCCACCTTGCCGCATTCCCTGCACTTAGTCAGTATTATTTGGTAGTATCCTTCTTTCCTCCTCCAGAATTTAGGTATTGAGTACTTCATGCAGTCACCCCCTAAGCAAGCTTCTGCAATAGAGCTACTCTGGCATTATAGTCTGGTCCTGACATAGAGTGCGCTATAGCGTACTTACCGTCGAACTTCCTTCCAGCAAATCCCTCAGTCACTAACTTATGAAGTTCAGCGACCTGATATACTCCCGTAGCACCAAATGGATGCCCTCGGGCTTTAAGTCCACCGCTAACATTGACGAATTCTAGCTCACTGACTATTTCGTATGCTTTACCTCTCTCAGCTAGGCCTAACTCCTCAAGTATGATGTACGCGTAGATGCTGTAGCTGTCATGCAGCTCTATGGCTGCCTCAGTAAATACTTTATCGCCGAACTTCTCCTTAAGCCTTGATGCGAGCACCGCAGTCGCTGGTAGCCTTGTCAGGTCCTCACGCAGGTGAAATTGAGCAGATACCGCCGAGTCCACATACACCACTTTAACAGGTTCTGCAGCTACATTACTTACTGCCTTACCTGAGGTCAATAAAAGTGCCGCCGCACCGTCACCTAAGGGGAAGGTATCCAGTAGATGTATCGGGTCTGATATAACCATGCTAGTGAGCACTTTCTCGGGAGTTATCCCGAAGCTTAACTGTGCATAAGCGTTTCTACATGCATTATCATGCATTTTGACAGGCCACATGATGAGGTCCTCTCTCTTAAGCCCGTACTTCTTTAAGTACGCCTTCATTACTAGTGCAGCATAGTCTGGAGGGGTTATGTTTCTTATGAACTCAACCTCGTAGTCCAGTACTTTACCGTATACTTTATTGATCTTGTAAGTGGGGTACTCGGTGACTTTCTCGACACCTATAACCAGTACATTCTCAGCAGCACCCGACTTAATGGCCATCCAAGCAGCTTCTAGCGCTGCTAAGCCGCTTGACTCGCCTGTCTCCACGCGTAGCGTCCGTACCTTAGTCATTCCCAGATTCTGCATTAGGATAGTCGAAATGTCCAGCTGGTCCAGGATGCAGTCAGAGAGCATATTTGATACCACTACTAGATCTATCGACTCGATGCCTGATTTACTAATTACTTCGCTGACTACCTCATTAGCAAGCTCCTTATAACCCTTATTGAAGTGCCTGTCGATTTTTATTAATGCCGAGTTAATCACATACACCTCGGACACTTCCATCACCCTATATTCCGTATGTAAAGTCTCCTTGATTTAGCGTACTGCGCGTAACTCACGTACTTCTTTCTCTTAAGGAGATCCTCGACCTTAGGTCCTCTCCCGACCCTCTCCCCGATGCCATCCCTCACTACAATGCTGAAGGCATCGCTCCCCGCACCACTCCCGAAGGTAGCTACTAATATCCTGTCTCCTGGCTTTGCCTGCTCAAGAACCTTCGCTAACCCTATAAGTGCTGATCCATTGTACGTGTTACCTATCCACGGAGTTACGATTCCTGGCAATATCTTCTCCTTCGGGAAACCGAGCTTCTTGCCAACCTGCAGTGGGAACTTACCATTCGGCTGGTGGAAAACCGCGTAGTCGAAATCACTAGGTGCTAGACCTAATTCATCAAATAACATCTTAACCGCCGACATGATGTGGTGAAAGTATGCTGGCTCACCAGTGAATATTTCACCATGCGTTGGGTACTTTGAGCCCTCCCTACGCCAGAAGTCTGGCGTGTCAGTAACGTACGTTACTACGCCCTCGAACTGAGCTACTGACTCTTCGGCAGGGCCTATGAGGTATGCAGCAGCACCTGATGATGCAGTTAATTCAAGTACATCGCCTGGACTGGCTTGAGCAGTATCCGAACCTATCGCGAGGCCGTACTTTATTGTTCCGCTAGCTACTAAGGCTATGGCTAATCTAATACCCTCTCCTCCGGCCCTGCAGGCGAACTCCATGTCCGTACTTAGCTTCTTCTTCGATATGCCTAGTGCATCAGCTATTATTGTTGCTGAAGGCTTAACAGCGTAGGGCTTCGACTCGGTTCCAACAAAAACTGCTCCAATCAACTCCGGATCTACATTACCTCTCTCGATAGCTACCTTAGCTGCGTACCAGCCCATAGTCACAGTGTCTTCATCTACTGAAGCAACAGCCTTCTCTTCTATCCAGAGCGCCTTAGGTAAGGTCTTCTCGAAACCCCACAGGCTAGCTATTTCATCAGCCTTAACCCTCTGGCGGGGTATGTAGACGCCCCATCCAACGATGCCTGTCAACGACTCAGGACGAGGCACACAGAGTACCCGAAACATCTTAGTAGGGAGGTATTTTTATGGATTACAGAATCCGTGGAACACACACCTATATAACTGAGTAAACGGATATAGTGCCGGGACGTGATGAAGTGGGCAGCCTTAGACCTATGAGGGATGAAGACCACAACTCACTCTGAGTTTACCTTAAAATAACTTAAACTTAATTAATATAGTACATTCTCAAAGCACTAATCCGCGATTTTAAGTAAGGTGATCCAGTTGTTTTAAGTGAAAATATTACCAAAATTCTTCGTGTGTTGGCTCCCTAATGCACCCTAGCTCCTTAAGCTTATTGTATATGTTTATAACGGCCCTTTGAACGTCCTCTTCACTTTTTGCGCCTGTTATAACCATTTTACCGCTGCTGAATATTAGTAGTACTACCTTAGGGTCATCCATTCTGTGAATTAATCCTGGAAACTGCTCCGGCTCGTACATGGTGTTAGGTAGGAGGTAAGCTGCCTTCTCTAAGTCTACCTCAACGCCTAGGTTTGCTGAAGCAACAATATTCTGGATCTGGATCTTGGGCTTACCAACAATTATTATCCCGTGCCTCACGAAAATCCTTATGATCTTCTTGAAGCCCTTTATGAGCATCTGAGTGCTCTTTGCACCTGTAACCACCATCTTGCCTGAATTAAATACTAGTGCCGTCAGTCTGGGACTCTCTAACCTCATTATCAGTCCTGGAAATTCTTCAGGATCATACTCAATGTTAGGAACAGACCTAGCTATAGCACTTAAGTCGAGTGCCTGATCAAGCGTGACTGTAGCAACAATGTTTTCTATCTTGATAATTGGTTTAACTTCCAATTAAACCCCCGTTAAAAGAATTTGTTGGGATTTTTAAATTAAACCTACATGAAATCCAGTAACTCAGCCAGAGGAGGTAATTCAAATACACCCACCTCCTCATCTACTATTATTGGTCTCAGCTCCTCTATAATTACTTCATCCCTTAAGATAGGAGATAGGTATGTGTCCCTGCTTAAGGTTACTTTGGACCCCGTCTGATATATCCCTACTGCTGGCAGCGTAATGACCCTCCTGCCGTCTCTTAGGTTACCTACTAAGAAGCACGGGAACCTGCCAATAGTACCTATCGAGTCTCTCAAGGCGATGCTTGGGTGTTCGTGAGCTATGATTAGCGTCCTCCATGAGCTATTCTTCCTTTGACCTTCGGCTAGCTCCTTATGTCCGTGCACTATTAGGATGTCACCTAACTGCAGCTCATTAACTAGCTTAAAGTTGTACTTTCTCTGCATTAAGACTAGATAGTTGTCGTGATTACCTCGCACTACAATTACCTCATCGACCCTAGGTAACAGGAACATGAGGACTTCAGCAAGCTCCTTACGCTCAATCCTCCCTAGCCTATCGAATATATGCTTGAAGTCCCCTGCAATAATAACTCTGTCAACCTCTACCAGGTTTAGTGCTTTCTCAAGTATATCTAATACCCTCTTCAGCTGAAACCTAGGTATGTAGAAGCCCTTATCAGCCATGTCCTCCTCGAAGCCTATGTGTGTGTCAGCTATTACCAGCGCCTTGTGCTGCTTAATATATGCTGCTGGCAACTCACTAACTATCTCTACGCCGTCACTTATCTCCATGACCCCTACTCCTTTAGGATATCTTGTGTTTAAGGGTGATAAGTGTTAAGAAGGGGAATAAGAACTACTATGGGGAAGTGATGAAGCTTACAAGGGGAGACCCGTGAGGGATGATCTCTGAACCCGCGGCTGAATGTATTCTCGCTAGGTCACTGCTCCATAAGTAGTTCTAGCGCCCGGGCGAGTATCAGCCCGTAAACAGGTGCTGTCAGCGGGTCCGTCCTCACCTTTAGTTCCTTAAACACTGTGGCTGCAGTTATTGCGAGACCCTTTAGCTCCTTCATTGAGTACTCCTCAACATCTGTCGTAATTAACAGGACTTTATTTATGAAGCGTATGAAGTTCTTTATTTCGTGCGGCCTAGCTAGAAACCTCTGTGCTTTGAATATATTGCTGTATGCTAAGTACTCTGCCACACCCCACATAGTAGGCGATGCCGTAATTAGGTGCGGCGTCGCCATGAACTCCTTAATGCTCGTTAAGTCATCTACGTAGTGCTCTAGTAAGTCGCCGATAACCGCCTTAATGTTCGTCAGCTCCTCCCACAGTCTCTTGCCCCTTACTCCCCTTCTGCTTATGAAGTTAGTGACCGCTAGACCTACTAGTACGTGAGTCTGAAGGAGCCATGATATGCTCTTGGTCGTATTCTTTATGTAGATAACTGAGTCAGTTGATATCTTATAGCTTATCACCTGAGGCACGTTATCAGCTGCGATAATTGTGCACACTCTATGCCCAGTCCACTTTACTTGATCTATGAGTAGATTCAGCGTATTGAGGCCGTCAGGTGCTGCGAAGATCACTATGTCCGACTCCCTACCCTCATCATATGGTGCAACGTAGTACATGAGTTCCTGTGGTGTAAAGTAAATTGCGTTTCTTGACGTCATATTCCTTAAGCATAAGACTAGAAACCTAGCTGGAGAAGCGAAGGATCCTGCGTTCGTTACTATTATATCCCTCCCGCTAGAGCCGATAAATGAAGATAATATACTGGACTGCTCCACAACATCACTAGGTAATACCTCAGAAATCTCAGAAGCTATCTTACTTGAGAGCTTACTTGCTAATGCTTCACTCAATTAACTTCCCCCAGTCCCTACCTATTCATAATCCATAATCAAGTAGTTAAATATATACGCTAAAGCCGGGGATACCAGTGTAGTCAGTAATTACTTAAGGCTTATTAGGTGTTTTTTGCTGATTCATTTTGGGCGGGGGTGCCCGAGCTAGGTCAAAGGGGGCGGGCTGAGGCCCCGCTGGCGTAGGCCTGCGTGGGTTCAAATCCCACCCCCCGCACCAGT
>Ga0180301_10004472_pt1 | contig 10793 bp, 8 predicted proteins | sample GuaBasSediGuay16_FD_121797 | JGI IMG/M metagenome (GOLD analysis project Ga0180301, IMG submission 121797) | Subseafloor sediment microbial communities from Guaymas Basin, Gulf of California, Mexico - Guay16, Core 4569-2, 12-15 cm | ecosystem: Environmental > Aquatic > Marine > Hydrothermal... | reverse complement strand
ACAATCTTCCTCTTTCACTTCTTCTATCTCTGCTTGAATAACTTCGGTTATCTTTGTGTATAATTTTCGTCCTAAGTCCTGGATATATTCCTTAGGAGTCAGATTAATCTCCCTCTTCTTAAGCATCTCTGATAGTTTTTGATAATAAAAATTTTCCCAATCTTTTATAGTTTTAGGACCACATTCTCTTATCCATTGCGAAACAGGGCCTACACTATCTTTCTTGTTAAGTCCCCATCTATTAGTTGCCATATTTAATATCCATTCTTTAGCCATTGTTATTGCCTTTCTTTCCATAATTTTACAAACTTATCTTTAAACTTATGAGTTATAGAAAAATCTGGAGAAGCTAACCCAGATTTAATTAAATAAGCATTAACGAAAATCTTATTTTTTAAATAAACATAAGCCATCACTGTATTTTTACCGATAACTTTGCCGTTTTGGAATTTTAAAAAGATATCTTTTCCCAATATATATCTTTTTAAGTAACAGATTGTATCATCTTTTTTATCTATTTTAACTCCCAGGAATTTGACAATTAGTCCCGTGTTTAATCTTATTGTACTTTCATTTACGATCCCATTTACTTTATAAAGTCTTTCGCCTCTAAAATTAAACTTCTTAGGATCTATTTGGGGAGCTGCATCTTGAATTCTCGGAATATAATCGATTTCTGGCAGTTCTATGGTCTTTTCCCTCTTTATTATTTGTATACTTTCTGTATTAGAAGATTTGAATAAACTCTCCTCTAGACCCAATTTTTCATTTATTACCTTGAGGAATTTTTCATTTATTTCATAGCCGATAGCGTTTCTCTTTAGCTCTAAAGCCACCTTAACGGTAGTCCCACTACCGAGAAATGGATCTAATACTGTGTCTCCAATGAATGTAAACATCTTTATTAATCTTCGAGGCAGTTCCTCAGGAAACATTGCCTCATGTTCTATTTGCTTGGCACCGCCAAAATACCAGTGCCCAGAAAAATATTTTTTCCATTCTTCCTTTGACAGTTTAGATGCTTCCTTAATATCTCCTGAAACTCTTCTCCCTCTGCCCGGTTTTTTAAAAATATGAATAAACTCATAATCGATCTCTACAATTCCATTCGGGGGATAAGGGTAAGAACCCATAACATTTGCTCCACCTGTTGTGTTCATTGTGGTTTTTTTCTGCCATATAATTGAGCCCATAAAATCAAAACCTATTTTTTCACATTGGGCTATAAATTCAGCATGAATAGGTATAACCTTATACCGTCCGTAAATAATTGACCTTGCAAATTGGTCTCCTATATTGATGCAGAGCCTTCGTCCTTTCCTGAGTACCCTGTATGATTCACTCCATACATAATACAGGTTTTTTAGATACTCATGAAGACTCTCTCCATAACCTATTTGCCCGGGAATGCCATAATCTTTTATATGCCAATATGGAGGGGAGGTAACAATTAAATCAATTGACTCCTCTTCTATTTCTTTCATAACCCGACTGTCACCAATTACAATTTTTGCCCAGTTATTCCTCATAACCATCATCCATGATTAATTAAAAAATTTGTCTTGAAAATCGAGTTCGATTCATAGTATACCCCCTACTCCAAAATTTTCATTTCCTCATCTACCACAATCCCATTTTTTCCGCACCAATAGCAGTATCTTTCCATCTTTATTTCCTTGCTCTCTACCATTTGAACCTTTTCTCTTAAAGAGCCTAAGAAGAGAAGACCCAAGATAACCGGGCTCTTGGATTATCCTATCCTCCTTGACCTAATTTGATTTTAGCATAAAAGAAAACGAAAGTAAAATATCCGTTTTTCTCACCTCAAAAGGCTAAGAATAGGTAATTTGAGAAGGGATTTGTTCAAAAAAACTGTGGTGAAAAATTGCGAGATTCTCCTATTCTCCTTAAGATCAAAGCTCTCTTGTTCAATAAGTTAAATTTAGCTAAATTTGTTTTGGACAATAATTTAAACAAAATTAAAGGAAGGGAATATTATGAGCAAATGTTTCGACAGTTTGTTAAAAGCAAATTTAGACCCTTTTGAGCCTGACTTCAAGATGTAGTTGAGTCCATATCTTTTGACTTGATGGCTTCTTTGGGACATACCTGGGCACAAAAACCACAGCCTTGACAGAGAACAGGATCTATAAAAATTCTCCCTTCACCATCTTTATAAATAGCCGGACAGCCAATCTTAAGACACCTGCCGCATTGGATACACGCCTCATAATCCACCACCCGGGGATTTTCTCTTTTTTTACCTACCAGAACACAAGCTCTCCTCGAAACAATTACAGAGGGAGCCTCTTTTTTTATCTCCTCCTTGATCACTCTTAAGGTCTGCTCCAGATTTAAAGGGTCTATAACCTTAACATTTTTTATACCGCAGGCTCTTGCAAAATCCTCCGGCTTAGCGATATAAGACTTTTTTCCCATTAAAGTTCTTCCTGTCCCCGGATGGTCCTGATGACCGGTCATGGCGGTGACTCTATTATCCAGAATTACTATGGTTGAGATTCCCCTGTTGTAGGAAATCTCAAGAAGTCCTGTAATTCCTGAATGAAAGAAGGTAGAATCTCCTACCACTCCAATTAAGGGTTTATCCCTGAATCCTGCCTTGTCCATACCCTGAGCAACAGTTATCCCTGCTCCCATGCAGATAATTGTATCCATCCTCTGGTAAGGAGGAAATACTGCAAGACTGTAACATCCTATATCTCCTGTAACAACACAGTCTATCTGGGAAAGAGCATAAAAAAGACCTCTGTGGGGGCAACCGGGACAGAAAACAGGAGGTCTTGCCGGAAGGGAGCCTACATCGTAGCTTTCCTTTACTTTCTGAGGAATTTTTTTCCTCACTCGATTTTTCATCTTTTCACGACCCTGAGCTACCCTGTCTGGATTTAACTCCCCTACTCCTGGAAAATACTTTTTCCCCTCAGCTTTTACACCAAGACTTTTAATATGTTCCTCCAGAAAATCATCAAGTTCCTCTATAACGATTAATTTTTTAAAACGAGAGGCAAAATCCCTTATAAGTTTATCAGGAAAAGGGTAAGACAGACCGAGCTTTAATATAGAAGCCTCTGGAAACTCCTCCATGGCGTACTGGAAGGAGATGCCCGAGGTTACTATTCCCAGGTCATTTCCTCTTTTTATTAGTCTGTTATGGGGACATTTATTTGCATATTCTTGCAAGGCTATAAGCCTTTCCTCCACCCTCTTTCTCATTGCTCTTCCGTATCTTGGGACCGGAACATATCTTTCGGGATTTTTAATAAAACGGGCAGCTCTGGGAATATTTTTCCTTTCATGAAGTTTAACAGGAGATTTGCAATGAGATATACGGGTAGTTGAGCGAAGTATAACCGGGCATTGAAATTTTTCCGAAAGTTCAAAAGCAAAAATTGTAAAATCTTTTGCTTCCTGGCTATCTGAAGGCTCCAGCAAAGGTACTTTTGCAAATCGGGCATAATTTCTTGTATCCTGCTCATTTTGCGAGGAGTGCATACCCGGGTCATCCGCAACTACCACCACAAAACCACCCTCAACACCCACGTAAGATGAGCTCATAAGAGGATCAGAGGCTACATTTAACCCCACATGCTTCATAGCTACCATTGACCTTACACCCACCAGAGATGCTCCAATGGCAACCTCTAAAGCGACCTTCTCATTAGGAGCCCACTCACACCAGATATTTTCATCCTCAAATCCAGCAAGAGTTTCAAGAACCTCGGTGCTGGGAGTTCCTGGATATGCTGAGGCAACCTGTACCCCTGCTTCATAAGCTCCCCGGGCAATAGCTTCATTACCGCTCAAAAGCTTTATTTTCTCCCTCATAAGCTTTTTATTAGATTAAAAATAGCCTTTTCATATTTTTTCTTGAAAAAATATCCTCAGGTTTACCCTGAGCGACGATCTCTCCTGTTCGCATTGCATAGGCATAATCAGCGATTTCCACAGCCTCTGTGGTCTGGTCTATAAGCAGGATAGCACATCCTGTCTGCTTTAATTGCAAAATCACCTCCAGTATCTCCTTAACGACTCCGGCAGCTATTCCATTGCAAGGCTCATCCAGAATCAGCACTCTTACATCACCAACCAGTGCTCTGGCAATAGCTAACATCTGCTGTTCTCCACCTGAAAGTGTTCCTGCTATTTGCCTGGAACGTTCTTTTAAAATGGGGAAAAGCTGATAAACCTTCTCCAGTTTCTCCTCTATCTTAGAGTCGTTTAAATATATACCCCCCATTAAAAGATTCTCCTTCACACTCATCTCCCAGAAAAGATGACGCCCCTCCGGAACAAAAGCTACTCCCATCTTAACTATCTTTTCCGGTTTCATTCCAGAGATGTCTTTCCCATTGATGAAAACACTTCCTTTAAATAAAGGTACCAGCCCAAGAATTACCTTTGCCAGAGTGCTTTTACCTGATCCATTGGGACCAACCAGAAGAACTACTTTTCCCTCCTCAACACAAAGATTTATTCCTTTAATAACTTTTATCCGTCCATATCCAGCCTCAGCTTCTACAAGTTCTAAACAAGACACTTTTTCTTTCTCCCAAAATAAGCCTCTAAGACTTTCTCCTCTCCTTTTACCTCATCAGGTGTCCCTTCCATTATCTTTCTACCCTTATCCAGCACAATTATTTTCTGGGCAAGATCCATAAGCATACCGATGTCATGTTCAATAATGAAAATTGCAACTTTCTTTGCATGAATTTCCTGGATCACTTTAAATAAAGCCATCGTCTCATATTTATTTAAACCAGCCGAAGGCTCATCAAGAAGCAGAATCTGCGGTCTGCAAGCAAGAGCACGTGCAATTCCCAGAAGACGCTGTTGTCCAAAGGTTAAGGAAGAGGAGCTTCTTCTGGCAAGGTGAGATAACCCAACAATTTTTAGACACTCAATCGCTCTATTTTTTATAAACTCGCTTATTAACCTGGTTTTAGGAAGAGGAAACATACTTTGCCAAAGACCTATTCTCTCATTTTCAGGTACTGCTACCTCAACATTTTCCAGCACATCAAGATGTTCAAAAACCCTTACATTTTGAAATGTTCTTACCAGGCCTTTTTTAGTAATCTCATGAGGAGGAAGCCCTGTAATTTCCTCTCCTTTAAAATAAACACTACCTTTCGTGGGAGGAATAAAATTATTTATGATGTTAAAAAGTGTGGTTTTGCCGGCACCATTGGGACCCATCAGTCCCACAAGCTCTCCTTCTTTAATCTCTAAGGATACATCCTCAAGAGCTATCAGGCCCCCGAAGAAGCGGGATACCTGCTTTACCTGCAACAATTCTTATCCCTCCTGCTTTCCCAGAATACCCTGGGGATTAAATATTATAAACATAATTAACACAACTCCAAATACTATATCGTTCAGATGAGTTATCTGTGTAAGGTCTATATAAACAAAATCCCCCAACCTTCTTATTAGTTCCGGAAGTAGAGATATAATTATAGCACCCATAGCAGCTCCGTAAACTGAGTACATTCCTCCTATAACCACCATAGTGATGATTTTAATGGAAAGACTTACACCAAACTCGCCAGGGTCTATAGTACCATAGGAACAATGGGCAAACAGGGTACCAGCAAAAGCAGCAAGAGCTGAGGAGAAGATAAAAATTTTAACCTTCGTCTGAAAAACATCAATACCCGCACAGGCTGCAGCTTCCTCATCTGAGTGAAGAGCCTTCAGCCTTTTCCCTGTTGAAGACCTGGAGATACGATCACAGATAAAAATCGTCAATAAAGCAAAGGTCCATACAAGATAATAATGGGCAAGGGGGGAATAAAATTCAAAATTGCCTATCTTGATATTAGGTATATTGTAAAGTCCCATTTCTCCTCCTGTTAGAGGATCCGCTGCTTTAAAAAACTCCTGCACCGCTATTCCCACAACCAGGGTGGCAAGAGCAAGATAGTAGCTTCTCAGCTTAAGGACAGGATACCCAATTAGAAATCCGGCCGTCATGCCTACCAGAGTCCCCAGAGGAATCGTAAAAAAAGCTGGAAGGCCGGATCTTGTAGCAAGGATAGCAGCAGTATAGGCTCCAATTCCAAAAAATGCACCATGACCTAAAGAGATCTGTCCCGCAAGACCTACCACCAGAGCTAAGCTAACCGCGAGCATAACAAAAAATCCTGCTCGAAGAACAGGCTCCAGTGGATATAAAAGAATGTATTCAAAAATAAAGGGAACTGCTACTGCCGCCCCTATGAAGACTGTCCATTTAATAAAAATTTTCCTCAATCTCTCCCCCCTACAATTCCCTTTGGTTTAACATAAAGAACAACAAGCATAAGGACAGGAGCTATAATGTCTCTATAAGATGAGGCAAAAGATGCTCCCACAGCCTCTGACAAACCTATTATAATCCCTCCGGCAACTGCTCCCGGGATACTGCCCATCCCTCCGAGAACTGCTGCACAAAATCCCTTAATGCCCAGGTTAAGTCCAAGGTCAGAGCTGGCGTAAAATACTGGAGCAATTAAAACTCCAACAAGACCACCCAATCCAGCGGATATAAAAAAGGAAAGTGCTCGCATTTTTTCCGGAGAAACCCCCATTATCCTTGCCCCTATGGCATCCATTGAGCAGGCACGAATAGACCTTCCCAACCTGGTTTTCTTCAAAAATAAACCAATCAGACTAATGGATACAAAGCAAACCACGATAATTAAAAGATAATCAGGATCGACCACACCAGAAACAGCTTTAAAAGGAAAAGCAGTGGAAAATCCGGGTATCCTGAAGCTATAAGGTCCCCATATCAAAGCGGCCGATGACCTTAATATGATGGAAAGAGCTATAGTTATAATAATAAGAGAGGTGGGAGAGGCTCTCCTGGCCGGACAAATAGCAACTCTTTCTGTAGCTATACCTGTGAAGGCTACCACAACTGCTGAGAGAAAAGGTACAAGAGGGACAGGCAGGTGGAGTGAATAAAGGGAAAACCCCACCAGCCCCCCTAACATCACAAATTCTCCCTGTGCCAGGTTTATTATTTTGCTGGCACTGAATATTAGAGAAAATCCCGCTGCAATAAGGATGTAGATGCTTGCCCATTCAAAACCATGAATGAGGATATCAAAAATCACCTTTAAGGATTTCCTTTTTCTTTTTTGTTAAATAAACCACTCTCTCTGCCTTTCCGGGCTTTCTCTCCAGCTGGCCAGGTTTAAAGACCCTGCTTTTTAAGGATACTCCCAGTGCTTCCTCCAGTTTTTTTTCTATCTGAGTTGCTTTCACACCCTCTTCAGCCTCAACGTCTACATGAGCTTTTTTTATCCCGTTTTCCTCCTTCACCACTATCTGATAGTGCTCCTTTACTCCTGGAATGGACATTAAAACTTCTTCTACCTGACTCGGGAAAAAATTTACTCCTTTGATAATAAGCATATCATCAATTCTTCCCTTTATATAATCAATCCTGAGATGAGTGCGTCCACACTCGCACTTTTCCCTGCTTTTTATGGCAGAAAGATCACCACTGCGAAATCTTATTACCGGCAGGGCTTTCCTTGTAAGAGAAGTAAATACCAGCTCTCCTTCCTCTCCATCGGGTAGGGGTTTGCCGGTTTCAGGATCGATTACCTCTACCAGATATTGATCCTCCCAGATGTGTATTCCGTTATGGAAAGAGCAATCCATCCCTGTTGTTCCCACACCTCCTGTTTCAGTCATCCCATAGATATCAAAAACTTCAATTCCCAGACCTCTTTCAAGTCTTTTTTTCATTTGCTGGGAAAAAATCTCGGCACCAAAAAGACCTTTTTTTAAAGAGGGAATAGCTAAATTATTTTCTTCCATTACCTCCATAATGCGAATTCCATAAGAAACCACTCCTGTAATCACCTCTGTATTAAGATCGTTAGCAAGCTTTATTTGTCTCAGGGTGCCTCCTGCTCCTGTGGGAACCACAAACAATCCTGCTTTTCTTGCCCCATGGTAAAATCCAAAACCTCCATTAAAAAGACCAAAGGAGGGAGTGATCTGTATAATCGTTCCCTCCTTTATCCCTGCCATCCTGTAACATCTTGCCATACAGGTAGCCCACTGATCTATATCCTCCTCCGTATAAACCATCATTACAGGCTTTCCTGTAAAACCGGAGGACATGTGCATTTCCCTTATCTTCTTTTTATCCACACATAAAAAGCCAAAAGGGTAATTTTCTCTTAGAAGTCTTTTATCCGTAAAGGGAAGAAACTGTACATCTTCCAGCTTTCTTATATCTTCAGGTTTTACACCTCGCAGATCAAACTCTTTTCTGTAAACAGAGTTTGACTCATACACATATTTAACCATGCTTTTAAGTCTCTCAAGCTGTATCTTCTCGATCTTTTCCCGGGGGGCGGTTTCAATCTCCCTATCCCAGTAGATATTTTTTGACAAGTCATACATTTTCCTCACCCAATATTTTGTTCAATAATCGATTATTTTCCACCTTCCATCCTCTACTGTAACCATAACCAGAGAATCCAATCCTAGACCACAATGGTCTTGGCTGGACATATTATAGATACCTGATATTCCAACGTAATTTCTTGTATTTTCAATGGCATCACGTAATCTTTCCGGATCAGTGCCGGCTTTCTTAATAGCATTTGCCACAATCATAAAAGCATCCCAGGCATAACCAGAATGAGTGCTAACCGGGCCGTATTCTTTCTCATACTCTCTAACAAAGTTTTGTACCACCTCCCTCTGAGGGTCATCCTCCCTTAGCTGGTCAGCAACCACAGTCTTAGTGGAAGGCATAATGGTTCCATTTGCCGCATCTTCTGCCAGTTTAAGATAAGTAGGGTCAGGCAAGCCATGACACTGGACAAGAATCTGCCTTGCCTCAAGAGGCTTAAAATTTCTGGCTACCGTTGCTCCTGCAGGGCCTATAGTCCAGCATATTATAGCTTGAGCATCGGTTGCGACCAGTTTTCTAAGCTGAATTGTCATATCTATATCTTGCGTTCCGAAGGACTCCTGTGCAACAATTTTTATGCCTTCTCTTTCAGCGACCTTTAAAAGATCTTTTCTACCTTCTTCTCCAAAAGCGTCCCTGGCAGTTATTATGGCAACTTTATTGATATTTTTCTTCTTTAAATATTTATAGATCTTTTCAACGGCTGTTACTGTTTTCTGGGGAGTTTTAAATACCCATTTTTTTACGGGTACAACAGGAGGAGTTCCCCCTACACACATCACAACCGGAATTCTGGCTCTTTCAATTGGCTTAAATAAAGCCATACCGGTACTGGTCCGGGTCGGACCAATAATTGCATGCACCTTTTCCTTGTAAACCAACCTTTCAAATTCCGTAACAGCGACAGAGTTTTCTCCTTTAGTATCGGCAAAGATAAGCTTTATCTGTCTCCCTGCTATTCCGCCCTGCTCTTCAAAATACTCCTTGGCCATAGTTGCTACATATTTTGAAGGAACACCAATATGTCTTGCCGGGCCACTTAAGGCAAAAAGGCAACCTATCTTTATCGTCTTTGCCTGTTCTACCTGCTGGGAAAAAACGCTACCTGTAAGACCCAGAACCAACAACCAAAAAACCATGAACCCACTTATTCTTTTGAGCTTTTTCATCGCTTTCTCCTTTCTTTATAAATTTTTACAACAAATTCCACCCCCCTCTTTGTAAAATGTGAGCTAAAACCTGTGCAAAAAATTGTTTAAAGGTTATTTAGCCACCGGGTAAGAAACTTGGCAGGTTTATCTTGGCAACCTCACCTCGTCTAATCTCAGCTATCTCAAAGACCTAGTTTTTATTTAACTATATTTTCATCTTTTGTCAAGTAAAGCTATAACCTGTAACTCTTGACAACAGTTTATTTATAGTTAGGCTATAGAAGCAGATTTCTCGCAAGGAGATAGAAAGATGAAAGATTTCCCCAGGATAAAAAGACTGCCCCCTTATGTATTTGCCACTATAAATGAGATGAAACTCAAAGCAAGAAGAGAGGGAGAAGACATCATTGACCTTGGAATGGGTAATCCTGATATTCCTACTCCTAAACACATTGTTGACAAACTGATAGAATCTTCCCAGAAACCCCATAATTACAGGTACTCTGCTTCAAGAGGAATCACAAAATTAAGAATAGCTATATCTAACTGGTACAAGAGGAGATACAATGTGGACATAGATCCTGACAGTGAGGCTATAGTAACCATAGGAGCTAAAGAGGGATTATCACATCTGGTTCTTGCAACTATAGGAGCAGAAGATGTTGTTTTTGTGCCCAATCCAACTTATCCCATTCATTCTTATTCAGTTATTATTGCCGGAGGAGATTTGAGAAGTGTTCCCTTTTATCCTGAAGGAGATTTTTTTTACGAACTTTTAAAAGCCACCCGTCAAACATGGCCACATCCTAAAATGCTCATAATATCTTTCCCTCATAATCCTACCACATCCTGTGTAGATATAGATTTTTTTAAGAAGGTAGTTGAGTTTGCTCAAGAACACGAGGTTATGGTCGTTCATGATTTTGCTTATGCTGATATTGTCTTTGACGGACACAAAGCTCCCAGTTTTCTGCAGGTTCCAGGAGCAAAAGAGGTTGGAGTAGAAATTTTCTCCCTTTCCAAATCATACAGTATGTCGGGCTGGAGAGTGGGTTTTGTGGTAGGAAACAAAGAGATGGTCTTTGCCTTAAGAAGAATAAAAAGCTACCTTGATTACGGAATATTCCAACCCATTCAAATAGCCTCAATTATAGCTCTTAACGAACATCAGGAATGCGTTGGTCAGATTGTTGAAACTT
>Ga0180301_10004470_pt1 | contig 10794 bp, 18 predicted proteins | sample GuaBasSediGuay16_FD_121797 | JGI IMG/M metagenome (GOLD analysis project Ga0180301, IMG submission 121797) | Subseafloor sediment microbial communities from Guaymas Basin, Gulf of California, Mexico - Guay16, Core 4569-2, 12-15 cm | ecosystem: Environmental > Aquatic > Marine > Hydrothermal... | reverse complement strand
GTAAACCTCTTTTCGTCCGCTAACATTAGCGTGTTTGCCTCATTTAATAAGAATTCGCTTTTATCTTTTTACTTAGCAATAAGTTTAGCATAGCATTTAACATTGCTAACAAAACCTCTAGACAGTTTCTCGTGAATACAATATGAAAACGTTAGATTAGAATAGTAATAAGGGTAATAACTATGTAAATCTCTAAGGAGATTCTGGTTGTTGAGAAATGATTGAGCAACAACTTGTGAAATTCTTAGGTAATGCTAAGAAGCTTATTGTCATGCTTATTGGTAACACACTTAGATGCGATGATGGTATTGCCATAGCTTTATATGAAGATTTAAAGCGAGAAGCTGAAAGACATGAGAAAGTCCATGTTATAGCATGTGGAGAAGTCCCTGAAAACTTCACTAGCGTTTTAAGGGAATTGAAGCCTTCTCACGTACTACTTATTGACACCGTTGACTTTGGAGCCAAACCAGGAGATCTTGCTTTCTTTACACCAGACCAGCTATCAAGCATTTCACTATCATCTCATAGGATGTCCTTGAGAGTTTTATCTAGGTTTATTGAAGAGACTATAGGCGCTAAGGTAGCTTTAGTTGGTATACAGCCGAAGAATCTTGAGTTCGGCTTTAAGCTAAGTGCTGAAGTTAGAGAAGCCGGTGAGAAGTTGGTAGAGATTTTAGCTGAGGTTTTCAGGAAGAGGTTCTAAGTTGTTGAATAAATTTTTTAAGTGCTTCAACATTTTCTGGATGAACAGTCCTCCTAAGCCTGTCTACTTTTAAGCCGAGTTTCCTAGCTTGCTGCTCTGTTAAACCAGCTTCTTTCAACTCATTTAAGCTAAACCCTCTGCCAACGCGTTTCTTAATTGGCTGCGTTGGTCTTACTATTGCAAATACCATGGGCTCAGGCTTATTCTCTGACATAAAACATCACCCTGAGCCTTATAGAGCAAAAAGCTTGGAAGGATTTAAGTGTTAAGCATCTTGAAGGAAAAAATGTCATGAACTTTGTTGCTTTCCACTAGCTAAGGCCTCTATCTCCTTTTTCACAGAAGCTATTACGTCAAGCACTCTATCGGTATCGTAGACAGGTTTGACGATAAGCCCAAGCTCCTTCATCTTCTCAATTTCGTCAACACTAAAAACGGGTACAGGTATTTGCACTGGCTCGTCAAATGGGTTTCCTACCACTATATCGCGGTAAGGTAGCTTAGCTCTTATCTCAACGATGAAGCCGCCTAAATTCTGGACGTGTTTACCTCTTAAGACAAACTTGCACAACAACTATCACCTCATATAATCAAGGATGCTATTAAAGCGAAGGCGCCAATTGCTGTTAAGCCAGCTGAAGCAGAGTATATCTGCCTAAACGTTAAGACTGGCGAGAAAGCCGCCAACACAGCCTTGAATATGGGTAAGGGTAAAGTTAACACGAGATGCAAAGCTAGTAAAGCGGGTCTAGTTACGTCTAAAGGTATACCCAAGAAAAGGGTTACGTAAACGCTTGATAAGACAAACGCCATTACCTGGCTGAAAATGTACATGTAGGCCCTATATATAGCGCCGTATTCAAGCGTCCCACCCTCCATGATGTCTATCTTAGGCTTTATTATGTTAAATGGCTTATCATTAAGTAATATCACGTAGCCTATGAAGAAGACTATTGAGGCAAAGAAGCCATATACCGTGAAGAAAGCGGGGCTTGACGGCAGCGGGAATATGCTTTCCGTGAAGAAAGCAGGGTTTTGCAATCTAATAACGTCTGAGATGTATGGGCTTTTAGCCATAGCGAATGGCACAGCTATAGCCACGTAGAGAGGTATTGAACCGAGGCCTATCATCTTCAAAGCTCTTAAAGCAGATTGTTGCTCAAAGAACTCCCTCCTAGTACCTAAGACCTTCCCCCCTCTAACTATATCCCATGGAAATAGCGGCACAGACATTATCGACTGCGATACCGAACCCATTAAGACGTAGAGCAGCTCTTCAAGCTTTAGAAAGCCTACAACACCTAGTATGCTGGCTAAGCCTAGAAAGCCCCATACAGGCGGCAGTGTTACGATAAGCAGCAATAGCACTACGAAGATCCCTAAAACCACGGTCCATATATAAAATGACGGCGCCGTCGCCAATGGCCTAACCTTCTTCTTATAGTAGAACTTAAGCCAAGACCAAAAGCCAGGAGTTAATATCGGAGGACCGATCCTCTGCTGAATTCTGGCTTGAACCTTTCTTTCCATACCAGCTATCACGCTGCCCATTAGCAGGGCTATGCTAGCTGATATGACACATATGCCTCTTGAAAACAGCACTGACATCGCGCTCACTTCACGTCACCTCTTCCACCCATACTTTTTGACAACTTCTATGGGGCTTGAGAACATCTTACACTTCTTGCTCTTCACATCTACTACTTCAACGCGTTGACAACACGATAGGCATGGATCAGCACTAGCAATCGTCAACACAGCGTCAGTTACGTGATCGCCTATAGCTGCATATTCAACGGCGTGTAAGGAAGTTATTGTCGGCGTCCTGATCTTATAGTGTCTTAACCTACCATAGTCGTCTAGAGCGTACGAGTGGTATAGCTCGCCTCTCGGAGCTTCATTGTACGAATCGGTAAACTTCATTCTCTTAGGCACCCAGTTTCTATTAACTAGAGGACCTTCAGGCAGGTCTTTGAGAGCTTGACGGACAATTTTTATGCACTCGAAGATTTCGAGCGCTCTGGCAACGACGCGTGCTTTGTTATCTCCATCTTCTAGGAAGATATAGTCGAAGGTGAAGGGCTTATACTCATCCATCTCCATTCTCCAGTCAAACCTGACATTTGAAGCTCTAGCTGTTGGACCTACAGCATGTAACCTTATTGCATCTTCTTTGCTCAGATACCCAGTTCCCGTTACCCTGCTCATGACTAAGGGATCTGCTAATACACGCTCAACATAGGCTTTGAACATCTTCTCGCCACGGTCAAGAAGCTCAAGTATTAGCTTCTTAAGACCCTCGGTTATCTCGCATCTAGGTCTAACACCACCTATAACTGGCACGGATGGGTGAACTCTGTTACCTCCTATGTAATAGAGGATGTCCATGAAGGATTCTCTGAGCAGAAAAGCTCTCATGGCGAAAGTCTCATGCCCTATAACTTCCATAGCGTGGCCTAGGAATATTAAGTGGCTTGCAATTCTCTGAACTTCTTGCGCGATGACCCTTATGTACATAGCTCTAGGCGGGATCTCTATGTTTAATCCTCTTTCAACAACTCTAACGGAGTTCCAAGCGTGAGAGTTTGAACATATGCCACAAACCCTCTCAGTTATCAACAACGCTCTCTCAACAGGCTGCCCTTCGAGAATCCTCTCCACACCTCTGTGAATGGTCCCCAAGACGACTTCGCAGTCTTCAACTATCTCATCGTTTACAAAGAACCTTATCCTAAATGGCTCAAGTAGCGCTGGGTGAACAGGTCCTATCGGAAGCTCTTTTTCAACGACTTGTTGATTTTTATTAGGAGCTTGCATAATATTCACCTCCCATCCTTATGGAGCTTTCAAGATCTTAGGCAAAGCCTTAACAACGCCAGCAACTATATCCTCTGGTCTAGGAGCACAGCCAGGAACTTTAACGTCGACAGGTATGATCTCTTCAAGCGGCGCCAAGACCTCTGGATTATGTTTAACATCTCCAACAAGGTTCCTAAAGACACAGCCGTTTATTGCACAAGAACCTACAGCTACAACAGCTTTTGGCTCAGGTATCATTTCGTAAATCTTCCTTAACGGCTCTTTCATCGCGTAAACGATGGCGCCCGTAACCAACAGTATGTCAGCTTCCCTTGGGTTCCACGTTATCAACACCTTATATTGCTCTATATCATATCTGGGCGAGAAAATTGCGTTGACGACTTCTATGTCACAGCCGTTACACCCACCTGAGTAAACTAACATTACGTGTATAGCATTTCTTCTCGAAACCTCTTTAAGCCCCACTACCACCACCTCCTCCAACTTTCCTAGCTTCCAACGCCCTGAGGAGCTCGCGTGGAACAATTTCAGCAAACTCCTCAAGCTTTTCAGGCGGAACCTTTATCGGCTTTTTAAGCAGCTCTTGCAAGGTCATTTTAGCGGGTCCAACGTGGCGGGGATGGATGGGAGCTGCTTCTCCAAAGAGCGCGAATATTGTGCAGTAATCGTGGCAGTTTAAGCAGTAAATACACTTTTCAGGATCTATGCGCGGCACCTGCTCCTTAACGTAGCCTTCGATGACTTCAACAGGTTTGTCGAGCTTAACCATGGTTATGGCCTCTACAGGACATATGTGAGCACAAGCCCCGCAGCCTAGGCAAAGCTCATCAATAACTGTGGGCGGGTATTCGACACTTAACGTTAACACCTTATTCCTAATCTCCATGCTAGTTGCTCTATCGGCCTTAAATAGTATCCTGACAATATTCCTATACGACCCCTCAATTAGTAGCCTTAAAAACGTGATTAACGAGGTCATGGCACAATCACCACAGAGCTTGCAACACCACAAACCTTATCACAATCATAAACCTTGACAACGCGTATAGCATCAGCAGGGCAGATCGCGGCACAAGCCCCACACCCAGTACATAGGCTCTCATCGACTTTGGGAAAACCATCAACTAACTTTATAGCTGAGACGCCTTTATTGGCGGAGGAGCAGGCGTTTACGCATAGCCCGCAGCTTACGCAAATCTCCTCGCGTATATCAACTCTCTTTCGCCTAAGCTCACGTTTTGGAAGTGTAGAGAGTATTGGTATGGCGTCAACTGGACAGTGTGAAGCGCAAAGCTCGCATAATATGCACTTCGATAAGTCGACCTTGGGCTTAGCGTCCATAAGTGGATGGAACTCTATCGCCTTAGTTGGGCAAACAGACGCGCATGTGCCACATTTAATACACGTGTCTTTTATTTCACCATTCCACGAAACAGTCTTTATTGATAGCGCTTTAGCTGGACATATTTTAACGCAATAGCCGCAGAACATGCACCAGCCGCTTACAGTTCTTTCCTCGGCTTTGAGCTTAATTGTCCTGACGGGGCAAACTTCGACACATTTACCACAAGCGTTGCAAAGCGAGGGGTCAAACTTCATCCTTGTACCATCGTAAGTTAATGCTCCTGTTGGGCAGTTTTGCGCACATAAACCACATAGGGAGCAGTTAACGATGAATGGCTCTCTAGGACCTTTCCTGATCTTAAGCTTACCTTCATCTAAGTATATTGCTCCAACAGGGCATTCTCTGAGACAGCGAAGACAGCGTGTGCACGATGGCTTAAACTCTCCTTTATATGGGTCTATGGCTTTAATTGGGCATACTTCAACACATATGCCGCATTCAGTACACACGCTTAAAGCCCCAGGGTCAAAGCGTATAGCGTATGGTGGGCACTTATATGAACATAGGCCACAGAACTTACACTTCGATAAGTCCCTCACGATTTTCCTCTTAGAAATTGTTGAAGGCTTAGCTTTAACAACAGCTTCAACTGCCACTACTACCACCTACTGCCTCCTTTGCGCGTATGAGCTCCTCAATTCTGCCAGGTTTTGAAAGCTCCATAATCTCCTCATAACTCAACCTTCTCCCAAACAACGAATAAACATCAACTCTCGCGCCTACTGGACAAACAGGTATACACTTCATGCACCTAACACATATCCCATAAATTCTTCCATCCTCCTCTCTAGCTACCCCAAAGGGACAGTGTTTAACGCATAACCCGCACATTCTGCATCGGCTACGATCTACGACAAGCCCTCCGGATCGAGTTCTGTAGATTGCTTTAACGGGACATACTTCAGCACATATACCGCACGTTGTGCAACTAAATGGTAGGTCACGTACGATTTTAAACGCCTTAGTTGGACATACTTTAACGCATTCGTAGCACTTAGTGCAATTTGCAGTTGTAACTATCAACGCCTACCTCCTCCCCTAATAGCCATACCTACTAACAAGCCAAACAGTGCTCCAAGAAACGTGTTTGAAAAAGCCAACCTTGGAGCTAAGAAACCTCCTATTAACGTCTTGAAGAAGGGGAAAGGTCCTAGCACGTAAGCAGCACATATTCCTAGAAAGACAACCGTAGCCACAACTTTCTTATCCACATGCCCACCTACTTGAGTGCCAAAGAGTATACCTAGCAAGAAGCTGACTATCAATGGCGTTAGCTCACCGGGTATCACTTTTTCTCACCTTCTGACCAGCCGTAGAGAAAAGCAAAGAACAACAGTATTAAACAGCCAGCTACGTTGAAGGCTTCAGATACGTTGATCGGCGGGATCGTCCCTGGACTTGAGAAGAAGACGCCTTCTGCTAACTCCAACTTTAACATCCATGGAAGCCCGAATATTGCTTTAACAATAGGAGGCGCGATCTTCCACACGTCTGCCCCGACGTTATAAAGGAAGTACCCTGTCGTCACAAGTCCTGGAAAGCCCAGTAATGTATATCCCGCCATACCTGCACAAGCTAAGCCGACCATGAAGCGAGGTGTAAACTTCAGAGGCATATACTTTCTACCATAGAGTATCGCAGCTAATAAGTAGGCACTGCTGAGTATCACACCACATTGGAAGCCTCCTCCACCAGATGTCGACGAACCTGTCACAACGAAGATTGCATACGCAGTCACTAAGATAGCTGCCGGAACCCCAAAAAGCCTTAAAATAACGGGTAAGCTGACCTCGCTAGTATCAAGTGGTCTAGGCTCAGCAGCTCCTTCATAGGTCTCCTTTTCTGAATACTCCTTTAACTTCACAATGCCTCTTCCTAAAGCTAAAACTGAGCCAAAGGAACCTACGTATATCACGAGGGACTCTATTAACGTATCAAAGCCTCTCCAATCGTAAACCCACGTGGCTAGGTTGTTTGGAGCTACTAGGTACGCTAGGCTGTTATAAAGCTGGCTTACACCTGGATTAACCTTGCCAGTCATGTTGACTAACGCTATTGAAACAGCAGCAGCCACAATGCCTATAGCTACGACAGCTATTATGCCTCTTAACGCCTTGATGTCTATCAAGGCTTAACCACCACCCCACAAGGGTATCGTTGATAGCGCTGCTAAGTAGAGCACAAGCCAGAACATGACTAAGTTGAAATTGCTCAAATTCTCTCTTTCAAAGCCAATTGCTATTGGAGCAAAGTATAGAGCTGAAGCGGCCACCGCTAATAGGACTACTACAGCCAACGGTATCGCAAAAACCCTGAAGAGCACAGCCAATATGAACAGAAAAGCTATGAGCTGGAGCTCACCTACTAGGTAGCCGCTCATCATGGCACTATGCTCATCACCTACATGAATTCTGCTTACCCACTTTCTAAGAAGCTCATACACCGTTTCCTTTAATGTGGCCATGCCAACCCCACCTCAGCTGCCATTGGGTTAATAAATGAAAGTGGAAGTTGAGGTATTAGTCCAAAAACTATGCATAAAACTGAAAGTATGAACAATGATGCGTATAAACTATTGGGTATTGAGCCTAAAACTTCAGATTCAACTTTCTTAGGCCTTAATATTATCTCGTAAATGGACTTGAATAAGGCGATAAACGTCGTCACACTTACAAAGAGTATCACAACAGCTACTTCAGGTAACCCAACTGATAGAGCTGCGTTTATCAACATTAGCTCGCTTTGAAAACCGTTAAGTGGAGGTATACCTGATGCTGCAAAGCTTCCAATGAATATGAAAAGCGCCAGCGAAGGAGCTTTAGATATGAGGTTGCCGAGACCAGCCGCTGGATCTCTCTTAACTAAGAGTATTATCGCTTCACAAGCTAAGAACAGTAAGCCCATGTATATTATGTCGTTGATCGCTTGAAATAGAGCCGCGCTTATGGCGTATGCCGTACCTATTGAAAGCCCAATACCTACTAAGCCTCCATGGCTTACCACTATGTAAGCTAGGACGTGACGAAGGTCGCTTTGCATCAAAGCTAATACCACGCCGAAAATTGCTGTTATCAAGCTGATGACCAGCATGGACTCCCTTGTGAAAGGCATTGAGCCGAAGAGCCTCAGTATTATTAAGCCTATGGCAACCATCATTAGCTTTGCCTGAGCTTGTAGCAACGCAGCTGCGTGAGGCAGCGAATATCGATAAATGTCGGCCTTTATCGGGTGCGTCGGCGCCATTCCAGCTACGTATATCCAAGCTATGACGAAGAAAGCATAGGCCATGTAGATCGTGGGCATAAAGCCTTCCAAGCTCATTGTCGATAAGGCGTATACCGCGTCACTAATGTTAGCTACACCAGTTACTCCCAAGAGTATAGCTAACGATACCGCTAAGCCAGCGCCTGCAAACCCCGTTATGAACATGTACTTTAGGGTAGCTCTATGAGCACCAGGAGAGCCAGCTGCTATAACGACACCAGCTATTATCAAGCTCGCCACTTCTACAGCTATCCACAAGTGATAAAGGTCATTTGTGAGGACAGCCATCGCGGTTGAGGCATAGCATAGTAGTAGGAAAGCGTAGTAGACTCCTGGTTTGCCCACGACGCTTACACTAGCCGCGAAAGCCGTGAATATCAGTAGAAGTGATAGTATGAAGAGCGCAAACTTATGATATGGTGTGAACACGTACTCTAGCGATAGCCTAAGCCCTTGAAATATCGGGTGACCAGCAAACCAGTGATAGCCATAGCCTGACAGTAAGACTATTATTAACAATGCAAAAGCTGATGCTATGAACAAGTATTTTGAAAACCTAATTTTGCCGTAGCCTAAGTTCAAGAGGACTGCAACTAATATTGGCGCAACTACGATTAGGGCTACGAGAGGCTGGTTGCTCACTCCTTCTCACCTCTCAAAGCTATAGATGCCTTTAATGTCCCATATTTGCGATAAAGCACGATGGTTAAGGCCAATAGTACAGCTGTTGTGCTTACGCCTATGACGATGTTGGTTAAGACGATGCCGGCTGGAAATACGAGAGCGGCTTTTTCAGCAAATTCAAATATCGACATCCCAGGCAAGAGTATTGGGACGTGCCCCCCTTCAACGTAAGCTACCGTGACTAAAAGCAGGTTTACTCCGTCGGACAAGAAGGTAAAGGCGATGATCTTCTTAATCAGGTTGTCGAGCAGTAAAATCCCAGCTGCTCCAACAACTATTAAGAAAGCCGCTGTTAGAAAAGCTGCTGCTTGTAAGCTCATTCTTCAAACCTCCTAGTCTTAAATATCGTTACGATTATGATGCCGGGTAGGAGTATAGCACCTACAATAGCTTGCGTTAAAGCCAAGTCAGGGGCTAAGAGGGCGTGAAATAGGTATGCTAAGACAACACTTTCAGCGCCGCTTATTATCGCAGCTCTTAACAAGTCTTTTTGAAGTAAGGCAGCTACGCAGCCTATTGCTAAAGCTATCATTAAGACATAAGTTAAGATGTTCGTCAAGGTCTTTCACCTCGCTGCTTAGTGTAATAATACGCATTTGCTAGAGCATTCCCAATGAAGGGTATTAGCGCGAAGAAGATCAAACCCACGGCGGCTACATCAACTCTACCTATTAACAAGCCGACAAATATCATTACTAAAGCACATGTATCGTCTATTATGCCAGTTATGTGGTTTCTAACGTAGAATATGTTAACGCCCCATTCATCACCAAACCTAAATAATCCTATTGAGGCGCAGACTATGAAAACGGCGCCAATAAGCAAGATAGCTGATGAAACGAGCTTTAAGGCAGCGCCTATGGATGCCTCAAGAGGTAAACCTCTTGACGCGTAAATTAAGGTGACAACTATTGCAAAAGCTATCAATATGAAAAGTGATTTAACAGGACTTGGAGTAGGTTTCCCTCTTTTAACGCTATAAAGCGATAGTGCTACAACAACTACAACGAAGATTGGAACTAGCATATATGAAGCTGGGACCATCATTCACCCCCTCCAACCCTAACAATTCTTGCAAAGACTATTGTGCCAATAGCTCCTATTAACAACAAGGCTATCGCGGTATCTCTCGCGAAATGTATGTGGAATAGTACTTCTAAGAAGTAAAGCCCTGTGCCCGCAACTGTCGTGAAGCAGCCTATGCCCATAAGCGAGGTTACAGCGCCACCTCTTAGTGCTAACCTGAGAGTAGCTGCGCCAGCTACGCATAGAGACAAAATGAAAGCTAAGCCGCTTACTAAGAAGGTTAAGTCTACGAAGGGGGTTGTCATTCAAGCCACCTCTTAATATGCGGTTCTAAGGGTATGATAGCTTCTTTAGGTCGAGGAGATATTGTGCCTACCAATATTATATTGCTGGGCTCTTCTCCAACAACGTCTATCGATACCGTGCCAGGCGTATATGTTATGGAGTTTGCAAGCATTGTTTGAGCAGCTGGTCTCTTTAAGATTGTGGGCACTTTAGCAATATACGGGTCTATGTCACCTGATACGCATCTATAACACACATCTACTATTGCACATATAATCTCACGTATTAAAGCGAAGACAAACCTTATCCCCCATAAGAGCCCCAAGCGTCTTCACCTCAGCTGTTTAGATAATTCATCCATGAACTTCCTAGCTAAATCAAGGTACTTGCCTTCATCACCTGGCAATACCCTGACCATAACGCCTCTGCCTCTAGCTCGGTCAACAGAGACTTCTAGGTGGGCGAGCGTACCCCTCCACATACCGTGAGCGTGTATAAAGCCTGTTTCAGGTTTTTGATCTAAGATTTTGAAGCCGAGTTTCTTTAAGACCTCTGTAGAGGCTTCGAAAAGGCTTTTTTCATCGCCGTTGAACCTAGAATAAGC
>Ga0180301_10004469_pt1 | contig 10797 bp, 5 predicted proteins | sample GuaBasSediGuay16_FD_121797 | JGI IMG/M metagenome (GOLD analysis project Ga0180301, IMG submission 121797) | Subseafloor sediment microbial communities from Guaymas Basin, Gulf of California, Mexico - Guay16, Core 4569-2, 12-15 cm | ecosystem: Environmental > Aquatic > Marine > Hydrothermal... | reverse complement strand
TCGCTCTATCCGTACCACCAAGAGCCCTTAATAGAGCAGATCTATGACCGCATTTTTCTCTGGGAATATTTAGGCATTCAAAGACAATAACGAGATCCTTAGGACGAATTCTAATTCCTCTCTCTCGCAACTCCTCAGCAACCTTCCTGAGACTAAGATACTTCCTATAGAGGGACTCCAGAACCTCCCGAATACCCTCAGCCTCAAGAGGCTTTAACTTTTCAAGAATACGCAAGAAATATCTACTCGAACACATATTGTGTGGATACCCTGCCCCCATTTTAGGGCTGAGGGCTGTGAGGACAGGGTATCCACACGAATCCTGAGTAGGGAAGAGGCCAGCCCTAACCCTTTCCCCAACCTCTTCCCTACATATTGACCTTCAAACGAAGGTCGGTTTCAGTCTCGCTTTACTATGCGACACCAGTAATATAGAGTACTCTAGTAATTATTTAAGGAAGCATAATGATTAATCAGGTAGTTGAAAGGCGAATGAGTAACAAAGCTCAGTAATTGTCAAGGAATTAAGCATAATCGCTTTGACTAAGGATGCATCAGAGTACGAGATAACCTTAGGGAATGATAACAATTGAAAGAATTCTAATGATCCCGTTCCCCTATCATGCTCGAGAAAAAGAAATTAATTAAGTCGTCAGAAAAGCCGCTATACTTCCTAACAGCGCGTTCTAGAGCTTTATGAGTAAGAAAACTAACACATATTTTATAATCTTCGCCTGTAAATTCGTTTTCTAATTCTTTTAAAATATCTTTTATTTCTTTAGACAACTCACGATTCACTAGAAGAAAATATGCGATTAAAGGCGGATTTCTATATAGAAGCTTGAAGTAAGGGACTATTTTCTCCCTTATAACCTTTAAATGTCTCTTTGCTTGGGTTTTTATTCGATCGCTTTCCGAATAGTCCTCAGAAAACATTTCAAGCTTGCATTCAATAATCATAATTATGTAATGTCTTCTCTGTCCAGAAGGCTCCTCCCCAAGAACCTCTATATAACCGTCAAATTCGATATCAGAGAGTTCTACATTAACTAATGCGGCACCCACATAGGTAGTATTTGCATCTTTTAGAGCGGTTCCTAAGCATTTTAGATTTTCTAATATTTTGTGCTCATTCTGTTGAAGTGACTTTAAGTTCTCCCAGAAACGATTGTTGCTTAAAGTTTTCACGCACATTTTGGTAAACAATTTGGAGGCTTTACTGAGGATTTTTTGTAATAAATTGAGTAATAGATTACATATTCCAGTGACGAGAAAGCAATTTCTCTCCGTTAAAAATGCCCCCTTATTCATCTCGGCTCGTAGGTCAGAGGCCAGATCTATCGTGTATGCAAACACCCTGTTTATAGGTATTAAATAACGGGAAATAAAGTTTTCAGCCTCCTCCGAATCCAAAGCTGTGAGAAAGCTATGATATAATTTAAGGACATAATCATAGTGGAAATAAGGATCATTTACGTCTGGAGGGCTTATCGACGAAGGATCTTTGTACTTGCTATAAATTTTATCAAGATTTTCTAGGATTTCCCTAAAATAGTTAATGTCCGTGAGATGTAATATTCTCGCTTTATCTTCTAGCAACCTGGTTAAACGTTTTATCTTGGCAATAATCTCATCACATCCAAATACGAGATGGAATCCCATAGCATACATCATTAAAGCAATTGAGTCTCTGAAGAATTCTCTGAATCCATAATATAATTCATTGCTTTTGCGTGTAAGATTATCCTCGATATTTGATAAGATACTCATAATAAGATTACTGATCTGCGATTTGTTCTTATTAGTCCACTTTTTGAAGAGCTCATTTCCATCCTTTATCATGTTTAGAATTTCCAGCAACAATTTCATACATCATCACTCAAATGAACCACGGAGTCTTTATCAACGCTGGATCAGAGGGCAAACTATAACCATTCAAGCGATCTCGAGCAATTCTGTTCGCAGCCTTTAAAATTGCTAATCGACGTATTCTAGTCCAGAGAGTCTGCCAATGTAGTCTCAATAAGGCCTCAATGTTATTGACCATACCCCCTAAATCAGAAAAGTAATCATAATCACTCCCTAAAGGCCAAAGTATCGCAACGGATGCATAAGCATTTTTGAGAGGACTAAAAAGAACACTCCGATTCGTGAGTCTAACATATTTCTTAGAGGAATATGGATATATGCTCTCTTTCTGAACAGAAATAGGTGATATTCGAAGCTCCGATGAACTCAACTCATCAACCGCATCACGCATACCTTGGAGCTCATCCTCAGAGAAGCGACCATATTTATATACTGTAAGGCTAATCCTTGACAGATATTTCTTATTGTGTGCTATATTATCTGCAACACGTAATATTATGTCCTTCATTTTACCTTTATCAACGAAGAGGTTTTTAGAACGTAGTACTGAGTCTGGGAGATCCCATGAGCTTATTTGTATTAGATCCCCATACTCATCAATAACGACGGATACTCCTATGCCGAATTTATTATCATCACTTTTAGCAAAACCTAATGCAATGATTGCATGTGCTGCAGAACTTGGATCTTGACGAACAGCCCAAGGTCTCCCAGAAACCTTGCAATACACATTTAACATAAAATTCCCAAGCGAGAACTCATAACTAGAGCCTCCACGCTCAAATTGTGCTAAAAGACCCGCTGGATTTCCAGACGCAGAATAATAAGATATAAACTGGTTCGCATAACCATTTTCTAATAACTTCTTTCTAACCGCATCATACTTTTCTTTAGCCCCAGATTTTCGTGGAGCTCCCCTATAAGCTGATGTGCCAATAATTATAATGTCAGCTTCTTCCTGACTTAGAGCAACACTTAATGGACGGGCAGTTTGTTTGAGATCGTTGATGAGATCGTCCACAGAATTAAACTCGATGATATCATCCACAATCTTGAGATTAAGAACATCCCCGAGTTTTTCAGAGCCACCAAGAAACCTTAACATATCTTTTGGACTTTCCTCAATTGCATTGTAAAACTTTTGAAACAGGTCCTTTACTTTTTCATTTTCGTTAGAAGAGATAGCGAATATCATACGGATTTTTCTGAACTTTTTAAAGGATAAGTCATAAGGCAGAAGATTCTGCAAATCACGATATGGATGTTCTTTTTGCTCTTCCCCATAATGATATAATCGCTTAATGGTAGCGGAGTAAACTAATTCATCGATAATAGCGCGATGAATCTCTAAGAAAGTCGGCACTTTCTCGTTTGAGGGAATTTCAATAGAGTCTTCCTTTAAATGAATAACGTCCTCAAATTCTTCTGCTTTAGATAGATCAATTTTAGTCCCTCCGACGTAGAATGAGATCTTTTTAAGCTTCGATTTAAATTCCTCAAACTTCTCGAGCACAAGAGCTTTTCCAGCTTTACTTAATGTAACCCGCTCCCCAGATTTTTCTCCGATAGCTTTTGGTCTACAAACCATTACGATTGGAAAATCTGGTGGGAGACGCAGAAACTTCAAAAACAAGGATACATCAAAGCTTATTCCCAATTTAGGATCAATTAGATTACTCATAATTCTACCATTATTTAACAATCCCCAAGCATGAAAACCGTTTAGAAAAGATTTCTTTAGGACATCAACGACATTTATCCAATGCTTATCATATATATCAATTAGCTCTCTTAATGGCATAAACTCCAAATCTTCCATAATATCCTTAAGAATGGACCTAACCTTCTTGTTTTTGATCAAAAAACTAAGATGTTGAAGATTTCGTTCTACCATCTTTAAGCCTTCATCACTACGCTTTGCAACAGGGAGAAAACCAATATATTGCTTAGAGGCAATTGTGGGTAAATTATTCGATCTGAAGAAACGTTGGACGTCCATAGACCTAATACCACTAAGCCTGGAGATGTTAGGGATTACAATAGCCTGGACATCCAGTATGCTTTGACGAATTCTTATAAATGATGGCTTGAAGTACATTGAAATCGCATCCTAGATACCGACTATTCCCTAATTATAGTATGTGTGCTGGCATAGGTTATAAAAATCATATAACCGAAAATTTTTTAGATTTAGATATCTAACTAAAAAATAATGTATATTAGGTATGAATGGTGACTGTTTTGCCGTCAAATAAAATCCCCTCTTGGATGCTTAACGACTATATACGTCTTCGTGCATATTTTGGCGAAAAACCATTTACTGTAGAGGACGCATCTAAGGTGCTAGAGCGACCAGTAGATAGTGTGATAACACTTCTAAGTAATCTGAGACGCCATAACCTTGTAGTAGTTGCGGTGGATCCTGATAATCCTAAGAAAAAAATATACTCGCTTCGTCAAATACCAGTGACCAGAGGTGACCTAGAATCAATTCTTAAAAAAGCGGCTGACCTAATAAGAACCCGCGTAGATTACTCATTCATATTAGTGCTTCTATTTTATAAGAAGATAAGTGACCAATGGAAACTAGAGTTCCAGAAAACGTATAAGGAACTGATAGAAGAAGGATACAGCCCAGAAGAAGCCAAGGAGCTGGCAAGAGATAAATACTTTCACCAGTTCCAAATACCAGAGGAATACCTATGGGACAACATAGTTAAGCATAAGGGAGAACTACACGTCTATTTCTCACGAGCACTAAAGAAGCTAGGAGAACTAAACCCAGAGCTACGCCCGATATTCGATAACTTCGACTTCCACATTTTCGCCTCCAGTAAAGAGAACAGCGAGATACTCCGCCAACTAGTGGAACTTTTTGACTCCGTACCCTTAATAGATACTCCGCCAGACATTCTTGGAGATGCCTACGAGTGGCTATTAATGATGTTTGCCCCAGAGAAGGCCAAAGAAGGTGAAGTTTATACTCCAAGAGAAGTCATCAGACTTCTGGTAGAAATACTAGATCCAAAGCCAGGCGATAAGATACTAGACCCAGCAGCTGGAAGTGGAGGCATGCTCATAATAAGCTATAAATATGTTGAAGAGAAATATGGGAGGGAAGAAGCAGATAAACTATTCCTATTTGGCCAAGAAGTCAATGCGAAGACAGCGGCCTTAGCGAAAATGAACATGTACATACACAATATACAGAACCACAAGATAGAAGTTGGAGACTCTCTCCTCTACCCCAAGTTTGGTCTAGAGGAATGGGACATAGTAATAGCCAACCCGCCATGGAACCAAGACGGCTACAACGAACAAGTATTAAAGAAGAACGAGAAATATCGCCTAATATATAAGTACGGATACACACCAAGTCAACACGCTGACTGGGCATGGATACAGCTCATGTTAGCAGCGGCTAAACCTAGAGGCAAAGTAGGAATAGTGATAGATAATGGAGCGTTATTTAGAGGAGGTAGAGAGAAGACTATAAGAAGTAAAATATTGGAAAGAGACCTAGTAGAAGCAGTTATACTACTACCTGAAAAACTCTTCTACAACACACAAGCACCGGGAGTCATAATAATATTCAACAAACAGAAACCACCAGAACGGAAAGGAAAAATACTATTCATAAACGCGAGCAATGAATACGAACCACACCCAAGCATAAGAAGGCTCAACAGATTAGGAAGAAAGAACATCGAGAAAATAGCCAGAGCGTACCACGAGTTCAAAGACATAGAAGGTTTCACCAGAGTAGTAGATATTAAAGAGGTAAGGGAGAACGACTTCAACCTAAACGTAACACTCTACGTAACTCCACCATTGGAAACTGAGGAAATAGACTTGGAGAAAGAGCTACAGGAGCTTCTAGAAATAGAGAAACAAGCGATGGAAGCCAGAGCCAAGGCACTACAATATATACAACAAATAATTCGAGCGAACAAAGGTGAAGCCAAAAATGCAGATGAAAACACTTGACGAATATTTAAAACGATATACTGTTTCACCAAAAATAACTAAGCAGGAGACACAAGAAAAGACGATATACAAAATACTAGGATTCTATAAGGAAACAACAGTTCAGGACACACCTATAGGTAGAATTCCAAAAGAATGGACAATTTCTAAGCTAGGTAGACATATAAAGGAATTTGTACGAGGAGTGAGTTTTAAAAATACAGAAATAAGTTTCATCCCTACGGATGATTCAATACCAATATTAAGAGCCACCAATCTAGGGGAACACTCTCTTCTGCTTGACAACTTAATTTATATCAATAGAAATAGGGTCAAGCCTTCTCAGATAATTAAGAAAAACGACATAATAATAGTAACTTCAAGCGGAAGTAGACATCTTGTTGGAAGATCTCTGCTCATCAAAGAATTAGTTAGTAAGCAAATTGCTATTGGAGCATTTCTAGGGATACTAAGGATTGATAGTAGAGTCTTGAATCCGACTTTCATATATCATCTACTTAAATCCAATATATTCAAACGATATCTAATAAACAGAGTATCTGGAACAAATATAAAAAATCTAAGGAAGGAATTCTTGGTTAATTTCACTATACCGCTTCCACCATTAGAGGAGCAGTGGGGTATTGCTGAGGTTCTCTCCACGGTTGACAGGGCTATCGAGGCTACTGAGAGGGTCATCGAGAAGCTTGAGCGTTTGAAACGTGGTCTAATGCAGGAGCTACTAACCAAGGGAATAGGACACAAAGAATACAAACAAACACCAATAGGAAAAATACCAAAACAATGGGAAGTAGTATCTCTTTCGAGAATTGCTAGAATTATTATGGGTCAGTCGCCGCCATCTAGCACTTATAACGAAGATGGTGTTGGACTGCCCTTCTTGCAGGGTAAGGCTGAGTTTGGTCGTATTTATCCTACACCAGAGCTATACACGTCTAAACCAATCAAAGTAGCTGAAAGGGGTGATCTCTTAATATCTGTTCGGGCACCTGTAGGTGATGTAAACATAGCACCGTATAAACTATGCATAGGAAGAGGGTTGACAGCTATCCGTTTCAATAACGATAGTGCCATTACATTATTCTATTTCTACTATTTTAGCTTAATTAAACCAAAACTTGAAGCTATGGGAAAGGGTTCAACATTCAAGGCTATCACAAAGAAAGACCTAGAATCATTCTTAGTTCCAAGACCGCCTATAGAAGAGCAGAAGATGATAGCAAACACGCTTTTCTCAATTGACCAGTGGATTATATCGGAAGAGGAGCGTAAGGGGAAGCTTGAGCGCTTGAAGCGTGGTTTGATGGAGCTTCTCTTAACTGGTAGGGTTAGGGTAAGAGTTGAGCGTGTTTCTTAGGTGACTTATTTATGGTTCGGGAGAGAGGACTTGAGGATTATATCATTGATGAGCTTGTTAGGCGTGGCTGGAGATACGTTGGCTCCTCACGCTTAGAGCGGGAAGGGCTGGATAAGCCACTTCTTTATATTATTTTACGGCGTAAGATTCGTGAGTTCAATCCTGGCGTCTCCGAAGAGGATATTTCTGAGGCTATTTCGCTTCTTGAAGGACGTAGTTATGGGCCTAAGGGTGCCCGCAAGATTCTTGAGTATCTAAAGTTTGGTGTTCCAGTCAAGCTTAGTGAGACACGTACTTCTGCTAGGCTTAAGCTGATAGACTATGACAACCCTGGTAGGAACGAGTTTATTGTTTCTAAGCAAGTTCCTCATGTCGGTATTCATGAGATTAGGAACGATATAATTCTCTACGTTAATGGTATTCCGTTAGTTAATATTGAGGTTAAGAGTCCTACTGACCTTGGTGTTTCTTGGCGTGATGCTTTCCTCCAAATTAAGCGTTATGAACAGGATGTTCCGGAGCTTTATAAGTATATCCAGATTGGTGTGGCTGTTGAGGCTGTTGCTCGGTATTTCCCTATTGTGCCTTGGGCTAAGCCCGATAATATAACTGTTTATGAGTGGAGAGAAGAGGGCTTAGACTCTATAGACTCGACTATTGAGATGCTGAGGCCTACGAAACTTCTTGATATCCTAAGGTTCTATACATACTTTAGGATGGAAGAGGGTAGGGAAACCAAGGTTATAGCTAGGTATATGCAGTATAGGGCTGCCAACAAGATTGTTGAACGTGTCTTAAAGAGGCTTAGAGGGGAGACCGATATTGACCGTGGCCTTATCTGGCATTGGCAGGGTAGTGGTAAGACTTTGACAATGATTTTCGCTGCTATGAAGCTTTACTGGTTGTTGGAGAACCCGATGATTTTCTTTGTTGTTGACCGAGTAGAACTTCAGAATCAGTTATACTATGAGAACCTCACCAAGTTAGACTTAGGCCCTGAGGTTAAGCCGAAGCTCATCGATAGTATCCCTAGGCTCAGACAAGTTTTAAGCTATAATGATTACCGTGGGGAGCCTGGAGTGTTTGTGGTTACAGTACAGAAGTTCTTGCCTAAGGAGTTTGAAGAACTTGAGAAGCTCCTCGAAGCTATAGCTAAGATTAGACTAGGGACGGTCATGGATAGGAAAGATATTATTGTACTAGTAGATGAAGCACACAGGACACAGTATGGAGTATTAGCGGAGCAAATGATGAAGTTATTAAGAAAGGCTAATTATTTCGCATTCACGGGTACTCCTGTGCCGAGGAAGAACCCACTAAAGAATACATTTGCAAAGTTCAGCCCGCCTACTGAACTATACCTCGACAAGTATTTCATTCTCGACTCGATAAGAGATGGATACACGGTAAGGATAGCTTATCAACCTGGCCCCTTCGACTATAAGCTTAGACGAGAGCTTCTCGACGAGTTCTTGGAGTCGGAGTTTGACGAGTTACCCGAGGAGGTTAGGAGAAGGGTTGAGAAGCGTATAGGCAAGGAACTTGATGTACGGAAGTTCAAGGTATTTCTAGAAGATCCAAAAAGAATAGATAAAGTCGCAGAATACATAGCAAAGCATTTCCGAGAAAATGTTGATGGTAGATTCAAAGCCATGGTTGTAGCTACTAGCAGGAAAGCATGTGTCTTATATAAGAGGGCTTTGGATAAGTATTTGCCGCCAGAGTACAGCGAGGTCGTGATGACCTTTCAGAACCAAGAGAAGGATGAATTAATAGAGGAGTATAAGAGAGAGTTAATGGAAAGATACCATGTAACAGACCCCAAAGACGCTGTTCAAAAAATCATAGAGAAATTCCGGACAGAGGAGAATCCACGAATACTCATTGTTACAGACATGCTTTTAACGGGATTTGACGCACCGATACTTCAGACAATGTACCTTGATAAACTCCTGAAAGGATACCGTCTCTTGCAGGCTATAGCGAGAGTTAACCGGCCTTACCGTGGAGTTAAGGAGTATGGACTTATCATAGACTTCATAGGGATATTCGATGAGCTTGAAAGAGCTTTCGCTATGTATGAGAGGGAAGACCTTAAGGGAGCAGTATTTGACGTTGAAGACATTCTAGGAAGGTTTAGGACGATACTTCAACAATTACTACAGCTCATTGGTTCAAGACCCACCGTTAAGAGTGATAAAGAATTGTTTAAACACGTAAGGATTAAGGCAGAGAACATAGTTAAAGACAAGAAATTAGAGAGAGAGTTCACTGAGAAATATCGTGTACTTCGTAGATTATACGAGCTCATAGCACCAAAGCTTACGAGACAGGAACGAGAAGAGTATAAGTGGCTTTCAGACATATATACATTCTACATAAAGAACTTTGTAGGTACTAGCCCAGAGGAGGAATTAGCGAAGAAATATTACAAGAGGACTATTGAGGCCATAAGCCGGTCTCTACAAGTCTTAGAGAAGGAGGCAGAGTTTTCTCCTATTACTATAGACCGTAAGTTCTTCGAAGAATTCATACAAAGCAGAGATATGAGTGATGAAGAGAAGGCCTCGGCTCTTATCATGGGTATAATTAGGTTTAGGTTATACGCACGTAATGACCCTGTCTATGTGTCTGTAGCTGATAAAATAGAGGCTCTCCTAGAGGAGTGGAGAAGGAAGCAGAAGACTAGCCTAGAGCTTTATGAGAAGGCTAAAAGGCTTTGGGAAGAGATATACGCTTTAAAAGAGGAGCAGGCAAAGCTACGTTTCGGACGCAGAGAGTACTTAGTTTATCGTACACTAATAGATGCAGGCTTTGAGCAGAGACGTGCAATGGAGGTTACAAAGGAGCTTATGAAGCAAGTGAGTGATAGAATTAGTGTGCCAGGTTGGATTCATAACCCTAAGCTAATTCGCGATGTAGAGAGGAGAGTTGCTATAACAATACTACGTGAGGCTCGTAGAGCTGGTCTTTCAAAGGAGAATGCGAAGAAACTTGTAGACATACTGGTTGAGAGGGTGAAGAGCATTGATTCAGAACAGCGAGAGTAGGTGGAAAGTACAGATAAAATACTCCAAAAACATAAGACCTAAGCTCGAAGTTAAGCCCTGGGGAATACTAGTAACTCTACCTGAAGGAGTAGATGGAAACGAAGCATATAGGATTATAGAGAGACACAGAGCATGGATTGAGAAAAAGCATGCAGAGCTCCTTGAGGCTCTAGAACGTTCAAGAAATGTTGAGTTAGTAGAAAGGAGCAAAGCCGAGTTCAGGAACTTGGTGAAGGAACTTGTTGAGCAAACTGCAAAGGAAGTTCTAGGTATGAACCCGTGTAGAATCGTTATAAGAAAGATGAAATCGCGCTGGGCTAGTTGTAGTCCAAAAGGAACCATCACAATAAACACACTAGCCAGTTATCTTCCCGATCATCTAATATCATACATAATATACCACGAAATATGTCACATAATCGAGCCAAAACATAATAAAGATTTCTGGATATGCATCCAAAAACGCTACCCAAACTATAAAGAAATGGAGAAAGAACTCTTAGCGTATGAGATTAAACTCGGTCTAATAGAAAC
>Ga0180301_10004468_pt1 | contig 10799 bp, 9 predicted proteins | sample GuaBasSediGuay16_FD_121797 | JGI IMG/M metagenome (GOLD analysis project Ga0180301, IMG submission 121797) | Subseafloor sediment microbial communities from Guaymas Basin, Gulf of California, Mexico - Guay16, Core 4569-2, 12-15 cm | ecosystem: Environmental > Aquatic > Marine > Hydrothermal... | reverse complement strand
TGGGAATGCTTCCAGTATATGCTTATCTCCGCACTTCCTTATCCAGTCCACTATAATGCCCGATTCAACGTTGTAAAGTTTCTCTCCCACTATCGGCCTGTTTGTAGCAATCTTGTAACCGGGGATTTTCCCGAGGACAAACTTCGACAGAGAGTACAGCTTTTCTGTTTTAATCCCGATATCCATGCCGTACATTGTGAGCAGGGTAAGAACCACCTCTTCCAGACTTGCATTGCCCGCTCGCTCGCCGGTTGCGCTCACCGAGGTGTGGGCCACCTCAACACCTTCAGCGAGGGCAATCAGTGTATTTGCAGTACCAAGACCAAAGTCATTGTGAAAGTGCGCTTCCAGAGGTTTGTCGATTCTTTCTTTTATTTTTTTAACTATGAAGCTTACAGCATGAGGAGAGAGCACCCCGAATGTATCCACTATGGCCAGGGCATCCATGTGGCCTTCTGTGGCTACTTTTTCTATGAGATTAAGCACCCAGTTGAGGTCGGCTCTGGTGGCATCGATAGTGAAGTAGACCGTGTAGAGCCCGTTATCTCTGGCAAAGCTTGTAGCCTCTATTGAGAGATCTATGGCCTTCTGAAGCGGCCATCTGTAAGCGTGTTCTATAATGTGCTCGCTTGCCGGAATCTCCACGACTATGCCATCCACTCCACAGTCCACCGCTCTTTTAACATCATCGATCATACATCGGCTGAAACAGAATATCTCGGCACCCAGGTTTCTCTTGGCTGCCTCTGTTATGGCTTGCTGATCCTGTTTGGAAACTGCAGGCATACCCATCTCAATTCTGTGTACACCGGCCTCAGCCAGTTTTTCGGCAATGGCTATTTTCTCCTCTTTATTAAAGACAAGACCCGCCTGCTGTTCTCCGTCTCTTAAGGTTATGTCGTGTATTTTTATTTTTTCAGGAAAATTAAACTTTGAAGTTACCTCACTATCGTAGTTAAGCGGGCTTACGAACCACTTATCCGTTTTCCACGGTGTATTCATTTTGATCCTCCTCGTTTTTCTGTAGCGACTGTTTTTACTTCCGGGTTTACAAAATTGACTGGCCATCTGCCGTTGAGTACTCTTGCTACTTCCCTGGCAGCGGTTTCCTGCAATTGTGTGATGGATTCTTCCGAATACCAGGCTGCATGGGGAGTAACAGTGAGATTTTCCAGCCGGAACAGATGATCCCATTCTTCAGGAGAACCCTCCACAAGATCGATAGCAGCCCCGGCGATCCAGCCTTCTTTAAGTGCTTTGTAAAGGGCTTCTGTATCTATTACACCTCCCCTTGCTGCGTTTATAAGGTATGTGTTTTTCTTCATCGCCTTTAACTCTTTCTCACCGATGAAATGCCTGGTTGCCTCGTTAAGCGGGAGATGTAGTGCTATAAAATCGGCTTCAGAGAAGAGCTTATCTTTTTCTACCATGGTTGCAGAATAGTCTCTGGCTATGTCTTCAGAAATGAATGGGTCATACACCAGTAGATTTAAACCAAAGGCTTTTGCTTTGGCGGCAACCATTCTGCCTATTTTACCGAATCCTACTATACCCAGAGTCTTCCCCTTGATTCTGTAAACCGGCTTTGATACTTTAAAATCCCATTTGCCCCCTTTTACCGTATTATTAAGAAGGGTGATTTTTCGAGCGCAATTAAGAATGAGTGCAAGGGTGTGATCTGAGACTTCATCCAGACAGTAATCGGGAACATGTCCGACGGCTATACCGTATTCTGTTGCAGCTTTTATATCGATGGTATCAAGCCCTATGCCGTAGCGCACCACTACCTTCAAGTTTTTTGCAGCTTCGAAGGTTTTTCTGCCCACAGGACCGAAATATAAATTGAGAATACCATCCGCGTCCCTGGCCAGCTCCACAATGTCATCTTCGGTTTTGCACTCCTTGTATACCAGTTCGGCATCAGCCTCTTCTTTTAATATTTTTTTCTCCCTCTCAAGATGAGGAAACTCGGAATCTGTAACCACTACCTTATATTTTGCCGATCCCACTTTTTCCCTCCTTGTTGATAAAATATTCAAAACACAAACACTATTCGGAGGAGCACCCTATAATATAGTATTATTGTATAACAACATTATTATATACTTTATGAATATTTGCTGTCAAGGAGAAATTTACTGGATTTTTTCGGGGAGGAAGCATTTTTTTTAACTCAAACTGCCCACAACCTCGATCTATTTTGGATTCTCGGAGAGGATATATATTTGTCTCCTACTTTAGATGAGACATAATGCTTTTAACGGTAATCGGCATTACCGGAGGCGGATCCAGATCCAACTGCAAGAGTACCTCACGGGTTATCTCTTCCTGCCCGGCATTCGAAGGGAGCTCCTCCATTACTTCCGCCAAAGTGCTTTCAACGAAGTCAAGGTAGTCGATTCCGGCAGCAATTACTTCTTCTACCTCGCCACCTGTAAAGGGTCTATTCGAATGTGCACAGTAAAGTGTTTTAACACCGGAAAGTTCTGCAAGTTTTTGCAGGGATTCTCTTGTTTCCTCGGCATCGTCATATATGGGCAATCCGCCTACAGGTGGAATGGCATCTCCTGTAATCAGCACTCCCTCAACAGGAAAAAAAAGTGATATGGAACCGGAAGAGTGCCCAGGTGTATAAATAACCTTGAGCGTAATTCCATCCCCTAAATCCAGTTCGTCTCCGTCTGTAAGTGTGCGGGTTATTCTAGCCGATTCTTTGACCAGGGAGTAAAAACCGTGGATAGGCCGTTCTCTGTACTGAATGTCCGGATTTTCTATCCATCGTACAGCCTCTTCATGGCAGGCAAACCAGGGACCGGCGTGTTTTTCAAAAAAACTATTTCCTCCGATGTGGTCGGGATGTTCATGTGTGTTTATAACCCACTCGATCTCTGCCGGAGTTTTCTTAAGCTCGCTCAATTTATCAAGTATCCCTTTCTGGCATCCCCTGGCGCCGGTATCGATTATGCAGACTTTCTCCCCGGTAACGATGAAGACATTGATAAAACGCTCGACCGACTTTTCTGCGTTTACAGGAAGCACAAAGGGAAGACGAACGGGGTGGATTATACTCATCATGACTCCTCCTTTAGGTTAAATCCACGAGGCTGAAGATCGGTGTAGTTTTCAAGAATTTGCTCGGAAGTTTTGCCCACAAAGAATGTTCTGTGCATGCTTGTCGAAGCGCAACCGGGTAGAAAAATACCCTTATCTTTATGTTCTTCGGCACAGTCGCCCACCACAAAGACGTATCGTTTTGGTGGACTATGATCCAGTTGATCGGGAACTGCTGTATTTCTTCCTGTAATAAAGGTAACCTTTTCTATTTCATCGAGGGATTGCGGATTTGCCAGATATACATCCAGACCGGTACGTGTAAAATGGAGACATCCGTCGCAGGCACGCCCCATATACGCATCGATTTTAGGGTGCAGACCGATCAGATGGATGTCTCCGCGGCGGAAATTGCGCCTGATCTTTTCAACTGGTGTACCAATTACCTCTATCCGCTCCAAATCAGCCACTCCCAGACCAGCCACCTCGGCACCCCTGAGCATAGGTATTTCGTGCCAGGCGTCGAATCCCATTATGGTTGCACCTACAGTATCTACAGCTACCGGATCTTTACCTGCCACAATAACATTAAAATCTTTGATTAGGTCTTCCGGATAGGGAGAGCCGGGACCCTGTCCCTGCATGGGCCAGAGCGCATCGATAATGGAGAGATGGGGATGGAGGATCTTCAACAGATCGATCACTTTCTGGTGCATATCCGGACCGTGGTTGAGTATCGCTTCATTCCAATCGAGGCTGCCCTGATTCATTTTCATGGCCAGAGTGATATTGGTAAGTTTATGTACTTTCATCTTGGGGAGGTAGATAAGGGTATCCGCCTCGAGCATTGTTTTGGGAAGGTGAACGGGAGAAAGAAGTGCTCTGGCATCGGGGATTTGTACGGTAATACGCTCGTCTTTCTCCAGGGGCAGAAGCCTGTCCGCACCGCCACGGAGGGCCGCAGGACCCACTCCGCTTATCTCAAAGGCTTCCTCGGTATCGGCTCCGATGGAGCTTCTGTCTGCAATTATAAGCTCTCCGGGAGCGGCCTCCTCTCGTATCAATTTCATCAGGGCTTCCACCACCCGCGGATCGGCTGCCACTCCGGAATCCGGTTTGGCTGCCCAGCATGCATTTGCACGCACCACAACCCTATCTCCGTTTGATATTACAGAGCGTAATCCTCCTACAGCATCGACCGCTTCTTTGAGCATAGTGTAAACACACTCCAGGGCTGACTCATCGTAACTCCCTGGCGTTCCGGGAATATGCTCCCTGTGTATAACCGATACTCTGGTCTTTTTCATGATCAGCTCCTGAAACGGTTTCTGTGAAGCCAGCTAAATTAAAGGACGCCTGGGCCCGTGGGGATTTTGATCCCTCGGGTAACCTTCCTCTGCGGGCTCACCCAACTTTAATACGGCTGTAAGTTTATAGCCTTCTTCTGCCGGAATCACCACAACCCTGATAAAAATAAGTATTATTATATATTAATCATACAATATTGCAGTAGTAGTCTATTTCTTATTTATTTGGTTGTCAAGTCGAATGGAGCAGATTGGAAATTGATGGAACTATAGTGAGCTAAAAAGGGGGAATGTTGCTTAAGTCCTATTGGAGTTATTTATTGAGGCGAATTATCCTCTCTTAATACCGGCTATCTGCTCGAGAATTGCACATACAGCTCCGGTGTCTTCTTTAGCGCGTCCCTGTGCCAGAGCTGCAGTGTAGAATTGAGCCGATGCGGAGAGAAGGGGTGTCGGGCATTTAATTTTCTCTGCGAAAGATGAAATAATTCTTATATCCTTTTGGTGGAGTTCCATTTTCATGGTGGGCTCATCGTATTTCCCCTCTGCCATTAAAGGTCCTCTGACCTCAAACATTCTTGACGAGCCACCACCATCACTTATTACTTTGTGCATGAGATGAGGATCTAGGCCCGATTTCATTCCGAATACAAAAGCCTCTGCAGAGGCCACATTATGAATTGTAACCAGAAGGTTTGCTACGAGTTTCATTTTTGTACCCGTGCCGAACTCCCCTATATAGTGAGTAGAACGGGCAAAACCGTCGAAAACAGGTTTGCAACTATCGTGAGCCTTTTTATCTCCACTCGAATAAACGGATATGTCTTTTTTTCTGGCCTGGGCTCCTGTACCACTTAAGGGAGCGTCAAGCATCTCTATTCCTATATCTTTGAGAACTTTACAGGCTGCTTCTTTGGCTTCTAAATCGAGAGTGCTGGTTTCAATAACGATTAAATCTTTCTTTTTCACGGTTGCTATACCTTTCTGGCCGGAAACTACTTCATGGAGAGCGTGGTTACTCGGAAGGGAAGTGATAATTACAGAAGCCTCTTCTGCCACTTCCTGGCAGGAAGAAGTAGGCTTACCACCCATCTCAACAAAGACTTTAAGCTTTTGAGGATCAATATCATATCCTGCCAATGTAAAGCCAGCTTTAATAAGGTTAGAAGCAATAGCGGACCCCATTATGCCAATACCAATAATGCCGATATTTCCCCCCATTACTTAACTCCTTTGTCTTTTTATGGTGTAATATATATTGTAAACGATATTGGTTGTCCTGTTAAAGGTCAAGCTTACCGCGGAAGAAAGCAGGCGGATTAACAGGTTGCGGCTTTAACTGTAATAGCTTTGCCTTAAAGGGCGTTTTGCGGGCTGAGAAAGCGGTAGGCCTTAAAGTTAGCTGCTTTACTACGAAAGAAAGCCTTAGGCTTTAACGGTGGTTGGTTATCCGAGAAGGAATCGGCTTGCTTTAAAGGCGGCTGCTTGGCTGCAGGAAAACCGGAGACCGTAAAGGAGCGAAACAATGGCAGAAGGAAAAACTACAATCGTAAAAAACGCCCGTATAGTTCGTCCTGATACTATTTTCAATGCAAACATTCTTATAAAAAACGGAAAAATCGCAGCCATAACAGCCCCGCATGAATCGGTCGAATGTGATGAAGTAATCGATGCCGGAGGTAGGTATGTTATTCCGGGCGCTGTGGACGGACACACTCACATGATGGACCCGGGTCATACAGAGAGGGAAGATTTTATTACAGGGACAAGGGCGGCGGCCTATGGGGGGGTCACCACCGTGATCACCCATCACCGTACCATACCACCGGTTTACACGGTAAAGGAGCTTAGAGAAAAAATCCGCTATTTGAAAGATCGTTCTGTTGTTGACTTCGGACTTAAGGGAGGCGGGGCGCCGGATAACATCCAGGAGCTTAAAGCAATGTGGGATGAAGGGGTTACGGGATTTAAGATGTTTACATGCAACATGCACGGGGCTCCTGCCATGTATCCTGGGGATTTACTAAAAGCATTCAGGGAGATCGCCTCATGGGACGGGACCGTGCTCATCCATTGTGAGGATGATCACATCACCTCCACAGAAGAACAAAGACTTAAAAAAGAGGGAAGAAAGGACTATCTGAGCCATTCGGAATGGCGATCTTCTCTTGCAGAAAGGTTGGCGGTAGAGACGGTCATTGAAATTGCCATGGAGACAGGGGTACGGGTAGTGATTGCTCATGTAAGCCAGCCTGTTCTGCTTGAAAAAATAAAAACGGCCAGGGATAGGGGTTATCCTGTTTATGCAGAAATGTGTCCCTATTATCTGTACCTGACTCTTGAGGATCTAAAAGAGAGAGGCCCCTGGGTAAAGTTTACCCCTCCAACGAGGGCGAGAAAAGCCGAAGAACTGGATATAATGTGGGAGATGCTTACCGGCGGCTTTGTAAGTGTCCTGGGCTCCGACCACTGCCCCTATCCAAAAGAGCAGAAAAAGGCTGGAGACCAGAATATCTGGGATGCTCCGAATGGTCTTCCGGGGGTGGAGACCTCAATGCGGCTCATGCTGAACGGTGTGAACAACGGTAAAACAACCATAAACAAGGTGGTAGAGGTTATGTGCGAGAATCCCGCAAGAGTTTACGGACTTTATCCGAAAAAGGGTACAATGGAAATAGGTTCCGATGCCGACCTTGTTATACTTGACATGGAAAGAGAAGAGATGCTTACAAACAGCAAAATACTATCAAAATGCGGGTGGACTCCTTATGACGGGATGAAGATAAAAGGTGTCGCTGATACAGTCCTACTGCGAGGCGAAGTTGTTGTTAAAGAAGGGAAAGTTCTCTCACAGCCGGGATTCGGAAAGTTTCAACCGAGGCTTGATAAGGAGCTAAAAGTTTGAGATTTAAAATACTATTGACAGTATAGTAAATATTCGGGTATAATGAAGTAATATTGTATTACTATAATACCTATTTATAAAACGGGGCGTGTTAATGAAAGCTAAAAATCTTTCTCATCACATCGATAATGCAATAGAAGGCATGACTCACGGCGGTACGGTAAAGTATCGTATCCTGTTAAACGAGGATACATGTGGGTCGAAGAGTTTTTCCTTGCTTGTAAATACGATGAAAGGCGGTGAGACCTGCAGGGAAGAAGATACGCAGGGGCATAAGCACGATGTAGAACACGGTTTTTACTGTCTTTCAGGCAGGGGTTATGTTTCGATAGGAGGAGAGAAATATTCCTTTACTCCGGGGACGGCCGTGTTCGTACCTTCGGGCCAGATGCACTATGTGGTAAATGAGGGGCAGGAAGATCTTGACTATATTGTACTTTACGTTCCTGCAGGGGAAGAGAAAAAACTATAGGAGTACAGATCGATGGAGTTTAAAAAATTCGGCCGGATAAGTGTATCCGGCGAAATAATAGAATACCTTAAACAGCAGATAATAAGCAAAGAGTTAAAATCAGGCTCCCGTTTGCCCTCAGAGGAGCAGTTGGCCTCCAAAATGGGAGTTGGCAGGGGCACCATAAGAGAAGCTCTTCGGGTGTTAACCTACCTTGGCTTTATCGAAAGAAAAAACAGGGGTACCTATGTTTCACCTGCGGTACCCGACGATTCGGTTTTCCGTGAGATCTCCAGAGCAATAAGCAGACATCACGACATAATGGAGATGATCGAGCTGAGGAAGATCATAGAGCCGGAGGCAGCCGCTCTTGCTGCAAAGAGGGCAAATGCAGAAAAACTCGAAAAAATTGAAAGGGCGCTTCGTTCCATGGACAGAGAGCGGGACAGGGTGGAGGACTTTATCGATGACGATTATGCTTTTCACCTTTCGATCATAGAAGCAACGGAGAACAATCTCCTTCTTACCATTATCAAGAATATTCATAAACTCATGTGGAACAATCAGGCTCTGATTCTCAGGTTCAGCAAGGATATAATGCCGCGCTCTATCCAGTTTCACAAAAAAGTATTCGAGGCCATCTCTCAACAGGATGACAATTTAGCACGGAAACAGATGCAGAGGCATGTGCTTGATATAGAAAAGGAGATGTATGTAATCATCAGGGAAGGAGCAAAAAAAGGTCTTCCAGAAGCTGCTGTCGATTAAACTTCTCCGGGACCGGGCCTTAACATGATCAGGGAAGAATTAAGAGCTTCAAGACCCACAGTAATGATCGTTGCAACGCTGGATACAAAGGCGTATGAGACCGATTTTGTACGAAAAAAGATCGAGTCCCTGGAATGTGGTACCATACTGGTCAATCCTGGAATCCTCTCTCCTCCTCAATCGGGAATTAGAGCAGATATAGATCGGGACGAGGTAGCCAAGGCCGGTGGGAAGGATATTGATCGGCTTCTCGCCACCCGGGATAAGGGGCTGTGCATACGTACCATGATGGATGGTGTTGCGAAAATTACAAGGGAGTTATTTGAGAAGGGGCTCTTTCACGGAATAATCAGCATCGGAGGAGCCCAAAATACGGATATAGGGACTTCCGCCATGCGAGCCCTCCCATTTGGTATTCCAAAGCTCATGGTCTCTACAGTAGCATCCGGGCAGGCTGCATTCGGCCCCTTTGTAGGTACAAAAGACATAATAATTATGCACTCGGTAGCGGATATACAGGGATTAAACTTTATAACCAGGCGAGTGCTGGGAAGCGCTGCAGCAGCGGTTTGCGGTATGGTAAAGGAGGTTTTTTACGGCGAGGGAGAAAAAGGGGCAGAAGAGAAAACTCCTGTAGCCATGTCCATGCTGGGGACAACCACACCGGGAGCTCTCCGTGCAAAAGAATTGCTTGAGAGAAGGGGTTACGAAGTTGTGGCTTTTCATCAAAATGGTACGGGTGGAATAGCCATGGAAGATATGATTGTAGAGGGAAGATTTAAGGGAGTACTGGATTTAAATCTCCATGAGATAGCAGACTGGTATGTGGGAGGCCTTCACGGAGCAATCAAAGACTACCGTCTGGAGATGGCAGGAAAGTGCGGACTTCCCCAGGTTGTGGCTCCTGGAAGCATCAACTATACCGTTCAGGGGCCTTACGACAAATTACCTGAAGACTTAAAAAGAAGAAAACTTATAGTTCACAATCCGAATCTGACTCTGGTAAGGCTTTCTGTGAATGAACTTGCAGAGGTAGGTAAAATAACTGCAGAAAAACTCAATAGGGCGAAGGGGAAAGTGTGCCTTTTTATCCCATTGAGGGGATTCTCCTACCCGGACAGGGAAGGGCATCCCCATTGGGAGCCAGAGGGGAACATGGCTTTTATACGTGCGGTTGAGGAGAATCTGGATAAATCGGTAGAGCTTGAAAAGATCGATGCACACATAAACGATCCCGAGTTTATCGATGTGGCTGTAGGCAAGTTTTTACAATACATGGAAAATTGAGGGGGTTTGATTAAAAGAATGGAAAATATAAAAGAGAAGCTTTCGGGCGTATTTGCACCAATGGTTACACCCTTTGAGGATGATCGTATTCTCTTTGACGGTCTTAGAAGCAATGTAGAGAAGATGAATGAAACCGGGCTTAGGGGTTATTTTGTTCTCGGAACAAACGGAGAGTATAAAGCTCTTTCCGAAGATGAGAGATATAAAGTTGTCGATACGGTGGTAAGAAACAGCTCAAAAGATAAGGTAATCATGGCGGGTACGGGAGCTGAGAGTACAAAATTGACAATCGAGCTGACCCGAAGGGCTGTAGATGCGGGCGCACAAATGGTCAGCCTTCTGATGCCCCATTTTTTTACTAAAAAAATAGACGAGGATGTTATGGTCAGGTTTATCACCGAGGTGGCCGATGCATCACCCGTTCCTGTGGCACTTTACAATAACCCCTCTGTGGCGGCCGGGGTTAACATCACCATAGAGGTACTTAGAAGGGTTACATCCCATCCCAACGTGGTGGGGATAAAGGACAGCAATAAAAATTATTACCGCACGACCCTGCGAGCCGCATCGGATGACTTTTTTGTACTGGCAGGTTCGGCCAACTATTTTCTCGATGTGCTTAAAAATGGAGGTACCGGCGGTGTGCTTTCTCTGGCAAATGTATTTCCTAATGCCTGTGCTGAATTATACAGGCTTTTTTCTGAAGGAAAGACAGAGGAGGCGGAGAAGCTCAATGAAAAACTTATCTGGCTTAACCGGGAAGTTTCCGGTACTTATTCTGTAGCTGGGGTTAAGTGTGCCATGGACCTGGTAGGATTTACCGGTGGAGTGCCGAGAAGACCACTTACGGGCCTTGGCGAAAACGATAGAAAAAACTTAGAGGAAAAGCTCAAAGAGAGTGGGTTGTTTTAAAAAAACCGGATAAAAGAGAGTATTTATGAAGAGACTTGACGGAAAGGTTTCGGTTGTTACAGGTTCCGCCCAGGGGATGGGGTTTGCCATTGCACGAGCCTTAAGCAAAGAAGGCTCT
>Ga0180301_10004467_pt1 | contig 10800 bp, 8 predicted proteins | sample GuaBasSediGuay16_FD_121797 | JGI IMG/M metagenome (GOLD analysis project Ga0180301, IMG submission 121797) | Subseafloor sediment microbial communities from Guaymas Basin, Gulf of California, Mexico - Guay16, Core 4569-2, 12-15 cm | ecosystem: Environmental > Aquatic > Marine > Hydrothermal... | reverse complement strand
GCTGTCATCCTGCTAGTGATTGCTGGTTTGGCTGTGGGATTCGCTAACGGGTTCTTCGGCGTCGGCGGTTGCTTCCTGATGATACCGGTAATGTACTACATATTTGTAAGTCTGGGTGTTCCATCGGACCTAGCCATCAAGCTGGCTTTCGGAACCAACATGGCCGTGGTTGTTCCCACCGCGATAATGGGTTTGTGGAGCCATAAGAAGGAGAAGGGAGAATTCATACACGTGGGCGAGTGGAAGGACTTGATAGCCGGTGCGACGGTCGGTAGCGCTATAGGTAGTGTCTGCGCCTTCCTGGCTCCCGGAGAACTGTTGAAGTTCCTTTTCGGCCTTTTCTGCATCATAGGGGCTTACAGGTTCATGACGGGTAAGCCGAAGCCCATAGAGGAGATGCCTAGGGAGCACAGCACCCTGAAAGCATTGATAGGGGGTGCTGCTGGCGGAGGAACAGCGCAGTTCCTAGGGATAGGAGGTGGGCTGGTATACCTCATAATTCTCAACATGCTTCTAGACATGCCGATACATGGAGCTGTAGCAATGTCGCTAGCAACCATGATCTTCGGCTCAGGGGTTGGAGCCACGATCTTCGCAATACTGGGGTCAACCTTGCCATGGACGGTGGCGTACCTTCCGGACCCCCTCGGCGTCCTGATACCGAGACTAAGTCTTCAGTGGACTTTATCCATGCTGAACAGCGTGATACCGGGGATCTCTACACTCTATTGGCTGGACGTCCTCCTCACATCCACCAACCCGATACTACATCATGTACTAAAAATAGGCTCGGTTCTAGGCGTGGTCCCAATAGTCAACCAGTTAAACCCGGTGAAGATTGCTCCTCCATTCTCCATCGGCTTCGTGAACCTGCTGGCCTTCGCCGCCTTAGCGGTCACCAGCATACCCTTGTCGAGAGCTGGCGCATGGGCAGCTCACAAGGTATCACCGAGAAGGCTCGCCATACTCCTAGCGATAGTCTACATCTACGTGGGTCTTAAACTGATGGGTATATTCTCGCTACTAGGACTACCGATCTAAAATATGAACTTGAACTTAGAAAGCATCTTCCACCTTTTCCCTTCCCCATCCTGTCTTCCTTTTTTTGTAATTGGCAAGGTGGTATGCTTCCTCCACCTTTTAGGAGCTTAACTAGTGGGGGAAGCGTAGTGTACTATTTTTCGCCTTAGCCTTCTTGCCTCGTGAACCTATTTTCCCGGATAAGCGTCACCTAGCGAATAACTCGTTTATAAGGCGTCTACAGAGGGTAAGCGTTTCCCTCGCCGCAGTAAGAGCGTCTTCAGCGTCTTTGCTGCTGAATAGCTCAGATGCCGGTTTGAGTTCCGACTCGTAGCCGTACATGGCTGGCCCCTCTTTCTTGCCAAGTCCGATGACACCGCGGAGAGGTGGGGAATTCTGGAGGAGAACCATGCTGGGGCTTTACCCTTTAGAAGGTTGAGGGCGTCACCCACATCATGCCGTTTAGGGTATTCTATTGCGAAGGCTCTTAAGGCGGCTTTCAAGCTTAACTCAACGCATTCTTGGGCACGCCTCACGGCCATGGGGTAGTCTCCGTCTGAGAAGGCGCTCTCGGACTCTAGAAGGCATCTTTCAGCCCTTTTTATGTAATCTTTAGCCATGGATTCCGTGTTCAGAGCTTTACCACCTCACCAGCCTTAATGTCTGGCTTGAGAACCCAGAATCCACCTATCTTTTTCCCCCCAAGCTCCTTTAGTCTTTTCCTTAGCTTCTCCAGCTCGGCCTGAAGCACCCCGTCATCATATAATATTGATACGTGCTGGGTCATGTCCAGTAGGAGTGGTGGGTGTGCTTTAAGTTCCTCCACGCTTAACACGTGTTCTTGGATCACAGGGGCCCACCCGTATTTAGCGGTGAAGTCGGAGTATTCCCTCGTCTCCTTGAGTTCCTCTCTGGCCCCGTGGAGAAGGTTGAGCCTGCTGGAAATTGTTCCGTTGACGTTTCGCAGCACTATCAGGACATCTACGTCACTCTCCGGGAACTTGGCCTCACCCCTCGCAAGAGAGCCGAATACGGCTACTGCTGAAAGGTTGCCTCCAAACTTTTCCCTCAGGAGAGTGACGTACCTTCTCACTAGGCTCCATTCCGGGAGCTCCATCCACGCCATTTCTAACCATCCCACGCCCTCATGACGCATCCATCGAGGTGTCGACTGCTACGGCAGATTCCTGACCGCATAGTTCCAGAACCGTGTGTTCCCCCACTAAATGATGTGTGAACAGGTTTTCGCCGGCTTCTACCCCCAGCCTTACACGATAAAACTGTTGAAGAAACTATAAGATTTAAAATTAAAATAACTTATGCTGTTTCTGCCGTGAAGCAGGAGATTTTCGGGGGAGCACGTAAGTGTTGTATTTCTTGTTACGCTTTTTCGATGATGAAGCTACACAGAAACTGGAAGGTAGCAGAAAGGCTTGAGTAAGCAGGGTTACGAGGGGGATTATGCAGGGTGAGATTAAAGTTGTAGGGGTTGGTGGAGAGTTTAAGGCTCCACAATAGGTGGAAGTGTTGCTTGAAGGGGAAACTGCTAAGTAGCTGCGGCTACTTACATAAGAGTTTCATCATTGGCAAAATCGACTTGGAAGGCGGGTCGAATACTTGAAAAAATATTGTTCGGCATGAAAAGTTTAGAGAACTAGAGGATTAGAGTTGGGTATTGTTGACCGGGAGAGACAGCGAAATTGATCTTGAAATTGATCTTGATGTGGCGGCTTTGAGAGGTGAAGGTGATATTGCAGAAGCGTTATAGAAGGCGATGTAGGCGGAAGCAACGTACGATGGTTGCGTGATGGTGGAGTTAAATTAATATTGTTTCGTTTGCTTGGTTGCTGGGGGTACTGGATTTTCGGCAGGTTTACGTTTAGATGGCCTGGAGCACTTCGCGTTTCCGCGCTTAGAATCGCTTAGAATAGTTGAGTCGGGGGATTCTCCGTGAAGAAGATTCAGATGGATAAACCAATAGTTGAGCTGGATGGAGACGAGATGGCTAGGGTTATGTGGGCGTGGGTTAAGGAGAGGCTCATATATCCGTACGTGGAGGTTAAAGCGGAATACTACGACCTTCACGTGAAGCGCAGGGACGAAACCGATGATGCGGTCACAGTGCAGGCTGCAGAGGCTATAAGAAGGTGGGGTGTCGGCGTTAAATGCGCCACAATAACGCCTAACGCTGAGAGAGTTAAGGAGTATGGCCTTAAGAGAGAGTGGAGGAGCCCTAACGCTACTATAAGGGAGATTCTTGATGGAACCCTGTTTAGGGCGCCAATACTTCTCAGGAACGTCGTGCCGGCAGTAAGGTTCTGGAGGAAGCCCATAGTGGTTGCGAGGCACGCCTACGGGGACGTGTATTCCGGCGTCGGGTTAAGGTTCGAGGAGCCTGGGGAAGCCGAGGTCGTGTACAGGTCTGCTTCGGGCAGGGAGGTTAAGGTGAAGCTTCCCGCCCTCCAAGGCCCGGGAGTACTTCAGGCATACCATAACCTTGACAGGTCCATAGAGAGCTTCGCGAGGGCGTCTTTCAAGTACGCGCTGATGAGCAGGTTAGACCTGTGGTTTGCCGCGAAGGACACCATATCCAAGGTGTACGATGCTAAGTTTAAAGAAATATTTAGCAGGGTATACGAGGAAGAGTTTGAGGAGGAATTTAAGAGGGAAAACCTCAGGTATGAGTATTACCTTGTGGATGACGCTTATTCTAGGGCGATGAGGTCCGAGGGAGGGTTCGTTTGGGCCACGAAGAACTATGACGGGGACATTGTATCGGACATGGTCGCCTCGGCTTTCACTGGAACCCTAGCTTTGATGACCTCGGAGCTGTTCTCGCCGGAGGAGTATTACATGGCGGAAGCCGCCCACGGAACCGTGCAAAGGCATTATTACAGGTACTTGAAGGGGGAGAAGACGTCGACCAACCCGACAGCGATAATATTCACTTGGGCGAGGGGTCTTAGGGAGAGAGGGAAGAGGGATGGGATAGGAGAGCTGGTAGCCTTCTCGGAGGCCTTGGAGGAGGCTGTCAGGAAGACCATAGAAGGCGACAAGGTAATGACTCAGGACGTGGCTAGAGTGGCTGAGCCACCAGTAAACTCCGTCGCGACAACTGAAGAGTTCATAGAAGTCGTCAGAAGGAACCTTGATATGCTGCTTGAGAAGAAGGACGTCCTTAAATAGCAAGGTAGAATACACGGTGGAAGCAGTTCGAGGTGTTCCGGACGGGAAGCTGTGAACTTGGGAGGCGGATCAATGTTTCATAGCCCTGCCTTCGCTCACTTCCCTTTCCTCCCAACCAAGTGGATGTGGTTTAGCATGGCTTTCCGCCTACAAGCTTCAAGCATGCTTCCTGCTATTTTGCCTTGGGTTCAGATAAGCTTTCCTTAGGAAAACTGTTACCGCTTACGCTCTATCCACCTAGAGCCGGTCCCTCACTGGTAGGCTGTGCTTTCCAGCAAACCTGCATTTCGGGGGACCTTGAGGGGCTTCCGCTGAGAGAAGTGTACGTACTCCATGTTGAAGTTAACACTTTAGTGTCATAGCTGCTTAAGGGCATCTCCTGAGGGATCCTTGAAAGGAGGAATGGAGAAAGGTGTGGGGTGGTGTTTTTTAGAATATTTCGTCTTCTTTGCTCCATGGGGGGAACCACTTGTAGAATTCGGGTGGCTTCGCCTTCCTCAGCCCTTCGTAGGTTGCTTTCACCAGCCTAGCCCTGCCCCGCCAGTCCCTCCAAACGTGAACCAGGTTTTTCCTTTCTAGGGATGTTATGGCTTCCATTAGCTCGTCGTCTGGTAGCCCTGTTTCCTCCCCGAGCTCCTCGAGCTTCATGTGAAGCCCAGGGTTCACGAAATAGTCCACCGCAAGAACCTCCAAGACAGCGCCCTCCCTGCTTTCAAGATCCTTCTGGACGGGCTTTGGAATTATCTCCGGCGGGTTCTTAAAGTATGGGATCGGTATTCTTAGAGTTGGATGGATTCTTCTCTTTGGAGGTTTAAACTCTTCAGCCATCCTCCGCCTTGCCAGGCCGGTGATAAGCCTTCTGAGAACCTCGTTTGTGCCTGCTCCAACCTCGCTTATCTTAGCGTCCCTATAGACCATTTCGATAGGGTAGAACTTGGTGAACGCGTCTCCTCCCGCAACTTGAAGGGCGTCTATTGCAGCCTCCCTGCACGCCTCGGTGGCGTAGATCTTGGCGACGTTCGACTCTATGGATGGGTCAAGTCCCTGATCCATGAGGTACGCCGTGTAGTACGTCATGAGGCGGGCTGTCTGGTAGCGTATGATCATGTCCGCTATCTTATACTGGTTGCTTTCGAAGTCGATCGTCCTAAGCCCGAACTGAACCCTCCTCTCCGTGAAGAAGAGGGAGTACCTTATGGCTTCCCTCATCCCAGCTACAACGCCTACAGCTATCATAAGCCTTTCAAAGTTGAGGCCGTTTATCATAACGTTCCACCCGTTTCCCTCTCCTCCAACCACGTTCTCGGCTGGAACCCTAACATCGTTGAAGTCCAGCACGCCGTTCCTTACCCCGTCGAAGACTGCCAGCTCGTTGACTTTCTCCACCGAGAACCCTGGAGTTCCCTTCTCGACTATGAATGCTGTCATGTGCCTTCTGCTCTGCACGTCGGCGGGGTCGTCGCTCGTCCTAGCGTACACGAGGTAGACGTCGGCTACTCCGGTGTTACTAACGAACCGCTTTTTCCCGTTGATAACGTACTCGTCGCCCTCCCGCCTGGCACGCGTCATTACGCCTCCCGCATCAGACCCCACGAACGGCTCAGTGAGCGCTATCGCCCCTAAAAGCTCTCCCTTGGCAACCCTTGGCAGCCACCGCTCCTTCTGCTCGTCGGTTCCAAAGTTAACCAGCTGGTTGACGCCGCCAAACATCGTCGAAAAGAATAGTCCTCCTATGAATCCTGCCTTGCAAAGCCCTTCAGATATTATGCAGCAACCCGTGACCCCTCCATTCTTCCCCATTCCCCCGTACTCCTCTGGAACCAGCACGCCGAACCATCCCTTCTCAGCGATCTTCCGGAGGATGTCTCGAGGGTGTTCTTTCAAGTAGACGGCTTCGGCGACCCTTGGAAGCACCTCGTCCGCGAAGTCCTCAACCTCGTCAGCCAGCCTCTTCTGTCCTTCAGTCCACCACGGATACTTTTCCATACCTCTCCCTCCCTGAACAGAAAGCTAATAAAAGAAAATGGATGGACGGGCTTTTAAGTGTTAACTTGCGAGGGAAAAAGAGGAGAAGGGAGTGGGGAGTTAGCGTTCAATGGCACCTATGGATAATAAGAAGGGTGCCGGATGCGTGAATCCCATCCACCGAGGTGGAGGCTAGAATCCCAAGTCTTCTCCTATGAGGATTACGAATATGCGGCCTGCTATGTGGGGTTGCTCTATGATCGATATTATCCCGCATGCCCTGTTCATGTGTCCACAGTTCCTGAACTCACGCGGGTCTCCTGCACACCTTCCAAGCCTTCCGCATGGCGGATAGTATTTTTCCTCCTCCTTTGTCTTAGGCTCCCCACCCATCATCCTAACCAGCTGTGGTGCCACGTAGTTTCTTACTCGCATTATCGCTTCAGGTATGTCCCTAACTATCTTGTTGCACCCCGCTATTACGTAGACCTTCTTCGGCCCGAACGACATGGCGGCCACCCTGTTTCCGTACCCGTCAGCGTTGACGAGGGCACCCTTAAGCGTTATGGCGTTCGTGCTTGTAAGGTAGAGGTCGGCGTGCAGCCCCTCACGCCACAGTTTAATCGTCCTGTCAAGAACCCCCTCTCTAAACATCCAGTGCCTTGCAACGTGTATTTCGTCGGGTGTAACTATCCCCCTAAACGGGTTTATACACTTCCACTTACCGCTCTTCTGAATGTCAAAGAGGATTCCCAGGTTGATTAGGGTGACAGAGCCACCCCACGAGATTACCCCTCCCTCAGGAACCTCCCTCTCAATCATTTCAAATATTCTTTTACGGGCCTCCGCTGCGGTCGGAATGAAAATACCATCCATGTTGTTCTTTCTCAGGTTTTGAATTACGGTGTCGGCAAGCTTCTTATAGTACCAAGGTTTAATGTCACTCCACTTATCCAGCTGCGGCTCAACAGCAGACATAAAAATCACCGGAGAAAAATATTTAGAAGACCGACCTTTTTAATCTTTTGCGGTTCAAAAACGCCTTAAAGGGAGATAAGGAAAAGCAGAATGAGGAAAGCTGACCTTGACGCTCTCCACGACGGAACAGCTGGGTTCTTGCTTCTGAGGAGTTCACGCTCGTCCACGTTGAGCCTACCATCAGATGGGGGTTCACCCTTGGAAACAAGAGGCGGGCCAGCACCAGCCAAAGCTCTTCTCCATAGAGGCGGGCTACGTCTACGTTTAACACGCCTATGACGCCATCTGATGGAGTGGTTAAATTATCGATAAGCACCGCCCACCCCGTTAAGAAAAAGGATTCCTCAGTAACACTTTTGCAGACGTGAAAAGTTCGTGTGAAAGTTCGTCCGCTTGGCGGTTGGGACAGGAACAATAACCAAACTCCAAGCATTTTTACAAGAGAACTTAACTGCATCAACTTACTATATCAAAGGAATAAGAAAGAGAATAAGAAAGGGAGAGAATTAACAGGTTGTTAATAAAAAACGTGGTTTAAAGTAGCCTTTGTATGAATTTAAGCGTGTCACCTGTATCTTTAATCAGTAGTCAGAGAACCGGGTTAAGAGTGTTTGATTTATCTGAAGATGGCAGACTCAAGGAATTTATCGATGACATTAAAGAGGTGTTAATAGAAGTTAAAAAAGAATGCTCATTAATCAAATATATGCTCGGCACCAGCGTATAACACAGCATTGAAGGTTTGTGCCTTCCGGCGCTCACCCAAATTTTGCTCTGCAAACTTCTCTTATGCTAGAAACGTTATACCAGATAAGGTAAACAGAACCCTTAAAGGATAAAATTTATTTTTTTTATATTCTTTATATATTAGTTCCAGACATGTGAGGGAGGGATTGGTTGGCGACTGAGGAGGACATATTTAAAGATGCCTCTACCCTTCCTGCGAGGGAGGAGAAGTTTTGGAATAGGAAGATGGAAACCATTGACAGGGGGGAGTTGAGAGAGTTACAGTTTAAACTTGCAGTGAGGCAGCTTAGATATGCGTACGAGAACACGAAGCTTTACCGTGAAAAGCTTAAGGAAGCCGAGGTTAGCCCAGACGACATTAAGACTTGGAGCGACTGGGAGAGGAAGGTTCCTTTAACCTTAAAGGATGACTTGAGGGAGTACCGTGAGAGGACCGGTGACCCATTCTACGGCGTCCTCGCTACGCCCTTTGAAAGGCTGAGAGATGTTTACGTTAGCACGGGGACAACCGGCAGGTCGACGTATTGGGGGTTTGCCAAGGACGATTGGAGGTGGATACGTGAGATTACTATGAGGACTGTATGGTCAATGTATCAGCTACGTCCTGGCGACATGTTCCTAGCTAACGCTGGAAGATTCCACGGCGGGTTCGAAGTAATGAGGTCAACAGATGACCTGCAAGAGATAGGCATAACCCTTTTGTGGAACGATGTGTTTCCTCTACCAATGTTCATGGACAAGATGATACAGTACTTAGAGGACTTTAAAGGTAAGATTAAGGCGATATACTTCCCGGCTTTTCTGGCGTGGAGCTTCCTCGGCTACATGAAGTCTAAGGGGTTGGACCCCGTCGACGACCTTGGCTTCGACAACATGATAGGCGGATGGGCTGGGGCAGCCCTCACAACGCCTACAAGGGACATGCTGAAGAACGAGTTCAAGTTTAAAGCTATCCTGAACATGTCGGTTCTCGGCGACACGATGGTTCCGCTAATAGGATGCCTCGACGGTGAAGGAGCCATAACACACGTGTGGGAGGACATACACTTGATAGAGCACGTTGACATGGAGACCAACGAGCCGATACCGCCAGAGGAGGTTGGCGACTGGGTTATAACTCCGCTCCACAACGTGGCTGTCCCCCACGTTAGGTGGAGGATGGAGGACTTCACTAAGATAGACTATGAGCAGTGCGTGTGCGGTACGACACACCTGTCGATAACGATTCTGGGTAGGGAGTCAGACAGGGTTAACGTTAAGGGTAAGATCATACTTCCACAGATGGTTGAAGAAGTACTTTACGAGATACCTGAGATAGGGGCAAGCGGGGCGATGGCATGCCAGATAGTTAAAACCCACCCGAAAACTCAGGACAACCTACCTGTGAGGACAGGTTACATGCATGACAAGGTTAAGGATCCGGAAGCGTTAAAGGAGAAGGTGAAGGCGAAGATAGAGGAGAAGCTGGGTGTGCCAGCAGGCGAGGTTGAACTTCTAACTCCCGAGGAGGTTCAGCAGGCGGGAATAGCAGGGTGGAAAATACTCAGGGTACAGAAAAGATATAGTTAATGGGAGGGCTAGAGCTCCCAAGTTTTCTATTTCTATTTTTTCTATCCTTCCAAGGGAGAAGTTAACTGTCTGATCGTCCACTTATGCTGCTGAATCCTTCAGGGTTATTAGCGGGGGGTTTGCGTGGTGGACTCGTCTATGGCATCCATCTGGCTTTCCTCTTTTCGAAGAATGCACTTGTTCCCTCTTTGAGTTCGCCCGTTTGCGTCGTCATTATGATGTCTCTTAACGCGATTTCAACATCCTTTTGGAAGGATTTAATTTGAAGGTTGAGGAGGCGTTTCATTAGTCTCATGGATGTTGGAGCACACATCATTGTTTTCCTGGCGAGTTCGACGGCGGCATCCTTCAGCTTGTCCGGTGGAACTACACAGTTCACTAAGCCCATCTTCTCCGCTTCCTCAGCGCTGATTGGAGCCCCGGTTAACACCATTTCCACCGCTTTTTTCCTAGCTACGATGAACGGTGCAAGAACTACCGCTAGCGGTGGCAAGGCTCCCAGCCACGCCTCGGGGAGGGCGAAGGATGCTTCGCTAGACGCTACAGCCATGTCGCATAGCATGACTATTTCGCACCCTCCACCGTAAGCTATCCCGTTCACTGCGGCTATCACAGGCTTGCTCATGGATGTCAGCTTATCCACCATGGGCGAAATCTTGCTGGCGAAAATATCTAAGGCCTCCTCGACGCTTCCCATAGACTTTAAGAGTCCTATGTCGTCGCCTGCGCAGAAGGCTCTCCCTGATCCTGTAAGGATCACGGCACGAACTTCTTCGTCTAAGTCGGCTAGTTCGAGGGCCTCCTTGGACTCGGTCCACATTTTCAGGTTTAAAGCGTTAAGCTTCTCAGGCCTGTTAAAGGTCATCCAGGCAACCTCTCCCTCCTTCTCATAGATAACAGTCTCGAAACCTTTCATGCCAACACCCCCGATTACCCGTAGGAATGCCCACATTCCCTTAGTAAGAAGGATCCCGATTTGATAAGCATTGTGGTTTTCCTAATCAAGTTTAAGGATGCGGGAGGGCATTCTAGCATCATTTCCATGTCCTGCTTCACGGTGTTCACGGCCTCATTAGGTCTGCGCTGCACATCAAGTAGATGGTGGGTGTAGAAGCTGAGGGCGGGTTCGCCCTCAGCTTCTAAAGGGTGGTTAGGGGATGGTGATGAAGCCACAAGAAGAAGTTGGAAAGGAACTCACGGTTGATGAAGGCGTCAAACGACGGTTTAATACGACTCAAGTTTTAATCCTTCAATTTTTTCAAAGTGCTTAACGTTTCTAGTTACTAGGGTTAACCCGTAATGGAGGGCGGTTGCTGCTATTATGGCGTCGGCGAT
>Ga0180301_10004466_pt1 | contig 10800 bp, 4 predicted proteins | sample GuaBasSediGuay16_FD_121797 | JGI IMG/M metagenome (GOLD analysis project Ga0180301, IMG submission 121797) | Subseafloor sediment microbial communities from Guaymas Basin, Gulf of California, Mexico - Guay16, Core 4569-2, 12-15 cm | ecosystem: Environmental > Aquatic > Marine > Hydrothermal... | reverse complement strand
CTTAGTGAACTAATAATGGAAACCGTGAAATCATACTTAGCAATTTTTGACTAAAACTTTTTGATTCAGTTATAAAATTTTTTATTTCTACAAAGGTTTTAATTCATTTTAACATTCATGATTCTATAATTTCTTTAATAGACATAAATTAAGGTTCCTTGAGAGACTAAATTTGCTTTGCTTTAATAGTGGTGGTTTTTTAAGAAGACCTGTATTTTTCAAATAGTTCTTTCATTGTTTTTGGCGCTGTAGTATGTACTGGAATTATCTTCTCAGGTTTCGTTACCGAAAGTATTTCCTTAAACTCGTATGGTTGATAATGTCCACTTAGATGAATTCTATAACTCGTAACGCCTAATATTCTAAGCCAGTTTTCTATCTTCTTTCTCTCGATAAGCCATTCTTCATTAGTAGGTTCCCCTAAGATTGTAATATGTATTAAGCCTCTGCTATCTTCACCTAGTAAACGAGTAATGGTGCCCACATCCTTTATATTTGTTGCTGGTATAAAGAACACAATTTTCTTATCTTTCAGTGAAGATAAAGAGGATTCGAGTTCAAAATTATCAAGAGGTCTTACCTTAGTAGAGCTAATGGGAGTGTACAAAAGCCCGTTCTCTACTTCATAGTTAATATTGTTAAGCGTGGCATCTATTAATTGTGCATAAAAATTGTTCGTGAAAACTACTATATAACCTCTCTTCCAAACTATTTCAAAAGTAGCAAGTGTCGTTTCAAGGTCTAATGGATGTGTTGAAATAAAAAGCAAGTTTCGATTATACTTTTCCAGTAAATTATCAAGTAAGTGTTTAAATTCTGGAGGTGTTAGATAGTCCATTCTTCTTCCGAAGTTGGTCCCCTCAACTATTAATATGTCAACACCATCTTCAGCAAGCTCACTGAGACTTTCTTTGGAATTGTTAAAAATGTGATGAGGTGAAGTAAGTCTAAGATCACCAGTATAAATTATAGAAGTATCTCCAGTATCTATTCTGAAGGCGTATGACGGAAAGGCGCTATGAGAAACTCTAGCACATCTAATATTTCCTTCTTCAACATTCCTAAAACTATAAAAAGATAGACTCTCGGGTAGCAATTGTTGTTTCCATCCGAACCACCAAGATCTCGATAATAGCTCAGCTATCTCTTTTGAAGGAAGATACAAAGGAATATTCTTAGGTATATTTAGACTACCTAAATGATCTAAATGTAAATGAGATATGTATATCTCCTCAACATCTTCATAAGCATCTTTAGGCGGCAATACCTTCATTTCCCTTAATTCCTCAACACTATCAGGCCAAATAGAGAAACCGTAAAACTTCCTTAATTGGATAAAGTTTACACCCTGATCAAACATTATCTTCATTGATGGAGACTCGATAACAATACAGTTTCCTCCAATTGTATTAGAGCCACTATAAATCCTTATTCGCGTTTTATCGTGTTTAAAAACTTTCATTTAAATACCTCCTTAAAGATACCAAGACATATGGTGTTGCATTTTTCTCCTCACGTAGGACTAAAGTAGTATTCTTCTCTCTTCTCAACAGCTACCTTTCTTTGGAAGGGTAAACGCTTAATTGGGTTTCTTATAGCCAGTATAACAGGATTTTCCGTTCCAACCCCATAGACTATGTAAAGCCAGTACTTATCGCCTTTCTCCCTAGCAACTTTAGATTCTTCTCTTGTAAGCCTTACGCTTAAGCTTCTTCTAACCTTGGTCTTAACTTCTATGAATCTTTCTTCAATAATCCTTCCTTCAGCATTCTTTTTCACACTTTTTACATCATAATGTTCGTAATCCGAAACATTAATAGCTTCTCTTTCATTTAATCTCTCGTAATTAAAAACTATTGGTACTGCTTTATCTTCTGTCCATCCCCATACTTCATCACTAACAACCACTTCGGTCTCAGGGAGAAACGCGGAACTTATGAACACGAATCGTGGCTCTCTCAGTCTTATCTCGGGTTCACTAGTCTCGAAAAATCCTATACCCCTAAGTTTTCTCTTGACGTTTTCGTACTCTCTTATAGCATCTATGATTCTCCCTATTCCTTCCTTAATCTCCATCTCATAAAGAGTATTATGAGAAACATCAATGATGCTAGGTATCTGTGAGAGAACATGGTCTAAACCATATACCTCATCTACCGGGATCGATTTCAGAAGGAGGCTACTTAATTTTTCTACAAGAGCTTTTCCTCTAAGAGTCTCCAAGCTTTTAGTGTTAAAGTCGGCTATAATACCTATAGGCTCCCTATACCTAATCTCACTACCTATTAAAATTTCAGCCTCAGTTAAAAGCATTAATTTTTTCTCGTTACTGTGGAAAACAAAGTGTTTCACATAGTCTTCGCTTCTTAAGAATCTTATTATTCCCTCTAAGATCATTTCAGGGTTATTACGAGGGAAATCTAATACTTTACCGTTCAATAGTTTTACTAATATTTTATCTTTCCGTTCCTCAACATTTCCATCTAGTATCTCTGCTAGCAAGCGTAATAACATCTTTGCCGAATCTATAGCTTCTATAGTACCGCTAAAACCAGTTAAATACTTGAGTTCTCGCCTTATTTTCTCCGCCTCCACGGCTAAGGGATATATTCTCTTACGCTTTATTTCATTTATTAGCTTCTTCAATGCCTTTATAAAGGCCAGCACGAATGCACTAGCATCCTTTGCGACTAAATCGATGATTCTCATTTCTGATAGGGAAAGCTTTCTACCTTTAAACTCGATCTCTATTGGTATGAGACCTCCTATAACTCTCTCTTCCTTAATAGCATGCTCTAGTATTTCATTCCTTATGGTTGAAAGGAATACTTTCTCGCCTAAAATAGGTTCAAGTTTACCTAGAGAGATTGTTATGCCATAGAGTTTAGCAAAAACTACTTCAGCAACCTCTTTTTCTAGAGCATCAGCTAAGAATAGGTTAAAAACATACGTAACTTTATCTTGTCCATATCTCCATACCCTGCCTATTCTCTGCTCGAGCCTAACAGGAGACCATGTAACTTCATAGTTTATAAGTACGTTAGCATATTGAAGATTAAGACCTTCACCAGCAACGTCCGTAGTAACAAGAACTTTCTTACCCTCTTCAGTGAGCCAATTCTTAATCTCTTCGATATCACCGCGATTATCTGAAGTGAAAATCCTTACAATATCTGCCTCACCGAATTTCTCTTCAGCCCATCTCCTTAACTTTTCATAGAGATAATAAGCAGTATCCTTAAATTCAGTAAACACTATGACCTTCCCACTAGCTAGATCCTTAAATTCTTCAGGCAATTCCTCAGGAGATGCACGTAGTACTAAATTCAGTATCTTCTTTAGAGTCTCTAGTTTAGAGTCCGCGACCTTTCCAGATAATATTCTCTTTGCATACTCCACAGCTATATTTAGCTTCCCCTTAAATTCTTCGTCGAGAAATGCATCGAAATAAGATACTAGCCTATTAAAATTCTCATCTAGCTCTTCCTCATATTCTCCAATATCTCCGGTAAGTAATTCATCTAATTTCCTACTATATTTCTCGAGTTCTTCAGCAATTTCCTCTTGAGCCTCTCTAAGAGTATAGCCTCTATCCAGAAGCTCTATAAGTCTTCCTCTCTTCTCTATAAGTTTGCCAAAAGTCTTTACGAGTGCTTGAGGGCTAGATAATCCCCTCTTTATGAGAAGAGCTCTTAGCAATGCTATTATGCTCTGAACTCTACCAGTCTTCCAGCCAAAAGTTTCCATCATATACTTATAGTACCTGGTCAAATAGGACGTAGCAAGATCCGTAATTATTCTTAAAAAATGTCTTTCTTCGTCATTCGGCTCTATTAATACCGCTAACATATTACAAGGCTTGAAAATCTTCCTTTTCTCATATATCACATTTACATCCTCTTTACTCCTCCTAAATACTATGATGTTATGAGTACTCTGGTAATATTCGGGATTATCAAAAACTCTCTCTAAAGCACCAATATTCGTTACTTTGAGAAGAGAAGTATCAATAAGAGCTAGTCGTGATAAATAGTCATTTGCCTTACCTCTATGAGGCGTCGCCGATAATAAAAGTAATATCGCATCCTTATTTTCCCTTATAAGCCTTCCAAGATTCTGCCATCGAAGATTAGGCTCTCTACCTAGAATCCCAAGCTTATGCGCCTCATCAACTACTATAGCATCCCATCTATTTCTCTTAAGTATAACCATGTATTCTTCCCGTTTAAGCGTATCCATGGATCCTATATACCACCCCGAAGGTAATTCTAGATGCTTCGCTAAGAAATCTAGTGTTCTTCTTTCAATTATCTGCGGTTTTATTCCCATGCTTTTCATTTCGTCAACCCATTGGTCAATAAGCACACTCGGAACAATTATTAGAATTCTACTAAGCCTCTTATAGTTACTTATAGTCTTAAGAATTCTAAGTGCGGTAATAGTTTTACCTAATCCTATAACATCAGCTATAAGCATCCTAGTAGGTTTTAAGAAGAGAGATTTAGCAACTATTTCCGTTTGGTGTAGAAGAGGATTTCTACCTCCGTAAATAAAGAATGGATTGTAATTGAGATAGCCTTTAGCAATCCATAAAACGGGCGTTAAGTATGTCTGCACCGTATCACCTTAATCTAGCTTATATAACACCTTCACCGCTCTTCCCACTCGTAACATATACCAATGCCATGCAGAATTAGAACCATTCTTAAGCTCGGAGTACCTATCTAAAGCTATTGTAGTAAGTATATTCAGGAAATTGACGTTTAGGGTAAGTATGAGTCCCCGCAAACTATTAAGTTTCCTGGGTTTCCTATACGTTGAAGCAGTAAGAGAAAAAAGTAGGTGTCTCCGAAAAGCTATTTCATTCGGGAGAGCAACAATTGGTTTCTCGTAGTAGGTGTCCGCTTTAGGCGGCTTAACTCTTCGCACACTAATAATTTTTCCACTTAATACCTCAGCAAAATCCAAAATAGCTTCCGTAAATTTAACTGGAAAAGCTATTTTAGGCTCACTATTTTTACTAATCACTCTAAGAGGATCTTGCTCATTTAAGAGACTATAGTACTCTATGTAAAATCTATGAGTTCTAAGAATTCCATTATACTTAGGATTAGGACGACTTCTCTTCTTCGCTCTGAACGTGAAAACATACTTTACCCTATCCTCCGACATACTTATCAACTCCAACAATTCTTTCCTTAACTTTAAACTTAAGACGCTCTGGGTTGCTGAGACGTTGCACAACGTCTTTTAACTCAATTTCCTTCTCAAATGATAATCTAACATAAATGTCTGTTTTTCTGCCTTTCAGTATTCTCATCAAGTTGTTTATAGGACTCCACAACATTTCTAGAATTATTGAATCTTTTACTCCGAGATTCAATCTTACCGAATTATCACTCGTTTGAAGTACCACTTTACCAACTATTTTACCTCCATAGATCTTGGCCAATCTAATCACATCCTGTACTCCTAGAAGATCCGTTGTTTCAACATAAACTACTTTAATACCCTCTCTAACATGTTCTATATCCTTGCCTAAGGTAATTTCTACTTCTTTCCACTCCCCTTTAACAGGTACGCTTAGAACTCTCCTCTCCAATAACTCTCCTTTACCGAGAATCTCGATTATTACCTTATAATCACCTGCCCTATCTGCTTTCAATCTTAGCTGGCATGTTAAAGGTGCCTTACCCTTAAACGTCTTAGGCTCTACTTCAAGACCACGATCAGGATAAAGGCGAATTTCTACTTCTTCATCAAAGTTCTTTATGCTAATCATTATACTTCCAGTATACTCCTTTTTCTCCCATATCTCCTTAGGCAGGCTAGACTTTAATTCAACAATATATTTCCTTTTCTCGTAGAATAATTTTCCAGCCTTAATAGCACTTTTTGGATCAAATCCAGCTAGAACATCCCTTACATCAAGAACATTACCTCTTCTATCTAAAATTTTGAGCAACTTATCTTCTGGAACGTTACTAATTATTTCCTTTATCCATTCATCAAAGATGTTTTCCCAGTAAACGAGCTCAATATCATTCCACGAAGCTCCAATCCTGGTGAGGAACTCTTCCACCTTTTTGAGGAGCATCTCACCTTCATCTTTTCTTTCTGCATCCGATTTACTGTTAAATATCGGCTTCCACAACATTTTCTCTTTTATTTTCACCGCATAATCTAGAGTTTTTATGAGATCTTTAACAGCATCAATAAACATTTTGTAGCTAACTATGGGTACATTCGCTTTATCCGTGGTACGGATAAAGTTCCATAAGTGCCCCACATTTATTGGATCTCTCTTAGGATCTTTGCCCAAGTAATCCTTAACTATAGATAGGAGATCATCTCTCTCAAACTTGGAAGGAATTAATCCCCTATCACTCAGAAACTCCTCAACTATAGAAGCTATAGGTTTATCGCTCTCCAAAGCAAGACCATTCTCGTACTGCAACTTACCTATTCTATAATAATAAACCCTCCGATAACATCTGTTTATTAGATTCCATGCATGTCTATAGAAGTAATCTTTCTTGTTATCGATTTTTCCCTTAAGGAGCTTCATTATATCTTTTATGAGGAGCTTATATTCTTCGCCACCTCCAGTTACTTTCTCACCTACAAACGACTTTAAATGATCCTCGGTGATACTCTCGGTCGCAACATAATAACGTAATATCTCTAGGAGACCTTCCCATACACTTCTGTTCCTAAATCCTGCTAATTCCCTTATACCCTTAATATCCTCAGAAGATAATTCCTCCGCATGATCAAATCCTTCCACGTAAGGAGCTATTGCAACAATATTATTCCTCCCCTTAAGCAGATTTATGAACTCATCTTTAGGTACCGTATCAGCAAAAACTACCAATGCAGGATCATTAGACTCTAAAACCTCCTTAGATACACTTCTAGCAACTCTAACAACAGCAACATTCTCATTAAAAATAGAGAGTGTCCTATGCCTTCTTGACGACCTTCCTCTACCTCGTTTACCGATTAGGCCCTCCTCCAAAAATTCAGCTAGCTTATCTTTAGCCATCTCATCTGTAACATTTCTCTTAAGTATCTCTATAAGCTCTTCTACGGATGGTATACTTGTAAAGAACCATCTAGCAGTATCGCTTTCTGGATCACCATGAACAATGAGTTGCGGCAGAATGCTTCTAAGAATGCCTAGAACTCCCTTCGCATCAAACTCGGTTGGTGAAACTGAATATATCAGATCAGCAGTTGTGGGGAAATCTCCCATATTCATTGGAAGACCTAGACCCACAAGGCTATAAAGCCAGATTATAGAAGCCAACTTAAAACCAAGCTCCGCGTCTTCTTCCTTTAGGTCTCTCAAAGACCTAGCAATTACTTTCTCGTAGAATTCTTCCTTCTTCATTTTCTTTAAGTTATCAAAGCTAGCAGGTTCCGCTACATTACCCCTTAGTATTAGCTGAAACACTTTATATTCGCTAGGAGCATTTCTCAGTACAGTTTCGTCTAGAACTTCTCCTATGAATACTGGGATATGATAAGGCATTATGAGCCCAACTTTATCTTCGAGCCAATCAAATAAACCATTTTTTATTGCTAAGACTGTCTGAACCGCTATTTTTATAGCATCTCTCGTCCTTTGCAGATAAGGCAACTTGTACGTTAACTTCTCTAAAGTATCAAGGAACATAGGGTGGAAAGGATATGTTTTTCTTACTTCTCTCCAAAAAATCTTGTCCTCAAGAACCTTTCTAACCCGAGCAGGATACTCCCTACTTAACTCCGAAGCTATAAAATCATCTGCAAATTTTTCAAGCTCCTCCTTACTATGAGCAAAAATCCTTTTCCTAAGTATCTCAACCAAATCCCGCCTTTCGACAGGCTTTATTATTTCTACATTAGGTCTACTTAAAACCTTATTTATCGCGTTAATTAATTCGGGTGAATGCACATACCTCATACTAGGCCTAGCTTCAACTTCCTTACCAGCTAATTCATAAGGCAGTGATATCACTACCGAAACTTCCCTAATCGTGTATTTACTCATAGCCTCTGCTAGATTCATTAAGAATACAGATATCTTGGTCGGTTCTAAACCACTTTGATCATAGTACCTACCTATCTCATCTATAAGAATAACAGCTCTACTCTCATTAAGAATCCTAAACACTACATCAGCATAGGGCGCTACTTCTCTTTCATCCGCATCCTTAATGAGTTCGTACTTACCTAACTCATAACCTAGATAACCCCAGAGAGTCTTTACTTTTCTCCCACCAATCTCAATAGGCTTAACAGGACTCGGGGCAAAGTCACTATACTTACAATCAATAACAACCACTTTAGGTGAAATCTCCTTAATTCTACCCCAATTCTCTAAGACAAAATTAGCTAAATCCTTATCCAAAATCTCAATCTTAGCTACTACGTCGTTCGGATCGTTCGATTCATTAATCAGCTTAAATATATGGTACAAAAGTATTAGAGAATGAGTCTTACCACCACCCAGATCAGAAGGTAAGAGAATAAGATTACTACTAACTTCGTATCTTCTATTCCCAACATCTACGCTCCTCAGACCTAGTAGATTCATGAAAGTTTTAATAATGAGCTTTTTCATGCTCTCAGTAAAATGAGTTCTCTCGAAAAATGCAACCGGATCCTGAACAAATTGCGGCGCTATACCTTTAACCACATCACCAAGATCCACGGCAGGCTCGTATCTTAAATTCTCAATCTCCTGCCTAATATTTAGATCTCTCACGTCCATTTCTTTCACCTACCTTCAACAAATTCTACACACAACTTAGCCAAAAATCTCTCTGGATCATTTGCAAAGTTTTTTATAACTCTAGCAATCTCAATAGCCTCCCTAACTAACTTAGGATACTTATTGTAGAGCATTTGATAAGCCCTATTGAATTCGCCCCTACCTTGCTTAGCATAATACTCTAGAAGATGAAGAATATCGATAGAATGAATTGATCTATTATTGGCTTCTAGCCTTATCGGATTAACATTCCTAATACCAAGAACTTCCTTAATACCTTTAAGTGAAGGTTCAAGCGGCTCTAGAAGCATAAAAGCTTTCTGCTGAGCAACCTTAGCACCCTTAACATTTTCAACGTTCCTTATAATACCAGCTTTTTCAAATAATTTAGCACCACCCTTCCCCTTCTTTTCAACATCCTCCTTTAAGAAGCCATAAGAGAGAATTATCACGTCTTGACTCGATAAGATAATCGGCTCAGCTAATATACCCTCTAGGGTGAGTTGACCTTCGAGCTTAGCATAAACTCTATAAATAGCCTTTGATGCTAGATAAAATAGTGCCTCTGGAGACCTAATCGCATCAGTAGCATTAGCTACAACTCTAGTTGCTATAGCGTAAGATTCTCTAACAATATCTCTTGAAGTAAGCTCTTTACCAAACCTAAGCACTTTATCATACGAAGTAAACACGGATAACGCACCAATCATAGTAGCTAAGAATAAATCACTCTCCATAAGACCGGATTTCAAAGCTGTCTCCTTAGATTTTCTGGCACTTTCTAGAGCTTCATCATAAACATCTTTGTAATCACCAACTTTCTTATCACCTCTTCTTTTTCTCCACACAACTACTATACTAGACTCAAGAGCAGTCTTTCCTCGCGCAGTAACTCTCTGAGCACTCTCAGTAGCAATGTTCCAAGCTTTAGTAACCCTTAAATTTGCTTTCTTCCAACCAGCCTCAATAAGTTCAATCCAAGCTTGTGGGCAAGAATGGGCAAAATAAGTAATTAATAAACCATCATCCTTAAGCAGCTCATTCATTCTCTTAAAAGCCATACCCATGAGTCTCTCATAATAGTCCTCGGTTTCCTCAACACCAAAATATTTGAACCTGTCTTCATTATAACTGATCTCATTAATAGCAAAGGATTCCCATTGAGTATTGTAAATCAATGCATCACTATAGAACCTTGGAGATAACCCATCATCGCTTAAAGCTCTCTTAAGCCACACATAGTAGAAATCACTAAGCTCAGCGTAGGGCACGTCATCCCTATAAGGCGGGTCAGTAATAATAACATAAAACCTCTCATCCCCGAGCTTACTAAGCACAGTAGCATCATCAAGCACAACTCTAACCCTACTAGGACTACCAAAAACAACAGAAGCAATATAAGACAGACCATTTGTAGTACTTTTAACTATTCGTACCCATGAAGCTATAGTTCGTATAATTCCCGTTATATCCTTGAAAGGATTAGTATCACACCAATTCCATTGCATGGCTATACCTCTAGTAGCTAAAGTATGGGAAACATCAATACCCCAGTAATTTGAGACATTAGCCCAAGTCATCAACGAATTATAATCAGCATACTTACATAGTGCTATTGCTAGGTATGTTGTTACTACTTCTGCGTATCTGAATGCTTCCTCCCTGCTCCATCCCTCCCTCAGCTTCTCCTCCTCAACCCTCTTACCAGCCTCACGAATCAACTTAACAAGCTTAACTAGAACCAATAGCTGGCGAGGATTAAAGAGCTTGAACCACTTATCAAAGCCATAGGGATAAATGAATCGCCTTGTTTCATAATGAGGCGTTTGTTCTGTTGGTATGTCTGGGTCTTCCCATATCTGCTTTAGCTTCTCTAGTGCCTTCCATAGCTTCTCGTTATCCTCTTCATGGCATGGCTCGAACTTTAAATCCTTGTTTACTATCTTTACTTTGACCAGTAGTTTCGGTCTTGCTAGCGCCTGTTTTAGTTCTTCCAGGGTTATTTTTCCGGTTAAATACTCTTCTAACATTTTATTCCATTG